>Ga0078972_1016361_pt1 | contig 11013 bp, 9 predicted proteins | sample YelNatPaOPGAMG01_FD_67568 | JGI IMG/M metagenome (GOLD analysis project Ga0078972, IMG submission 67568) | Hot spring thermophilic microbial communities from Obsidian Pool, Yellowstone National Park, USA - OP-RAMG-01 (SPADES assembly) (version 2) | ecosystem: Environmental > Aquatic > Thermal...
GGTTTCGATCCTGACCCGGCGCTCGTCTTCCAGGCTCCGAAAGATGGCAAATATACGATTGAAATCCGCGACGCCATTTACCGCGGACGCGAGGATTTTGTTTATCGCGTGGATGTAATCGATGAGTCGCTTGCGCGCTCGATCTTCCCGCTTGGAAGCCGGGGTGGGGTCCCGATAGGCTCCGCGGGTATCAATAAAGAGCTGTGTGCTCAAATGGCTCTGGATTATTTCGGTTGTGCCGCCGATCCGCTGCCGATAAGCCGCGAAATCGAGCCCAACAACACCGGCAAGACTTCTATGGGTATCAAGCTTCCTATTATAATAAGCGGCGCTATCTCAGCGCCGGGCGATAAGGACGTATTCGGCTTCGATGGTCACGCGGGCGATCAAATCGTGGCTGAAGTCTATGCCCGCCGGATGGGTTCCTCACTCGACTCTCTCCTTCGCCTCATCGATACCACCGGACGCGTCATAGCCTGGAACGACGACTACGAAGACCCCGAATACGGCCTTCTCACTCATCAGGCCGACTCATATTTATCCGCCAGGCTTCCCGCCACTGGCCATTACTTCGTCCAGTTATCCGACGCGCAGGGTCATGGCAGTCCAGCATACAACTACTACCTGCGGATCGGAGCTCCGCGCCCTGACTTCGCGCTAATCTCCTCGCCATCCGCTCTGAATGTAGCTGCCGGCCGCTCAATAGCCCTGACCGTAAACGCTGTTCGCAAGGATGGATGGAATGGTGATATCGAAGTCGTGCTGAAAGATGCTCCCGACGGATTTTCTTTAAGCGGAGCTATCATTCCGCAGGGTCGCAGCCAGGTCCGCATGACCCTCACCGCGCCACGCGGCCGCTTCACCGATCCCATAGCTCTTCAGCTCGAAGGCCGCGCTCTGATCAACGGTAAGACGGTTACCCATCCGGTCGCACCTGCCGACAACATGATGCAGGCGTTTGCATATTATCACTTGGTGCAATCGAAGCAGATGCTGGTATCGGTCGCGCGCGGCTACCTCGCATCTCCGAGTTTGAACATGACTTCCGATCGCCTTAATATCCCCGCCGGTGGCACTGCTCAGGTCACATTTCAGGTCCGCCCGGCGCCCTCCGCGACTGCTCACCTCGAGCTCATCGATCCGCCTGCCGGTATAACTCTTCAGGATGTCAAAACCACATCCCGCGGCTATACCCTCACGTTAAAAGCTGATGAAAAACACACCGGCTACGCGGATAATCTTATCATCGAAGCATTTACCGAAGTCGCCGCCAGGACCGCAAAGGGAACCTCCGGTCAGAAACAGAGGGTTTCTCTTGGTGTCTTACCGGCTGTTCCATTCGAAATCGTGCGGAAAGGCAGCTCTCAGTTATGATCGAAGCTAAACCTTCAATGACATTCCATTCATTAAAAAGCGGATCGCTCCCCACTTCGGTCAGCATCTCGTGCTTCCATGCGGAGAGCGGAGTTGAGGAATACCATATCATCGTCCGCCCCATCGAATACGGCGGTATCGCCACCCAGCTGAGGTGGATATCCTGCGCTTACCAGGAAGCCCTTCGTTCCGCCACGCTCGATTTTGGGACGTGTGTTTTCAGAAGATTTTTCTGCAGCGACCTGGTCAACCAGGCATCTGCTCTCGAAACCCATCGTTTCGCTAATCCCAACGATCAGGATGAACCTTGTGCGGTTTCGCTGGTCTGCCAGGCTCCTGTGCCGCCGGCAAAGGTTGCGTTGTGGGCTTACCATATAAAAGACCCGCGCGGCGTGTTGAAAAAGGGAAGGGAAGGCGCGGCGCTGTCTCTTGAGCGCGGTGATCTTACGCATCTCTGGTCCACCGGGATAACCTGCTCGGATACCGACGCCTCCTACACTCAAACCCAGGGCATTTTCGCTAGATACGAGCGTGATCTTGAACTAAGACAGATGCGTTTATCCGATCATGTCATTCGCACGTGGTTCTTCGTGCAGAATATCGACGCGAACTACCAGGGGCTGGTGGATGCGCGCCGTGAGATTTTCGCTGAAAAGGGTCTTACCCCAGACACGCACTTCATTGCCAGCACCGGGATAGAGGGCACATCCGCCGATGTAACCGCGAAAGTCATGATGGACGCCTATGCAATCGCGGGAATCCGCCCCGAACAGATACAGTTCCTATCCGCCCCCGATCATCTCAGCCCGACTCACACCTATGGGGTCACATTCGAGCGCGGGGTTTCGGTCGAATATCGAGACTGCAAACACATCCTGATTTCAGGTACAGCCAGTATCGACAAAGCCGGAGAAATAGTCCATCGCTGCGAGCTGACGCAGCAGCTCGATCGTACCATCGAAAATGTGCAGGCTCTTCTCCACAACGCCGGCGCCGTGCTTCAGGACGTTTGCATGTTCATTGTCTACCTGCGCGATCCCAGCGACCTTCACACAGCTGAACAGATAATGGCCGATCGCTTCGGCCCGGCTCCTTTCGTCGTAGTCCATGCCCCTGTCTGCCGTCCGGGATGGTTGGTGGAGATAGAATGCCAGGCTATAACTTCAAATGCTAACCCCCTGCTCCCTAATTTCTAGGTTTCAGGTAGTGTAGTGGCAATTTGGCAGAAAGTTTCGCACACAATCTGAACTGCCAGTACATCTTAATTATCAGAAACTCATTAACGAGCCTGAGGGTATACGCATGGACTCTGAGCAAAGAGAATTCGGCGCTAAAATGTTCGCTGCGCTTGCGAACCCAGCCAGATTACATATACTCGAGCATCTGGCTAAAGGCTCTGCCTCGGTAAATGATATTGCACAAGCCGTTAATCTTAAACAATCGATGACCAGCCAGCACCTCGCCAGCCTGCTTTCGGCTGGCGTTGTCATTTATGAAAAAAGCGGCAACTCGCGCCTCTACAGGCTGCGCGATATTCTCGCTCGGCAGCAGATCTCCTTGTAGATAAAGTAATTTCCGCGCAAGGATAGCACGTCATCCTGAGCTTGTTTCAGGATTCATCATCCAAACCTATCATATGGAGGTGGTCATCAGTTGAAACGCCACTTAAGCAAGCTGGCGCCCGGCACCATCGCATCCAGTGCTCTGTTCGCCGAACAGAGCACCTTGTTTGTCAGCGTACTCAAATGGTCGATTTTAGCCGGTATCACCGGCGTAATCGTAGGCGCTGTCACCTCATTTTTTCTGTATCTTCTCGGTGGCTTCACCGGGCTTGGAGACAGGATAACTCATGGCCATGCCTATCTGCTGCTGCCGGCTATGATACCGATAGTGGTGTTAATTATCAGGAAGCTTGCCCCCATAATCGAGGGATATGGCACCGAGAAGGTTATCGAGGCTGTGCACGCCCGCGACGGCGCCACTGATATCAAAGTCGTTCCGGTGAAGCTCTTTGCGACCCTTCTCACCCTGGGAGCAGGTGGTTCGGTCGGAAAAGAAGGACCAGCCGCGCAGATAGGCGTGGGGCTTGATTATTCCTTAGCGAAAATTATCCAGCTTAACCGCGCCGACACCAAACGGCTTGTTATATGCGGGATAAGTGCCGGTTTCGCGGCTGTGTTCGGTACTCCCATATCCGGGGCGGAGGTTCTCTACCTGGGGCTTCTTAAATATGATGTGATGTTTCTCTGCCTTGTTGCTGGGGTGGTTGCTCATGCGGTCTGCAGAGCCGGTCACAGTGTTCCCGCGAAGCTGGCTATTCCGGCTGTTATAACCAAGTCCCACACCGAAAGTGTTATTATCGCGCTTGCGTCGGGTGTCTTTTTCGGATTAGTCGAACTTGTGCTCATCCAGATGCTTAAATACGCTGAGGAACTCAGGAAGAAGCTGAAATTGAGCCCGGAGTTTTCCGGCTTGCTGGGTGGCTTGGCGCTCATGGTTATCTTTGGCTTATCCCCGCAGAGCGCAGGTCTCAGCACATCGCTTCTCGGAACGATATTCACCGGTGGACAGGTTCCTTCGTTCAGCGCATGGTGGAAAATTGTCGCTACATCGGTTACTCTCGGCTTCGGCGGGAGCGGAGGCATCATCACACCGTTGTTTGTAGTTGGTGCTACCTCCGGTTTCGCCCTGGCTCATTTGTCAGGTCGTAGCGTATTTGTGGCAGGGTAAGGGATAAATTCTCAATGTTGAATTTTTAACTTTGAATACTTGCACCGTGCTGGTCTGATCAGCATTATACTGATAGGCGGCGATCTTTGAATCACCACCTCAGAACCGATTGGGGGTCTCCGAACCCCATAGCCATGCCTATTCAAAATTAAGAATTAATAACTCAGAACTACCCCTTCAAAAACAAGAGCCCAGCGTGAAGCCGGGCTCTCGGTGATTACACTATCTCGATCTCAAGAGTTACGGAGCTGGTTTTTTCTTTGGCTCCTCCTCTATAATCTTGTCTTCTTCGGTGAATTCCGCTTCACCATGCTTCTCCGCGACAATCCGCTCCTTGCGGACATCACCGGAGACTTCTTCCTCTTCTTCTACGGTCTCAGGCTGAATAACAAACTCGCTGGTCACTTCTTTAACCTTCCGGGCTTCCAGGTGCTCGCCGGATACTGGAATAGAGATTGTCTCTCCCTCGCGCAGTCCTTCCTCGCCCGGTTTCGGTGCACGTCCGGGTTCCACGGCTCTTCTAAAGGCATGGATCACCGTCCGTCTCACCGGTCCTCTGAGGGTCTTGTGCTCGGTAGTGACTTCCTTATGGAGTTGCACTTCACCTACGGGTTCGGCTCTCGTCACCATCTCCAGCCGTTCTTCGGTCTCGGGGATAACCCGCTCACCTTCTACAGCCCGATGTTCCTCCCGAACAGGTCTTTCTGCTTCGCGCTTTTCGACCACCGGGTGTTCTACCGGAGCAGGGGTCTCTACAGCAGGAGCAACCGCTTCATGCTCTACCAGCCTCGGCTCTCTGCGAACGCCGCTCCAATAATCGAAGTAGCTGCGGAAGTTGCTTTGGTCCTTTGTATAATCGGGGGAGTTATCCAGCTGATCCTGGGTACCGGTAAAAGTGATGATCTTGTTCGTCGTATCGATATCGAGCCAATCGAGCGGGGCAAGCCTGTGTTTGCCGCCCATGCCCAGGAATTGTTTGTAGTTGATATCGGCGAACGGTATGACCTGAGCATCCGTATCCAGAAGCAGGTCGTCTACTTCACCGAAGTTGTTCCCATCGCGATCTCTTACGGTCCACCCGCGGATATCCGGCTCGTCTTTATCAAGTTCCCAGTCCTTAACATCGCTTAGTTTTACGAGCTTATGATCCCGATGGGTGGTCAGATCGTAATCGCCAAGATAATACTCTCTTCTTTCAGCCATTTCGGTAAGCCTCCTCTATTGCTGATCGATATTGTTATAACTGCAGCTAGCCCCAGAAGGCACCAGCAATGAGCCTCCGCTCCTGCTGATGGCGCTGGAGTTGAATATATATAATATGCAATTATCTCGAATAACAAGAGACGCATGATCCATTATGATGAATATGTGCCAGTCGATCAATATATAATTTCTTGCTATCCAGTACTATGTTACCCTAAGTCGAACAAAGCGATAACATATAGTACTGTGTGAATCAAAAGTAACCGCCAGGTGATACCACGAAACTTAACCCAACCTGATCAATCAAATACACTCATTAGTCTTGACAGGAGATCATATAGAAGAGGCAATAAAAAAAGCCGGCATACCTCCGGCAATAAGCTGCCAAAGATAAACCGACCACATTTCCATTCCCCGCAAGGCCTTTTATGAATTTATCGTTGCGGTTTACTTGCCGAAAGTTGCTACCTCTCCATCGGCAATATCCCACGCCGCAGAGCGTAGCGGATCAGATCGGTCTGGCTCCGCAGTTTCAATTTACGCATCAGATTAGTCCTGTGGGTTTCCACGGTACGATGGCTGATCGATAACCGCTCAGCTATAGCGGTGTTCGTGTATCCTTCAGCGCAAAGTTGCATAATCTCGCGCTCACGGGCGGTCAGACTGTCGTAATTATCCGAGACTGCCGGCCCCGCTCCCTGGATATAAGCTTCTATAGCTCGTTCAGAGAGAGAAGGACTCAGATACCGCCTCCCGGCAGCCACCTCGCGCACAGCCGTAATAAGAGCGGGTCCTGACTCGCTCTTAAGCGCATATCCGTTAGCGCCATTTCTAAGCGCGTCCAGTACATATTTCTCGTCATCATACCTGGACAGGACTAATACTCGCGTGTCCAGATCGCGTTGTGTTATCTGCCTTGCAAGTTCTATCCCATTCATTCCCGGCATCATAGCGCCTGTTACTAAAAGATCAGGTCTATGTTTCTCCACTAAATTGAGGGCTTCCAGCCCATCCGATGCCTCACCGACAACATTGAATCCACCCTCATTCTCTAAAAGAGCTCGCACGCCATGTATTATGATGGGATAACTATCAGCCAGTACAATCGTTATCATGTATCTTACCACGCTCCGATCGTGAGAGTCCGTTCTAACAATCGCGGTCTAGAGGTAAGATGGCTACAGATACTGTCCTGTCCAGCTAATACCGTTGCAAATTCTCAACTGGTAAATAGACCTGTTCAAAAACGCGAGCCTGGCCTCACCGAGCACACGTTCTGTGGTTTTAATTTCAAACCATTTCTCTTTCCTCATCCTGCAGCCTTAAATCGCCCTCACTAGTTAATTTACGAGATACATCAGTGCCTTCTGCGTAATACTTATGGTTTGTCATCAGCCTTCTCTTATTATTGACTTTCGCATAATGATGTGACATACTGGCGGATCGGATTGAGCACGAAGCCTTCTGCCAGGTTGTCACTACATTACCTGAAACTCAGTAGTTAATATCTCTTGTCCTTAAAGGTTGGGAGTATTTGAGATGAATGCATCCATAGAAAAGGAGGTAATTGCTGTATTCCGCAGTTTACAAGATGATATATAATTCCACCTGTCTGTGAGTAATACCTCACCCACACAATTGATGGGTTCAGCAATTATATGCTTAATACCTTCGCATGCTGTATTACTGGTATATTAATATTAAGGATTGTCAACGAATGCGCTACCAGGCCTACCTAATTATCTTCTTATGTGCTATTTTCTCGGTATATGTTATGATAGTGTCTACCATGTTCCCTAATGGCACTACCGTATCTACAATCCCCGATTCTATTGCCACTCTCGGCATGCCGTAGACCACGCAGCTTGATTTATGCTCGGCTATGGTGGCCCCTCCGGCTTTTTTGATGAGGCGCATGCCTTCTGCTCCGTCCCGCCCCATACCCGTCAGCAAAACCCCAATAAGCCTGGAACCGAAATAAGGGACAGCAGAGATCATCGTAACATCGACTGAGGGTCTTACCCCCCAAACCGGCGGATCTGTTGTAACTCGTACCTTGCCCATATCATCAAAGATGCAATGATAACCGGAGCGCGCGATTAGCATCTCTCCGCCTCTCAGCTCATCATCCTGCGAACACTCGCGCACTTCCAATTCCGAGAGTCTGTTCAGGTCCTCCGCTAAGGGCCCGCTGAAGCCTTTAGGCAAATGCTGCACTACCACATAGGCTGTATGCTCATCCGCGGGTAGCTCCGGCACTATGCTCCGAAGGGCGCGAGGCCCACCTGTTGATGAACCTATTATAACTACATTGAAATTTAATCCTCCGCCATGAGCGCCATGCCTGGTCAGTTTTTTATATCGAACCGCAGGAGCAATACGGCTCATATTCACTCCCGCGGCAGCCACAACCTTTGCGATCAGCTCTTCGCCATACATATCTAGCCCTATGCTGTGGGAACCATGCGGCTTTACCATCACATCCACTGCTCCAAGGCCTAAAGCTACCATACTCTCTCTTGCTCCCCGTGCCGTTAGAGAACTCACCATCACAACAGGAGTAGGACGATCCTCCATCAGCTTTTTCAGAGCCTCTATCCCGTTAAGCACGGGCATCTCTACATCCATCGTCACAACATCAGGCTTTAGCTGCTCTACCTTATCTAGAGCCTCACGCCCGTTCACAGCCGTCCCCACCACCTCCAGATCAGGTGAAAGAGAGAGAATATCAGATACTATCTTTCTGGCAAATACTGAATCATCTACAACAAGAACACGCTTCTTCATCACTACCACCCTACCTCCAGTCTATCAAGGCTGGGCGGCTTTCAAGACCGCACCTGTAACTCTCAAAGGGAAGAAGGGCGTCACCCGTAGCAATAGAGGTGACGCCCATCACTGTTTATGTAGGTGCTATTGATTCCTACGCGGCCTTGGCCTCTTCGGAATCCCGCTTACTCCGCTTCTCCATCTTTGCAAGCGAACTAAGCTCCTTGGCCGTGAGCACCTTCTCGAGGTCGAGCAGAATCACCAGCCGGTTCTCCTGCTTGCCTACCCCTCTTAGATACTCAGCATCCACTGATGCTATAACCGGTGAAGGAGGCTCTATCGAGTCGGCTGATAGACGAAGAGTCTCGGCAACCGCATCGACTACCATACCTATCATCTGACCACCAGCTTCCACAACAACAATTCTCGAAGCCTTGGTGATCTCACCGACAGGTAAGCCGAACCTCTTTCTAAGGTCGATAACCGGAATGATGCTCCCTCTCAGGTTAATCACTCCCTCCACGAAATCCGGTGTCCGTGGAATCTCGGTTATCTCCTGCATCCTTATGATAGTGTTTACAGCCCCAATGTCCACTCCATAATGCTCATTGGAGAGCTCAAAGACCACGAGCTGTTCCCACTGGTCTACCGACACATCCTGCAGCTGTTCGTTACTCATAGCACGACTCCTTATGCAGCCCTGCGCAGGTTCTGAGATCTGTGCGCGTTTGCTTTGCTCTTCAGCGTGCCGCCATTATCTTCGAGCTTGAATTGCCCAACCAGTTCCTGCAGGTCCTGAGCCATCCTGGCCAGTTCCTCAGCGGAAGCAGTCATCTCTTCAACAGCGGCATTCTGCTCTTCAGTCGAAGCGGATACCTCTTCGGCAGCTGCTGCATTCTCTTCGCTCACCGCCGCCACCTGCTCTATCTGCTGGACTACCTCGGTAGAACTCGCGGACATCTCCTCGGCAGCGGCTGTTGTCTGCTCAGTTATAGCGGAGACATTCTCTATGGCCTTGATGACTTCAGAGGAGGATGCGCTCATCTGCTGAGCGGCAGCGGACATCTCGGCTATCTGAGAGACAATACCAGAGATAGCCTGCTGGATCTTATCCAGAGCCTCCCCTGCCTGATTGCCCAGCTGGGCTCCCTCATCTACCTGCCTAGATCCCTTATCCATAGCCTCTACAGCCTGAGTAGTCATCTGCTGAATACTGCCTATCAGTTCAGCTATCTCACCGGTAGCCTTGGAGCTTCGCTCAGCCAGCTTTCTTACTTCATCGGCAACTACAGCGAATCCCTTGCCATGCTCACCGGCTCTGGCCGCTTCAATTGCGGCATTAAGAGCAAGAAGGTTAGTCTGCTCTGCTATGTCATCGATAGTCTCTACGATGGCTCCTATCTGCTGAGAGCTCTCGCCGAGCTGCCTCACCATCTGGGCCACCTGGTCAGTTGCCTGCTTGATCCTGCCCATGCTGTTGACAGCCTCGCCGACCTGCTGTCCACCGGCAGTGGCGACATCGGCAACCTGCTGACCGTTAGCAGTGGCTTCCTGAGAAAGCTTCGCTACCTGCTCGATAGCAGCGGCTGATTGCTGAACCATGGCAACGGCGCCTTCGACTGTCTTGGCCTGTGACTGAGCTCCCGCGGCAATCTCCTGAATTGCACGAGTAAGCTGCTCCATCGATTGAGCGCTCGTCTGAACGGTCTTTGACTGCTCCTGAGATCCGGCGGCTACCTGTCCGATAGTCTCCGCTACCTGCTGAGAAGCCTTGCCTACCTGCTCGGCACTGGCTGAGAGGTTTTGAGAGGAGGCTGCTACCTTGGTGGAAGCATTGGCAACTTCCGTGAGAGCTTCGTCCAGGGCATCGAGGAGAGCATTGATGTTATTCTTCATCTTCTCATAAACACCCTGGTATTCAAGCTGGACTCGAATACTCAGGTCCTTCTGAGCAGCCGCTTCGAGCGCCGCACCGCCGTCTTCTTCTATAAGGGACTTGAGAGTGGTGAGCATCGAATCCATCGACCGAGACAGATCGCCGATTTCGTCTTTGGATTTAGCTTTTATACTAACATTCACATCACCAGCTGACAGCTTATCCGCCACCTGTGAAAGCTCTTGAATTGGATTACCAATGATTTTGGCAATGAATACGCCAAGTCCGATCGCAGCGATAACGGCTACTATAACAATAGAAATCATGAACCGCGTTGTGCTTGCAGCAAGAGCCTGATTATCATGAGAGGTTTGCTTACCAATCTCAATTTTCGATTGTTGTAGTTTATCTATTGCTACTTTTTCTGCGTTAGCCTGAGGCAGGTTTGCCCACATAAGCTTGATTGCTTCAGCATCCTTTTGGGCAACAGCAAGGTCAAGTATCTGTTTGCATATAACGTTGTAATTATCTCGGGCATCACTGAAGTTTTTAAATTCTTCTCTGCCTTTTGCTGTAAGGAGAGTCTTTTCAAACTGTCCTGCACTTTTGTCTACTTCAGCCATTAATTCATTGGCTTTTTCGGCATATTGTTGGGCTTCAACGCTATTTGAAGCTAATATTGCATCTCTCATGTTTACTCGCATTCGATTGAATGCTGTTGAGAGATCAGATAAATCACTAATAGGAACCGTCACTTTCTCATATAGTTTTGTATCAGCTGTGGATAAGGTTCCCAAGCTCTTTACGCCCATAATACCAACCACACCTGCGAGTGCAGCCACTAATACAAAGCTAATCAGCAGCTTGACCCGAATCTTCTGATCATTGAACCACTTCACGATTCGTTCCTCCCGTTTTTATCCGTTATTTGCCTAGACTTCCGCACATCACAAGATGAACGGAGTAAATGGTGTTGGTACTGCCGTCGTTGGGGAACTCAGCCCCAGCGAGTATGCTGAAGCTCTCAGAAAGAGCGAGGTTAACGGCGACGGATGAGAGGT
>Ga0078972_1016362_pt1 | contig 11013 bp, 6 predicted proteins | sample YelNatPaOPGAMG01_FD_67568 | JGI IMG/M metagenome (GOLD analysis project Ga0078972, IMG submission 67568) | Hot spring thermophilic microbial communities from Obsidian Pool, Yellowstone National Park, USA - OP-RAMG-01 (SPADES assembly) (version 2) | ecosystem: Environmental > Aquatic > Thermal...
TTGAAAAAGATAATTTTATATTTGTAGAACCACAAGAATTTCATCAATTTATTGCAGGCGATAAAGGGCTAAGAATGATTTGTATTGTTCCTAATATTGGACAGCCATAAACTTAAAGTGATTTTTTAAATTTTGAAGTATTGGCTCCTCGAGTAGGACTCGAACCTACAACATTTCGGTTAACAGCCGAACGCTCTACCATTGAGCTATCGAGGAGCGTAAACTTACTTAGCTTTTCTCTTAAGCGCGTTAATTATTATATTTATTTAACTATTATATTTCAAGTAAAAAATACAAAATAATAAACAATTCTTTTTTAAAAGCTAAAAAAATAATTTTTTAAAGCTCTTATCCCTCAAGAAAATCTTTTAAAACAGAACTTCTATTTGGATGACGTAACTTAGATAAAGTTTTTGACTCAATTTGTCTGATTCGCTCTCTTGTAACACCAAATTCCCTACCAACTTCTTCAAGGGTTCTAGGATGACCATCATTTAATCCAAATCTTAATTGTATAACTTTTCTTTCACGTTCATTTAAAGTATTTAGAACTTCCTGTAATTGCTCCTGAAGCATTGTAAAAGATGCAGCATCTGATGGAGCCTCTACTTCTTGATCTTCAATAAAGTCCCCAAGATGGCTGTCCTCTTCCTCTCCAATAGGCGTCTCTAATGAAACAGGCTCTTGACTAATTTTCATTATTTCTCTTACTTTATCAGGAGTAATTTCCATTTGCTCTGCAATCTCTTCAGGAGATGGTTCTCTACCAAGTTTTTGAAGTAATTGCCTTTGAACTCTAATTAACTTATTTATAGTCTCAACCATATGTACTGGTATTCTAATTGTTCTAGCTTGATCAGCAATAGCTCTTGTGATGGCTTGCCTTATCCACCAAGTTGCATAAGTAGAAAATTTATAACCCTTTTTATAATCAAATTTCTCAACTGCTCTAATAAGGCCAAGATTACCCTCTTGAATTAAATCTAAAAAGAGCATACCTCTTCCAACGTATTTTTTAGCTATACTTACTACAAGCCTTAAATTTGCTTCTACAAGCCTTCTTTTTGCTTCCATATCGCCAAGCTCTATTTTTTTTGCAAGTTGTACTTCTTCAGCAGCAGTTAAAAGTCTAACTTTACCTATTTCTTTTAAATACATCCTTACAGGATCATTAGTTGGAGTTTTAACACCTAAATCAAGCTTACTTGCTTTTAAAATTTCATCATCTTTTTTCTTTTGAATTATGCTATCTATATCTTCTTCATCTTCATTTATAATTTCAATTCCTAAATTTGAAATTACATCATAAATATTATCAATTTGCTCTTTTGTTAAATCTATTTCTGAAAGAGTATCACTTATTTCCTCATTAGTTAGAATCCCATCTTCTCTACCCTTATTTATTAATTCTTTTACTTCCTCTAGTTTAAATTCAGATCCCTTTTTCATAAATTATCACCTCAAATTTATATAAAAAACTTATAAGTTTTTATTATTGATCAAATTGCTTTTAATAAAATCAAAACTATAATAATACTATGATTTTAGAAATTTTCAAGTTGAAATTTTTCTTTTTCAAGATTTATGAGTTCCTTGTAATAATTATCTATTTGATTTTCTAAATAATTAATATCATTATTTAATTTTTCTTTATCCTCATTACTGCTTAATATTTTTTCTTTTTTCTCTTTTAATTTTTGCTCAGCATCTGAAATAAAAATTTTTATTTTCTCAATTTTTTCAGAAAGTGCTAATTTTTTAAAATTTAATATAATTTCTCTGCAGGATTCTTTATAATTAGAGTAATTTTTATCAGAAAAATAAATATAATTATATAATTTTCTTACATCTTCATCTACAAAATCATCAGACGAAATTATAATTGGAAAGTTTATATTTTTATTTAAATTAATTTGATTAAATATTTTTTCTTTTAGTAAATAAAATAACTTTGATGTATCATTAAATTTAAAATATTCTAACGGCAAGTTTAAAATCCCAAATTCTGGATAGTCTGCTCCATTTATAACTAAGCTAAGAGCTTCTATTTCTAGTTTTTTTTGAGGATTTATATTTTTGCTTAAAAATTTTGAATAATCATCAGAAAATTTATTTTCATTTTGATACAATCCTGAATTATCTTTATTATCTTTTCTTTTTATTTGTATCCTTAACAGTTCTTCTATAAGCATACTTTCTTTTAATTTTAATTTTGGTGCAATTTTCTTAATACATTCTTCTTGAATAATACTTGAAGACAAAGTTGATATAAATTTTAATAATTCATCACTTGCTCTTAGTTTATCAGTAATATCGTTTAAATTATATTTAGACAATATTAAATTTAAAGTATAATCAATTATATCAATTGAATTATTTACTTTTTCTAAAAAGGCTTCTTTGCCTTTAGCTATGATAAAATCTGCTGGATCAAAATTTTTATCAAGAGTGCAAACTTTTATTCTTATATTATTTTCATGAAACAAATCTAAGTTTTCATTATATTCTCTTAACCTATCTATGCCTTTAATTGAAGCATTAATTCCAGCTTCATCCCCATCAAAAACTAAAACTATATTTTTAGTAAATCTACTTATAAGCTTAACATGATCAGAAGTTAATGCTGTCCCTAAACTTGCAACAACATTTTTTATCCCATTATCATATAATGCAATTAAATCCATATAACCTTCAACAATTAATACATAATCTTCTTTTACGATATAACTTTTAGCTTCAAATAAGCCATATATATTTTTACTTTTAGAATACAGTTTTGTCTCAGGAGTGTTTATATATTTTGCTATATTTTCCCCAATGTTTGTGGTTTTTATTTTTTGTAAACTTATAGGAACTTTTACTTGTGGTTTCTTTATTTCAGCGGCATTATTTTTTTTATTGTTATTATTTTCACTGATACTACTAAAATTATTGTTAATCTTATTAATATTATTTATATTATTTACATTACTGGGTAATATTCTTCCGCCAAAACCAATTGTTCTTCCAATCAAATCTTTTATAGGAAACATTATTCTTCCGCGAAATCTATCATACACTTTGCGAACCTGGGTAGTTGCTTGTTTTTCAATTCCTAAACCTACTGAAACTATAGTGGATTCATCATAATTTCTTTTCTTTGCAAAATTAGTAAAGTTATCCCAGCTATCAATAGAATAACCAACTTCAAAAATTTTTAATGTATCTTCAGAGATTTTTCTTCCTTTAAGATAATTTAAAGCTTTTATTCCATTTTTACTATTAAATAAAATATAGTTAAAATATTTTTTCGCAAGTTCATTTAATTCAAAAAGTTTTTTTCTAGAATCTTCTTCTATCTCTTTATTTGATTCTAAAAATTTTAAGTTGTACCCAACCTTTTTTGCTAAAAACTCTACAGCATCAATAAAAGATAAATTCTCAATATTCATTATAAAAGAGATAACATCTCCACCAGCACCACATCCAAAACAATGATAAAGTTGGGTTTTTGTATCAACTGTAAATGAAGGAGTTTTTTCTTTATGAAAAGGACACAAACCTATATAACGACTACCTGATTTTTTTAAACTAACATAGTTGGAGATTATATTATAAATATCAACGTTTAACTTTAATTCATTAACTTCCCCATCTTTTAATATTTTTGCCATCTTTATCTTTATAATTTATAAAATTAATTTTTATACTACTTAACTATTTCCCATTTTTCAGGGATAAATAATTCTGCAAACTTATTTAAAGCAAATCTATCTGTCATGCTTGCAATATAATCACAAATTAATGTTACCTTTTTTATTTTATCTATTTCATTTAATCTATCGGCATTTTTGTAGTTAACATTATTTTTTAAATTACTATCTATTATAAAAATATCAAAATTGTTTAAATAAAAATCAAATAATTCCTTAATAATTTTTTCTGTTTTTCTTTCTTCGATTTTAACTGGCTTTTTTAAGTAAAGATTATCAAATAAAAAAGTCCTAAGGTTATAAAGAGAATTATAGACATTATCACTAAGTATTATGTCATTTTTATTATAACTATTTTTTATTATATCTAATATTATAGTATTTATTCTATCCCTGTGAGTATATCCTAAAATCTTTAAATCTTTTTCTGGAAGATCTTCATTTGAAAATATACCTGCTCTTATTGCATCATCAATATCATGATTTATATAAGCTATTTTATCAGAAATTCTAACAATTTTCCCCTCCAACGTTTTTGGGAAATCTTTTCCAGTATGATTTTTTATACCATCAATAACTTCAAATGTAAGATTTAAGCCTTCTCCATTTTTTTCAATTTCCTTTACAACTCTTACACTTTGTTCATTATGTAAAAATCCAAAATTTTCACCAAGATACTCTTTTATTATTAAATTTAAAATATTTTCTCCTGCATGGCCAAATGGAGTATGGCCAAGATCATGCCCTAAAGCTATTGCTTCTGTAAGCTCCTCATTTAAAAATAAAGCTTTTGCTATGCTTCTTGAAATTTGAGAAACTTCTAAAGTATGAGTAAGTCTATCCCTATAATGATCACCTTCAGGATTAAAAAATACCTGAGTTTTATGTTTTAATCTCCTGAAAGACTTACAATGAATTATCCTATCTCTATCACGTTGAAAACAAGTTCTTGTTTCACTTTCAGCCTCAGGTTTCTCTCTTCCTTTTGATTGTGAGCTTAATTGAGCATATTTGGAGAGAAATTTTTTTTCATTTTCTTCAAAAATTTCTCTTATAGTCATTTTTTAATTTTTTAATTTTAATAAATTAAAAATACTATAAATAGCAAAAATCAGATATCAATTAAATTATATAACTAATATCTGACTTTTGCTTTAAAATTTATTTTTTATTTTTTAAAAAAAATTAACTTTCTTTTTTTATAGCAGCTTGAGCAGCAGCTAATCTCGCAACCGGAACTCTATATGGTGAGCAGCTTACATAATTAAGCCCGTTATTTGCACAAAATTCAACTGAAGAAGGTTCACCACCATGTTCACCACAAATTCCAACTTTTAAATCTTTTCTTGTTGATTTTCCTTTTTCAATTGCAATTTTTATCAAACTTCCTACTCCTTTTTGATCTAAAACTGCAAATGGATCTTTTTCCAATATTCCTTTTTCAAGGTATTCTGGTAAAAATTTACCAAAATCATCTCTTGAAAAACCAAAAGTTAATTGCGTTAAGTCATTTGTACCAAAACTAAAGAATTCAGCCTCAGTAGCAATTTCATCTGCAGTTATACAAGCTCTTGGAACCTCAATCATTGTTCCAACCTTATATTCAAATTCAACACCATATTCTTTCATTACCTTTGTTGCAACTTCAATAATTTGTTTTTTAAGTATGGCAACTTCATTTACTATACCAACAACAGGAATCATTACTTCTGGGATTACTTTTATTCCAGCTTTTGTTAATTCAGCAGCTGCTTCAAAAATTGCCCTTGATTGCATGTCACAAATTTCTGGATAAGTTATTGATAATCTACAACCTCTATGCCCTAACATAGGGTTAATTTCATGAAGTGAAATTATTGTAGCTTTCATGTCATCAAAAGACATGTTAAGTTCTTTAGCTAATTCTTTTATATCTTCGTCTTCAGTTGGTAAAAATTCATGAAGAGGTGGGTCCAAAAGTCTAATTGTTACTGGCAAACCTTGCATAACTTTAAATATTCCAAGAAAATCTTCTTTTTGCATAGGTAAAAGTTTTGCTAATGCTTTTTTCCTACCTTCAACATTCTCAGCAACAATCATTTCTCTCATCGCTTTAATTCTATCGCCATTAAAGAACATGTGCTCAGTTCTGCATAAGCCAATACCTTCTGCACCAAATTTTCTAGCAACTTCAGCATCTTTAGGAGTATCTGCATTAGTCCTAACACCTAATTTTCTAAATTCATCTACCCAATCCATAAAAATTGCAAAATTCCCAGAAAGTTCGGCATCAACTACAGGAATTTGACCAAGAAATACCTCGCCTGTTGAGCCATCAAGTGTAATATAATCACCTTTTTTTACTTTTATATCCTTAACTGTAAAATATTGCCCTTCTTCATTAACTTTTATTGTTTCACAACCAGCAACACAACATTTACCCATACCTCTTGCTACTACAGCAGCATGAGATGTCATTCCACCTCTTGCTGTTAAAATACCTTCTGAAACAGCCATACCTTGAATATCTTCCGGAGAAGTTTCAGTCCTAACTAAAACAACTTTATCTTTTTCAGATTCTTTTACAGCTGTCTCAGCATCAAAAACAACTTTACCAACTGCAGCCCCAGGAGAAGCTGGCAAGCCTTTAGCAATAAGATTTGCCTTTTCTTTAGCATTTTTATCCAACTGCTTATGAAGAAGCTGATTAATTTGATCTGGTGTAACTCTCATAACAGCTGTCTTTTTATCAATTAATCCTTCATTTACCATATCTACTGCTATTTTTAAAGCTGCAGCAGCCGTTCTCTTTCCAGTTCTTGTTTGAAGCATATAAAGTTTACCCTCTTGGAATGTAAATTCCATATCTTGCATATCTTTATAATGCTTCTCAAGTTTTGCAAATATATCCATAAGTTGATTATAAATTTCAGGTAATTCATCTTTTAATTTTTCCAAATCTTTTGGGGTTCTAATTCCTGCAACAACATCTTCACCTTGAGCATTTGTAAGATATTCTCCATAAACTTTCTTTTCACCTGTAGAAGGATTTCTAGTGAATGCAACACCAGTTCCAGAAGTTTCACCCATATTACCAAATACCATAGCTTGAACATTTACAGCTGTGCCTAAATTATGAGGAATATTATTTAAATTTCTATAAGTTATAGCTCTTTTATTATTCCAAGAGGAAAAAACTGCATTTATAGCCATTTTTAATTGTTCCATTGGGTCTTGAGGAAAACTCATACCTTTTTCTTTTTCAACTATTTTTTTATAAATACTAACAAGCTCCTCTAAATCCTCTGCAGTTAATTCTGTATCAAATTTAACATTTTTTTTGTCTTTTAGCTTTTGGATTGCATCTTCAAATTTGGAATGTTCTATTTCCATAACAACATCTCCAAACATCTGAATAAATCTTCTATAAGAATCCATTCCAAATCTTTTATTTCCAGTTTTGTTTATTAAACCAATTACAGTTTTATCATTTAAGCCAAGATTTAAAATTGTATCCATCATTCCTGGCATTGAAATTGCAGCACCTGATCTTACTGAAACAAGCAAAGGATTTTTTTCATCACCAAAATTTAAGCCCATAGCTTTTTCTAACTTTTTCATATTTTCTTCAACTTGTTCCATCAAACCATCAGGATATTTTTTTCCTAATTCATAATAAAGATTGCAAGTTTCTGTAGTAATTGTAAATCCTGGAGGAACTGGAAGACCAATATTTGTCATTTCTGATAAATTAGCGCCCTTACCTCCTAAAAGATTTTTCATATCTTTGGTTCCTTCACCAAAGAAATATACGTATTTTTTTTCTGTCATTCTTAATTCCTTCCTTTTAATTAAAATTTTTTAATTAATAAAAATAATTTACAAAGTTAAAAATTAATATAAAGATCTACTATAAAAATTATTTAAATTTAAGCAATAATTATTTTTGTAAAATCAGCAACCAACATATATAAATTAAAAGCTCTTTTTACTAAGTTTAACCTATTATTTTTTATTTCTTCTATTTTATCCATAATTAAAACTTTATCAAAAAAAATATCAACTTTTTTTCTAAAATCAATTAATAATCTTAATGAGTCAGAATATAGATTTTTAGAATTTAACTGTGATATTGATTTTTCTTTTAAAATAATTTCTTCATAAAGTTCTTTTTCATATGCTTCTTTTAATAAATTAATATCAACATTACCATTAGTTTTTATATTTTTTATAATATTTTTACATCTAACCATGGGAGTAACTATTTCTTCAATATTATTATTATCTATCAAATCAGTAATTGCTTGATATTTTTTATTTATACTTATTAAAGAATTCTCATTGGTTTCCAATATAGCATCTATAATATCTGTTCTTTTTCCTTCCTTTTCAAAAGTAAATTTAAATCTTGCCATTATAAAATCAACTACTGCATTTATTATTTTTAATTCTTTTTCATCATCAAAATTTAAAAACTTCTTATATAAACTAACACTAAACTTTACAAGTTTTTTAATATCAATATTGAAATTATTTTCAAGCAACGATAAAACTATTCCTAAGGCTCGTCTTCTTAATGCAAATGGATCTTGTGAACCTGAGGGTATTTCTCCTGCAAGATAAATTCCAGTAATAGTATCAATTTTATCTGCTATTGACAAAATAGTGCCAGTAATGGTTTGAGGTAAAATATCATCATTAAATCTTGGTAAATAATGCTCAAAAATTGCCTCATAAACTTCCTTATTTTCATTTCTTTCCTTTGCATACTCTCTTCCAACTACGCCTTGCAATTCAGGAAATTCAACAACAAGATTTGTTACAAGGTCAGTTTTACAAAGCATAGAAGCTTTATTTAAATATTCAAGAATTTCTTTTGGAATTTTTATTCCGTTATTATTTAAATCATCAAAAATTAAATTACAAATTTTGGCAATTCTTTCTTCCTTATCATACATACTACCTAATTTTGAATAAAAAATTACCCCTTTAAGCTTTTCATTCCAAGATTGCCAAGAATGTTTTTTATCTTCATTATAAAAGAATAAAGCATCTGATAGTCTTGCTTTTAAAACTCGCTCATTCCCTTTAATTATTTCATCATTTTCATCTAAAATTCCGTTTTGTATCACAATAAACTTTGGTAAAACTTCTCCTTTTTTATTTAATACAGCAAAATATCTTTGATGATACTCAATAGCTTTAATTAAAATATCTTTAGGCATCAAAAGATATTCATGAGGAAAGCTACCTATAAGCACATTTGGAATTTCAACTAAATTTATTATTTCGTCTAAAAGTTCTTCGTTTATAATTACTTTTATTTCATCATTTTTATTTTTAAAAGTATCTTCTATTTCTTTTATTTTATTTTTTATAATCTCACGTCTTTTTTCACCATCAACAATAACATAGCCCTTTTCTTCAAGAATCTTTAAAAAATTTTCTGAATCATTTATTTCTAAGGGATTTGGACAAAGAGTTCTGTGCCCATAGGTAAAATTACTGCTTTTTAAACTTTCTATTTCTACATTTAAGATTTCATTACCATAGATTGCCAAAATCCACCTAATTGGCCTAGCAAATTTAATTTGCCATGTTGACCATGTCATTTGTTTACTAAAAGGAATAGAATAAATAACTTCATTTAAAATCTTTGGAAGAATATCTACTGCAAATTTACCTTCTTCAAATATTTTTTTCCCAATATATACACCCTTATCAGTAGGAATTTTCTCTAACTCTTCAACTGGTATTTGTAAACTTTTAGCAAATCCTTTAGCAGTTTGATTTGGATTTCCATTTTCATCAAATGAAATTCTCTCAGGTGGTCCAATTATAGTTTTTTCAAGAGATTCTTGCTTATTGCTTAATTCAAAAACTATTGCAATTAATCTTCTAGGAGTGCCAAAAGTTTCAATTTTGCTAAACTCAAGCCTATTCTTTTCTAATTTATCAGCCAATATGCTTTTTAAAGAATCAATACCCTCATATATACATGATGAGGGAAGTTCTTCTGTTCCTATTTCAAATACTAGTTTCTTATTCATTAATATCCTTAGCTAAACTATAATTGTAAAATTAATTTAATTATTTTAATTAACTACAATTATAAAATTTTTTATATTTTATAATTTATTCGAATATATCTTTAAAATTTTTATAAATTAATCTTGTTTTAGATTTAATTAATTAAATTAAAATTTTTATAATTATTTTATAATTTTTATTGTTCTTTATTTAATAATGGAAAATTCTTTTCTTTTCTTTGATTTATATAAGCTGCACACAATGCTTTTGCAAGATTTCTTACTCTAGCAATATATAATGTTCTTTCTGATACACTTATAGCTTCTCTTGCATCTAATAAATTAAAAACATGAGAACATTTAAGTACATATTCACACGCAACATAAACTAAATCATGATTTAAGGCGTTTTCAAATTCTTTTTCAAACTTATTAAATAAGTCTAAAAGCATATTTATATCAGCAACATCAAAATTGTATATTGACCATTGTCTTTCAGAATCAAGATGAATATCTGCGTAAGTTAATTTGTCATTCCATTTAAGGTCCCAAAAACTATCTTTATCTTGGAGATACATTGCAATTCTTTCAAGTCCATAAGTAATTTCAGCAGAAACTGGTTTTAAAGTTATTCCGCCCATTTGTTGAAAATATGTAAACTGGGTTATTTCCATACCATCAGCCCAAACTTCCCAGCCAAGCCCAGCAGCACCGATAGTTGGAGAAGCCCAATCATCTTCAACAAATCTAATATCATGTTTTTTTAGATTTATGCCTAACTCTGAAAGCGAACCAAGATACAAATCAATTACATCATCAGGAGAAGGTTTCAACAAAACCTGAAATTGATAATAATATTGGGTTCTAAAAGGGTTTTCTCCATATCTTCCATCTGTAGGTCTTCTAGATGGCTCTACATAAGCAACTTTCCATGGTTCAGGCCCAAGACATCTTAAAAATGTATCGGGGTTAAAAGTACCCGCACCTTTTTCTAAATCAAGTGGCTGCTTGATAATACAACCATTTTTTGCCCAATATTTCTGTAATACAAATATTATTTCTTGAAAGTTCATTTTTTAATATTATTATAACTTTTTATAATTTTAATTAATTTAATTATTAATTAATTTTAATTAATTAACTTAAATAATTTTAATTAATTATTTTAAGTTTAATTTAATTTTAAACTTTAACTTAATATTAAATTTAATCTAACAAAATTAAGTAATTAATCTTAAATACAATTATAAAAATTAATTATAAAAATAATTAATAATTTTAAAAATAAAAAATTTTATTAATTGTATCTTTTT
>Ga0078972_1016363_pt1 | contig 11013 bp, 7 predicted proteins | sample YelNatPaOPGAMG01_FD_67568 | JGI IMG/M metagenome (GOLD analysis project Ga0078972, IMG submission 67568) | Hot spring thermophilic microbial communities from Obsidian Pool, Yellowstone National Park, USA - OP-RAMG-01 (SPADES assembly) (version 2) | ecosystem: Environmental > Aquatic > Thermal...
TCCAGGAAAACAACATATGAATCCGTTAGCTTTTGTTGCTGGATTCCGAATGTTGACGTTGTACATGTGAACAAATGTCGAGCAGTCGCAAGTCAAGAGCAGAGCGAGCACTGAAGCGTCCCGTTTTTATCGGACACTGGTGCGGACAAAGCTTCTACTTCTCAACAATTGCTGCGCTTTTTCGATCGATAACCCAAGCAACTCGATGGTTTACAGGTACTTGGTCGTGGTCTGGCCCCCGGCCCCCGGTAGATAGTGACGCTCACCAAACAATACGCTAACGTGCTGCGCATGTTCAGCTGACGAGACGGCTTTTACGACATGATCTGTGATCTAATGTCTATGCGATACTCCGATGCGCATCCTCTACGCCGCTGCACCAACAGGGAAAGCAGGCTCGCGTCTCAGCAACACACACAGCTCCAGTTCAGAAAGCGACAAGCCTCATGTCGCATAGCGTGCAATTGGCTCAGCCCCGAAACCGATTCTTTCGCTCCCGCAGCTCCGTCATCCACTGGGCGTCCGCTGCACGCAAGAAGACATTCCATTGCTGTTCGCCGCCAACAGTAGAGGGAATCGTCGCCTTGTTTTCTGCTCGCAGCCGCTCCGCCTCCTTGAGCTTGTTTCGGATGGACTCGTTGTTTGGTTCTACCGTCAAAGCGAATGCAAGATTCGCCACCGTGTACTCGTGGCCGCAAAATACGTAGGTCTCTGGTGGTAAGGCTTTCAGTTTCTGCATAGCCTGCAACATATGAGCACCAGTTCCTTCGAAAAATCTACCGCATCCGCCGATAAACAACGTATCGCCAGTGAACACTAGACCTGGAGCATCGCGTGGCGCTTCCGTATCCCGAACGTAGTAACAGACATGACCCCGGGTGTGGCATGGTGTCGCGAGAACCTTCACTTGCAGACGGCTCTGCGCGATGCGAAACTCATCCCCGTCGTGAACCGGCACCGTGCAGGCAGGGATTTCATCAGTCGCGCTACCGTAGATGACAAGACCTGGAAAACGACGAGCAAGCTCGCTGTTTCCTCCAGCGTGATCCCAGTGCTTATGCGTGGTCAGCACGTGAGTGGGCTGTCGAACCGCGAGGCGCGCGTGAAGCTGTTCGAGGAACGTGTCTGGGTCTGCCGGATCGACTGCCACAATAACACGGCTGGGTCCGTGCTGGCTCTCGTCCAGAAGAACGTAACTGTAGTTATCTTGAAAGAGCGGGAACGCCTCGACCCTCAGACAGGTTCCAGGTATACGCACGCTGGTATCCGCGACTTTCCACGTATTGAGCATGGAGATAGGGAGACTCGACGCTCGCCGAGTTGGTCGGAGTACTGCTTCCGACGGTTTACCGCCGCACTCTGGAAAAACGTGACGACCGGGACGAGCAAGAGCAACCGGGCGCTGTTCACAACAAACCAAAGCGCTGTGGTGATACCGCGAACGCGGCACACGGTTGCAATGAGAACTCAGTGTAACGAAACGATGTTCGTGCCTAGTTGCGGGTATCCAGGACAGGCACAGGAAGCGCATGTACGCCGCACTGACTGCTGATCAAAACGCCTCACCCAGTGCGCTTCGACGCAGCTGCCACAGACAGAGCCGCAAGCAAACAACGCAGACGATACTTCCAGTTCAGAGAGTGGGTCAAAGACAAGTCGTACCGGATAGACGCCGGTTTTCGGAGCGGAGTGCACAATGAGACTCCGGGTTGCCCCAAGTGCTGGTAGGGAAACAGGTGCGGCGCCCGTCCTTTCGGGGAAAAACTGCACCCTCGACGAGTGAGAAACGCCCAGTACGTTCCGAACTGCTGCTAGGCGTTTTCGAGTTTTTGACGCTTTGGAACCTACGCCCGAACAGAGCTCTGCAACACGTTGACAACGTAGACGCTGAACGTATCGAGATACGGAGCGTTTCTCCGCAGACTGCCAGAAGCGCTTGCCCAAGGCCGGTGCGTAGCCGTCGGTGCGCATCGCGCTGGCCACGCGGCTGGTGTACCTTTCGTGGAAGCGTTTTGCCAACGACCAAAAAAATGCGTTTGTGTTTGCTTGTTTTATTTTGGGGATGAAATAGAGTATGTTGAATTTCATGAAATTTACGTGTCGCTTATGTAGGTAAAGTATCAGTTACTGTTACCCCGGCTCGTGCGATGATACGACTTCGTTCTGGGTCAGGGCCCCCGAATATTGTACCGATTTTTTGAGTAACAGCATTTGTCTCCATATACCGACATCTGCATGGAATGATGGGCTTGATAGGGTGTGGATCAAGAGAGTCGCAGACCGGGGGAAGCGCTCCGCTTTACAGGCGCCGGAGAGCTCGGAAGCGCATACCACTGAACCACGGCACCCTTGCTCCATGTTTGGTGCTCGAGCGCGCTTTCTGTATACTTCGACGATTGACGAGCGCGACGGTGCAACCGGTATCGGAGAGTCAAAGTCTGAAAAGCGAAGACCCTGTAACCTACGTTATAGTTCACAAGTTGAGGTTCGCGACATCCAGTGACGGAGCTGGAACCCCATCGTCGTGCACTCTACACTTGACGAGAACGAAACGACGCTTCTACCGCTACATCCTGTGCATGTGCGCGAGTCATCCGCGGTGACGACCTGCACAGTGACACTTCACGCGCGCGCCCTCGAAGAGCATCGCGAGGACTGATCATCAGTTGCAGGAGTAATGTCTGAGAGAATAACACAAAGTCGAGACTTTTGTTGGACGCGCCCGGTGATACGCTTCTCTCAGTACACCGTTACTCTGAAGATGCATTTTGAAGGGGTCGGAAACCAGCACAGGGAAGATAAAGATCCGTTTCAATCAGAGAATTGTAGCCTTTTGCAGCTTCGGCTCAGGCGCTTCTTTTGAGGCTGCCGCTGGAACGCGCTGTGGAGGCATCACAGCGCGTTCCAGCGGCAGCATCCCGACCGGCTCCATATTGCCACGCAGGCATATATCCAATGGTTGCACGTTTACTGAACTTCGGATGTCACAAGCGTGAGCGCCGCTGGACTTGACTTTTGGTGTGCGAGGATTGCGTCACGAGTTGATGCAAGCGGTGCGACTGATCCAACGTACTTTTTGCGGCGTGCTGCAGAGACCGGCTGCGCTGTTATGCGCTCCTGCAACGCTCCGCCCGGTCAGCAAGCCGCTGCTCGTGCAAGGCACCTGGACACTGCCGACCAAGTCGGATGTTTACCAGACCGCGTTGGCGAAGCTGTACGCTGCCCGCGTGTGGGCAACGATACCACGGGCGTGGTACGCAACGAGCGTGGACAGTGACGAGAAGACGCTGGAGCGACTGCGGGAGCGGCAGGCGGTATTGGAAGGTGCTCGCGTCGAGCTCAACGAAGCCGACCTCGAGGAGACCTTTGTGAAAGGCGGCGGCCCTGGTGGCCAGAAAGTGAACAAGACATCTTCGTGTGTAATACTGCGACATACTCCTACTGGAATAGTCATTCGCTGTCAAGCGTTTCGGTCCCAGTTCCAGAATAGACAGGAGGCCCGCCGCCTTCTCGCGCGAAAACTCGATCTGCAGCTGCGGGGAGAGGCTTCCCAGGTTTCTCAGGAAATCGCCCGCATACGTGCAAGAAAGCGGAAACGGCAGCAACGGGTCATGAAAAAATATTTCAAGAGTCGGTCCGATCAAGCTCGACTTGATTCGTGAAAGCCGTTGGCTGGCGCTTGAAAGGAACCGCGCTCGGCGGAAGGCTTTTGCTCGTTTTTGTGGCGAGCATTGACAGCGATGGGACATTTGCTGGTTTTTTCACACGGATACTTTCGTTTTCCTGTGCCCGGCGCTAGTTGTCGCAGCAGGTCCTGAGGCCCCTGCGACGGGACGTACTGGAGAATGCGCAAGCGCCTTGAGAACAGTTTGGTGCGTTGGCGAAGCGCAGGCTTTCAGAGATGTCGGTATGGAATGCCCGGCACCACGGAGATGTAATGGTCTCAACATGTCACCTTTTCTGGTAGAGAGAGGGTATACGATGTGAGGTCACAGTATATGGAGCAAATTTGACGCTCCGGAAAACCCGCATTTTCGACCCCGAAGAACCGAGCGATAGACACTCCACAGCTCAGTGTCGAGACGATTCCGAGACTGTTCTGGATCTTTATGGCTTTGCCCCTAGACCATCACGGTTATCATTGCAGAGTGAGACGCGATCGAGTTCGGTAATAGGGCGACGTCTTCACTGCGATTGTAGGTCAGTGCGACCATGAGCCTAAATCACCATCACCATCATCATCTTCTTCTTCCTCGCTATCGTTGTCGAGCGAGGCACAATGGTGCCCGTCGCTCGCCACTGGATATCGAAGTATCTCTTCAGCAACAGTCGAACCGCGGGTGTTGCTGGCATACTGCTGGCTCATTGGCGAACACGCCGACAGAGAAATGCACCCGTGAACCGTTTACCATGGAGCCCTTCGACTGAGTGCAGTGCTTTCCAGCGGTATGCGTGTATCCTCATCGCACATTACCCTTTCGTTTATTCTCATACTTTACCGTGTATGAAGCCTACGAGATGCTTGCGATCATGCTCACCGGCTTTATCACCATATGGTCGATGGAACCCGACCCCGAAATCGCTGCCGCTCAAGGAAACCTGCCAGGGCAGAGATCGCGCTGCGCCTGTCGATGCAGCCGACTTTGCGGCCTGGGATATTGCGTGCGCATGGGAAGTTATGTATATTTTTATCCGTAAAAATACATCAATGTTCCGTACGATGGGGCTCAAGCGGAGACGCGCGGAGCGCCGCCCGAATGACGCCTTCAGTTCGTATCGGTTGTTGTGTGCGAGAGCGCGTGGCTCCGTTTCCCCATGGAGCGGAACGGAAGCTATACACACCAGCGTGCTCACTCAGAACGAAACTTTTCCAGCGATGACGAGGGACCCGTTCAGAACGAGTCAGTTCCGCCGCCCAGTGCCTACAGCACCGTCGAAGTTGTGAGCGAGCGCAACGCTGACGAGCGGCGCCTCTACTTCACCCTCCACGATCACGGCTTTATAAGTGCGCTCCACGACATACCGCTCTACGTTGACCGAGAGAAGGGTATTTTAAATATGGTCGTTGAAATACCCCGCTGGACGAATGCCAAGTTTGAGCTGCGGACGCGACTTCCCTTGGCGCCGATCATGCAAGACGAGAAGAAGGGAAAGTTACGGTTTGTGCAGAACGTCTACCCATACAAAGGCTATATCTGGAACTATGGATGCTTTCCGCAGACATGGGAGGATCCAGAGCAAGTCCATATGGAGACGGGTGCCCTTGGTGATGGCGACCCGCTCGATGTCTGTGAGATCGGCCAGCATATCGCACAGATCGGTTCGATCAAGCAGGTGAAGGTGCTCGGCGTGCTGGGTATGATCGACGAGGGAGAAATGGATTGGAAAGTTCTGGTGATGGATGTGCGAGACCCCAACGCCGACAACTTGAATGATGTTGACGATTTGTATCGCACAATTCCTGGTTTGGTGCACGCTACGTTTTCCTGGTTCCGCACATACAAGGTGCCCGATGGCAAGGAGGAGAATAAGTTTGCTTTTCGCGAACGCGTACAGAGCCGCCAATACGCCCTTGAAATTGTCGAGGAGTGCCACAGAAGCTGGCAGCGACTTGTGTACGGAAAGGTGAAACACAGCAACCACCACTGTTCGAATACAACGCTGACTGATACACCACTCTACATGCCACCTGAAGAGGCAGCGTCCGTGGTCGAGCAGGTTCGCACGGAACTGAGCGCAACTACCGAGAACACCGGGGATGCGGGAATGAAACATGGTGCTCTTGCGACACGATCTCTGCGACCACTTCATCGTGAGGCCTCGATCAGTCAGCTGGAAAAATTCCACATGCCTGATTTCGCCCAGGAACTCGCCAACGAATTCAATCAGCACGAGCGGTCTCTCTTCCAGGCGCCTTCGGAGACGATCAAGCACTTTCTGACGGAGCAACAGCGACAATATCCACACGGTAGTTCAGAGCTCTCGCTCCTCATCACCGAATATGGAACAGCAGCGAAGATCATCGCCTCGAACATCCGCGATCAACCGGATGCACCATTTGAGTACATGCGACAAAACGCCGATCGACAGCTGCATACCGCGCTGGCGACTTCAGGCTTCTGTTGCATGATCTATTCAGCGCAAACCGGGCAAATGATGCCCTTGGACCTGGACGCTGGCATTGGCAACTATGTCGTGGTCTACACTGCACTCGTTGGTGAAGTCGGCGGCACGCTGGGCAGCCTTTTTTCAGTTTATTATCGCAAATCTTACTCGGGTCGCGAGGGAGATACTGCTGATCTGTTGCAGCGAATTGGATACGAGCAGGTAGCAGCTGGGTATGCACTGTACTCTTCGTCTGTGCATCTGGTGATTAGCACAGGTCTTGGCGCGCATATCTTCTTTCTGGATGATATCAGCGGGCACTTTGTACTGCGACAGAAGTTTGTGCAGATTCCACCCCGAGGTCGTGTCTATTCAGTAGACATATCGAGTTTACCAAAAGCGATTGAGGGCGTGCGCCGCTATCTCGCCCAGCTGGAGTCCTCGAATGCGTCCCGTGAAACGAAACATACAGCGCTGATGGACGGACCAGCACCTGGCAAAATCTTTCGTTACGAACACAATGTGGTGGGCAATTTTCACCGGATTCTGCGGCACGGTGGTATCTTGCTGATGCCGGGACCACGGACCAACGCTTTGGCAGACTTTTTGGGTGTTGCGGCGCCGCTTGCGTTCTTGGCGCGTCAAGCAGGCGGCAAAGCGAGTGTAGGTAAGCGCCCAGTCTTGGAGCTGAGTGCCTGGACCCTGGATATGCGCGTTCCGCTCTTCATTGGCAGTATGAGCGATGTGAGTGATCTGGAGGTGTGCATTCTCGGACATCCGGTTCCGGAACGCTCCATCGTTACCGCTTCAGAGACTGTCTCATATACGTGAAGCGTCGTAAACGAACTTTGCATCCAAGCAACGCGTGCGCACATCATGATCGATTCGGTATAGGAGCGTGAGAGAAACCACAAAACACTTTTGGACGGCAGCGCGTGTGGACGAGTCTTGTCAGCGCTTATCCAATGGTTCAGTGGATTCATCTGTGGAAGCACACGATCCAGAAACGATTCGCCGCGGCGAAGTGCTCGCTGACCTCGCATTTGACAAAGCAATGTCGTCTTTTCTTTGAATCCAATACGCAATGTTTACGAGCCGTGCAATGATCCGAATGGCAACACCAACGGCGCCTCGGCGGTAGACGCAGTTGGCAGAGATCTCGTCACGAATGCGTCGCTGCACGCTCGTAGCCCGGGATATCGTGGCACTTGTCGTTGTCTCTCGAGGTGCCCGGAGATCGAAAGTGTCCACCATGACGAAACACTGGGTTGCATTCACGATGTACCCGCTCCATCGCGACCGCTGTCATCAGCGATACCTCCGGTCACATCGTCATCATCGTCAAGAGTCAGGTTGCCGAGGTCTACCTCGCGCGCCATGCTTGCCCGAGCTATTTGCGCATAGATGCCATGAGCGCGCTCCATGAGTACGTAATGGGGTCCTTGCTCGACGACGTGTCCACTTTCGATGACACTAATCATGTCGGCAAAGTAGAGACTCTCGACGAGGTCGGCACGCAGCACGAAAACGACAGTGCGACCCGTGCAGATCGCTTTCAGGTCCAGTGCGACACCGTTCACCGTCATATCGAGCAACGCCGCGTAACTCTCCGAGTCCAACAGAAGCATACTCGGATTACGGAGAAGGACGCGTGCAATGCCCAGCGCCTGCAACTGCGATGACGTGAAAAGCGCCTGTGCCGTTCTCGCTGATGGAACCATGGTCTGGTATCCGTTCGCAAGACGTAGAATCACCTCATGCATACCGACTAACGAGGCCGCACGGCGTACTTCCGCAAAGCATGTCCCAGTAGCACCAAAAGCGATGTTCTCGAAAACAGTCAGGCCGGCAATGAGACGGCTACCACGCCAGGGCACCAAGCCTATGGCAGCCGTCAGGGCCGCAGATGTGTAATCCTGCATCGGGTGCTCGCCAAGCATGATCCTGCCGCTGTCGGGGCGGCGCTTACCCGAAAGTAGCTCCAAAAGCAGTCGCTCCTCGCGTCGTTTCCGTAGAATGATACAATGGATCTGGTGATGTTCGATGGTGAGGTTCAGACTATGAAACACGTACTGCGCATAACGGCTGCCGATACCATGCCGCGTGACCTTAGGATCGAGCGTATATGACTCCGCAAAAGAGCCGAACGGGGTTCCTGGGGACTGTGCGGAGGCGGGTGCGCTCCCGCTACGGCCACTGGTGGTTGACGAGACGCCGCGATCCTCTTCAAGAGGCGATGCGGTGGATGAGGCTTTCGATGCCCAGTCCTCAGGATCGTCCTTGACCGAGACATTATCGAAAACAACGCGTACGCAGCGGTCGTCGACGCGCAAAACAGTTCCCAATCCTGCCTGACTAGCATCAACGATATCGAGCACGAAATCCAGGTACGCATAGAGGTTCTGGCGTGCGTGCGAGTAACGCACCAGATTCTCCGTCATTCGAAGCAAGCTGATAATAAGCATGATGGCGAACAGAATGGCGGTTACTAGACGGCCACTTGAGCGATGCTTCGTTCTGGCAAGATGCCCGCCAATATAAATACCCAATACCGCGAAAATAGCGAGCACGAGGCCAAACGTCAGACCGCGTAGCAAGGACTGCAAGAGGTTCAGCCGCGCATCATGTTCACGTTCCACATCCGTAAACTCGTAAAGCCGTTGGAACTCCTTCTGGAACTGTTCTAGATAGACGACGTTCGGCAGCGCAGCTCGGGACAGTTGCAGAAACTCACGAGCTTTCCGTGCTGCTTCTTCGTACCGCTGCTGGGCCCTGCGTGTAACGAACAGCTGGAGCATGCCCAGACCAGCAAGAATGGGCGTCGTGCCCAGAAGCACCAAAGTCAGAAACCAACTTTCAATGATACCGAAAATAAAGCTGCTGATAGCCTGCGCTGCGTACAAAGCGACACTCGACAGGTGCTCCACAGCGTCCAATACAAGTAGCTCCATTCGATCCAGTGTGTTCTGTTCGAAGAGCCAGCGATCGAGTCGATCCGTGCCGACACCCGTTGTCAAAAGAAGCGCAGCAAACGACCAGAGACGGAGTCGGTAACGGACACGGCGACCAATCGTACCAAGCGAGCGACTCTGCCAGAGAACTACAAACGCAGCGGCACCGCTGATCACCCCGAATCCGATAAGGTAGCGATGAATGCTCGACACTGGGTTTCCAGCGATCACACCGTAAAAGATCTGTGCCCAGTAATTCACGACGTGCCCGAAAAGGAACAGATACGCGGGAAAAATAACGCCAGATGCAAGGGCTGCCAACAACCCACCGACTGTCAACAGAGGTGCATTGAGGAGCCACTGACGCGGTGATAAGAGGTTCGCGATACTCTTCAGTTCTGCTAGATTGCGCTCAACGGTGTCCGAATCCACGGAGCACGCACAGAGCGAAAATCCACAACACTGGAAGAGACCGCATCGGCGATTCCAGAGGGGTGGCAACGCTGCACTCATCGCAGGTTCGTCGGCAGAATCTCCATTCGCATCATGCTGAGGTAAAGACTCTTCTGCACACTGTTTGGTGGCAGTCGAACTGGAACCAAGCGCCTTCTTCATCGATTCCGCCAGAGTGCGCGCGTACAGCGAGCCATCCGGGTAGATCCCGTAGACAAGCATCGCATAATAATCCATAAAAAATTCGCCGTGATCCGGCGAACTTCGCAACTTCTTGTTGAACACGTGTCTGAGGGCCTTGAACTTACCAAAGCCCCGCATGGAATCACCAGCTGGAAGCGACGTGGAAGCTTGCGCATCGCCTGGATATCGGCCAGCGGGCCCTGCAGAGCCAAAAGACGGCGATGTTTTGGGAAAGGCAGCCTGCATCCCCTGACGTGCTGCAGCTAACTGTTTCCCCGATGGATGTGGACCCTGCGCAGGTTGCGCCCCCGCAATATCGTCAACTGTAATCGCCACTGCGTCTTGGTCAACCAAACTCCGATTCATGGCGGCTTGAAAGGTCCCGTGTACAGCGTCGCTCGCTGTCGCAGGCGGCGTACTCTTGTTGAGATACTTGCGTGGAACGTAGGTTGGCGGCTCGTCTTCAGACGATGCGGAAGACAACGCCGAAGACGAGAGGTGTCCCGCCGAGCCTGTGTCCCCTGTATGAGCACCTGCGACAACGTTGTTTGCGGAAATAAGGCCAGTTCGAGGCGCGCTTTCAGACTGCGCACTGCCGCCGTCTGCAGCTGCTGCCGCCGAAGCTGTGCCTGCGACAACGTGTCTCTCGTCCGTACCACTCTGAGCTGCTGAAGAGCCACTGCTCTCAACTATGCTGAGTGCATTCTCGACAGCACGACCTTGAACAACACCAGCGGGTTCCATAGGGTTTCCGTGGGTCTCGAGATTAGCAGCTGCGCCGCTTCGTGAGCTCCCAGTCGACCGGGTGCTCCCAGCTGCGTTTGGCCTAGTAATATCCTCCCGTCGCTCCCCTGGACCATTACGGTTCGCATCCATAAAGTATCCAGTTCCCTTGTACGGATTTCCCGTGACCTCCACTGGACAATATCACAAGAGGAACACAACAGAGCGTTGCGTTTGTTCGCAACCTGGTGCTGCGGCGAAGAAAACGCGAGTACGAATCTACGTCATGGCGGTGATGTGGCGGCACTGGGCGCCTGCGGGCCATCGCGTAGCCTATGCATCTGTCGAGCGCCACGTCAACGGATCTCAAGATCGACGCTGATGCGCTGATACATATCGGAATATGGACACGTGTGCTTCGCGGACCTCGTGTGTGCCTGCGTGCAACGTACATGAATCGGTACATTTCAGTTCGCGAGATCGACGCTGATGCGCTGATACATATCGGAATATGGACACGTGTGCTTCGCGGACCTCGTGTGTGCCTGCGTGCAACGTACATGAATCGGTACATTTCAGTTCGCGAGATCGACGCTGA
>Ga0078972_1016364_pt1 | contig 11011 bp, 8 predicted proteins | sample YelNatPaOPGAMG01_FD_67568 | JGI IMG/M metagenome (GOLD analysis project Ga0078972, IMG submission 67568) | Hot spring thermophilic microbial communities from Obsidian Pool, Yellowstone National Park, USA - OP-RAMG-01 (SPADES assembly) (version 2) | ecosystem: Environmental > Aquatic > Thermal...
GTAAAAAGCCTTTAATTATTAGTCATTGCGAGCACCCAAAGGGTGCGTGGCAATCTCATATAAAATCGAGATTGCTTCGGCTTCGCCTCGCAATGACTAACTTGAATCGCTCGATTTAGGTTTAAGATAGTCTTTCACGGCCTCCTGAAGCTTCTTTCTTGCGTAGTGGAGCCGCGACATGACCGTGCCAATCGAACATTGTGTCACTTCGGCGATCTCCTGATAAGAGAGTCCCTCCACCTCTCGTAAGAGAAGGGTGGTCTTCTGATCCAATGGCAATGTTTCGATGGCCTTCTTCACCGTCTGCTCTTGTTCTTTTTGGAGCAGGAGTTTTTCCGGTCCCTTTCCAAGGTCTTCGATAGGCTGAGGGGCTCCTTCCTCATCGAGGCTCAGGGGTATGGACTTTCCTTTTCGTCGGGTGTGGTCTATCGCGGTATTGATAGCCATCCGGTAGAGATACGTGTAAAGGCTCGACTTTCCCTTGAAGCTCCCGATGGTACGATAGAGCTTAATAAATACTTCCTGGACGATGTCAAGGGCCTCTTCGCTCTCCCTGACCACCCCGTAGGCGATCCGGTAGACCCTCTTGTGATACTGGTCGAAGATCCGTCGAAACGCTTCCTGATCGCCCTCCTGAACGCGGCGAATCAGTTCCACTTCGTCGTGGCCCATTCTCTTCTTACCTTCTTTAGACGCATAAGGGGCTTAGATATTCAAGAGTCGTCAGTCCATTATCCTGAATTACGGCTCCATATGCAAGGGGTAGCATTGATGGCGGCATCCTGACGACCTTCTTGGGCCGCTTGATTTTGGCGATCGTTTGCCTATATGATTAGACGGTAAAGCGCGGGGATCGCTCGTTTCATTGAGAAGATGCTTCAGGAAAGACGTTTTTGGAGGTGGCGATCCGACTTCCACCTTCTGGGAAAGGTAGGCCCCTTTGTCGAAACTGAAAGAAATGGGTATGTTGATTGCCGGTTGGTCTTTTCTCGTACTGGGTGTCATCGGGCTCTTTCTGCCGATTCTCCAGGGGGTTTTGTTTATCATGGTCGGGCTGGCCCTCCTTTCCTCTCGAAGCCAAACCATCCGGCGTTTGACGACCTATCTCGAAAGACGTTATCCCGAGCATCACAGAAAAGTTGAGATTTTGAAGAAGAGAATTGCGCGATGGCTCGGATTCAAAGGGGGCAGCGTCGATCAAGGGGCACCCCCTTCGGCCTAAGGAATTTTTCAGGGGGCGGTGACAAATTCTTTGACTCTGCTTGGGAATGAGAGGGAGGAGGCGATGGCGGCAAAAAGTGGGATTCCTGAGAAGATCGACCTCGACCGATGGCTTTCTCACCTTCAGTACATTGAGAACCGGGTGAAGAAGCTCACACTCCTCGCAAAACTGAGCCAACTTCTCAATTCAACCCTCGATCCCTATGAGATTCGAAGGATGGCGATGGAGGCAGCCTGCCAGTTGATCGATGCCGAGGTGGCGTCCCTTCTTCTCCTCGACAAGAGAACGAAAAAGCTCTATTTCGAGATCGCTTTAGGCGAAAACGAAAAAACATTGAAAACCCTTACCCTCAACCTTGGCGAAGGGATCGCAGGTTGGGTTGCGAAGACAGGGAAACCCCTCCTGGTCAATCAGCCCGAGAAGGAGCGTCGGTTCCTTCGAGAGATTGACCGCAAGACGCGGTTCAAGACAAGGAATCTCCTCTGTGTTCCCGTCAAGGCCAAGAGAAAGGTGGTTGGCGTTCTGGAAGTGGTGAACAAAAAAGGGGAGACCGGGTTTGACGAAGGGGATCTCTCCCTTTTGACTTCCTTATCGGATCAGGTGGCCATCGCCCTCGATAACGCTCGTCTTTACCAGGAACTCGAGGAGACCTTTTTCCAAACGGCTGAATCCCTGGCCGAGGCGATCGAACAGCGAGATCCGTATACGGGAGGACATACCCGGCGGGTGGGTGAGTACAGCCTGGCGATAGCGAAACACCTGAAACTGAATCGCCAAGAAAAGAAGTGGCTTAAGATCGCGTCGGCCCTCCATGATATCGGAAAGATCGGGATTGAGGACCGTATCCTCAGAAAACCCGAGCGGCTGAGCCGGGAGGAGTTTGATACGATCAAGCTTCACTCGAACATGGGAGCGGAGATACTCAAGCATATCCGGCAGTTAAAAGAAATCATCCCCGGGGTGAAGTACCACCACGAAAAGGTAAACGGTGCCGGTTATCCAGAGGGCCTCAGAGGTGAGAAAATCCCCCTTCTTGCCCGAATTGTCGCGGTAGCCGACACGTATGATGCGATGACCACAGACCGGCCCTACCGGCCAGCCCTTTCGAAGGAGGAGGCTGTCCGAGAACTGAAAAGATGTGCCGGTACCCAATTCGACGAAAATGTGGTTCGTGCTTTCAACCAGGCCTACAGAAGAGGGGAGATTTAATCGACAGTGACCCACAGCGAGGGAACCTTTATCGATCGGATGCTGGAGATCTGGAGGCGATCGCGTCAGGTCTCTTCGTGCATGACGAGCATTCGAGTTTTTGAAAAGAAGGAAGGGCAGTACCAGCCCTTTCCTGACAGTCTGCATAGGAGTTTGAAGGAGGTCCTTCGGCAGAGAGGGATTGAATCCCTCTACACCCATCAGGCTCAGGCGATCGAAGCGATCCTTTCAGGAAAGGACGTGGCGATTGTGACCCCCACGGCCTCGGGAAAGACCCTGTGTTATAATCTCCCTGTCTTACATTCCAGGTTGACCTCACCCCGCTCGAAGGCCCTCTACCTTTTTCCCACCAAGGCCCTCTCCCAAGATCAGATGGTGGAGCTCCAGAGTCTCATCAGCGCCTTAGGAGAGCCGATCGCCACCTTTACCTACGACGGGGATACCCCCCAGGATGCCCGACAGGCCATCCGAACCCGAGGGGATGTGGTGATCACGAACCCCGATATGCTCCATACAGGCATTCTTCCTCACCACACGAAGTGGATGTCCTTTTTTCAAAGCCTCCGATTCGTGGTCATTGATGAACTCCATACCTACCGGGGTGTTTTTGGTTCCCACATGACCAATGTGATCCGACGCCTTGACCGGATCTGTCGTTTCTACGGTTCGCGGCCCCAGTTCGTCTGTTGCTCGGCAACGATCGCAAACCCGAAGGAGCTGGCCGAGAGACTTCTCGAACGCGAAGTGGTCTTGATCGATCGAAACGGAGCACCTTCGGCGGAGAAGATCTTTGTCTTCTATAATCCTCCTGTTGTGAACCCGGAGCTCGGTATCCGCGGAAGCCCCATCCATGCTGCCCGGCGCTTGGCTGCGCCCTTCGTCGAGCGCGAAATGCAAACGATCCTCTTTGCGGGGAGCCGCCTTCAGGTGGAGGTTCTCACGAAGTATCTGAAGGATCGGTTTGAAAAACGGCTGGAGGACAAGGGGAAGGTTCGGGGCTATCGGGGAGGATACCTTCCCAAGGCAAGACGGGAAATCGAAGAGGGCCTTCGAAAGAAAGAGGTGAAGGCTGTCGTTTCAACCAATGCCCTTGAACTGGGCGTTGATATCGGAGATCTCGACGTTTGCTTCATGGTGGGATACCCGGGCACCGTCGCGAGCACCTACCAGCAGGCAGGCCGCGTGGGAAGAAGATCGGAGAAGTCGCTGGCTGTTCTCATCGCCGGGAGTCAACCGCTGGATCAGTTCATCATTCAGAATCCGGACTATTTCTTTGAAAGCTCTCCTGAACACGGTCTGATCAATCCGGACAATCTTTTGATTCTCCTCAGCCATATCCAGTGTGCCTGTTTTGAGCTTCCGTTTTCGGACGGAGAACGTTTCGGCCGTGAAGACCTTCAGGAAATATTGAAGTATCTTGAGGAAAAGGGGACCCTTCACCATGTGGAAGGGCGATGGCACTGGACCCAGGATGCCTACCCGGCAGAGAAAGTGAGCCTTCGGTCTGCTTCGGAAGAGAACTTCGTCGTCGTGGACGCGACGAAGGCCAAGGAAGAGGTGATCGCCGAGGTCGACTTCATTGGCGCCCATACGACCCTTTACGAGGGAGCGGTCTACCTCTGTGAGTCGGAGCTCTACGCGGTGGAGAAACTGGACTATCCCCATCGCCGAGCCTACGTGAAGAAGACCCAAGGGAATTACTATACGGAAGCCATCGACTATACGCATGTCTCCATTCTTGAGGGATTCGAAAGAAAGTCCTTCCAAGACACGGTGTGCGAGCATGGAGAGGTCAAGGTCGTCACCCGGGTCGTCGGCTATAAGAAGATCAAATTCTATACCCTCGAAAATCTGGGCTACGGCAAGATCGAGCTTCCTGACTTGCAGTTTCATACGACCTCTTTCTGGGTCACCTTTCTCAAGGCGCTTTTGGATCGGCTTCCTTATCCTCGGTGGGTGCTGATCGAGGGGATTCTTGGTTTGGGCTATGCCTTTCATTCCATCGCGACCCTTCACCTCATGTGTGCCCCCCATGACATTCAGCATTGTGTGGGCGACCGGGGAGCGAAGTGGTTCTTGAGGTTGTCCAAAGACTCGAGAGGAATCTATTCGTCCTTCAGGGGGGGCGAGGAGATCTCCGCCGAGGGGTTGGAGGTCTTTGAACCCACCCTTTTCGTCTACGATAATTACCCCGGAGGGATGGGTTTCAGCCATCAGCTTTTTGACGATACGGAAAAGCTCTTCGAAAAGACCTTGAAACTCATCTCGCAGTGTCCATGCGAAAGGGGATGCCCTTCCTGCGTGGGACCCGTAACCGAAACGGGGGAAAAATCGAAGGAGGCGGCATTGGGGCTCTTGGGAGAGATCCTGAAGTGATCCGTAGCCCACGATTCCCTTGGGGAGAGGCACTCCCCCTTCCGTCGTTGCGAGGCACGCGGTGCCGAAGCAATCTTGGGGTTTATTGGTATGTTCATGTTCGTTTGGTTAAAGCCGCCGCAAAGTAAATCATTCTCTCCCTTGGAGGAGAGGATCGAGGTGAGGGGGCACCTCCAAGGCACCCTCACTCACCCCACCCCTCTCCCGCCAAGACGGCAGAGGGAGATGTCTGTCATTTCTATTTTGAGAAGATTAGTATTGCAACGTTAGGGGAAAGATGGCTTTGTTGGATTGGGGTTTCACCCTATGGATCTTCGTGATCGATTGAAGATGTTGACTTCCATCTCCACGGCCGATTCGAAAGGCAAGGAGGAAAGCAAGGAAGAGCGGATCCGTGCGCTTCGACAGCAACTCGAAAGGGTCCTCGAACCGAGGAAGGTTTACCGGAGAAGGGAGACGATACCGATCGAAGAGCTCGTGCCAGGCAGGGTGGTTTCGACGGCTCATGGCCAGACGTTCCTTTCTGAAACGACCTTACCTCCCGATTTTCGATGCGGGGAGATGGATCTTTGTCAAATCCTCAACGTTCCCACCTATCCGGCCCATCTTCTGGCTCGGGACGAGCGGTTGAAGGCATTGGATCTTCGGAGAGCCCTCTTTCTCGATACGGAGACCACAGGTCTGACGGGCGGAACCGGTACCGTTGCTTTCATGGTCGGCCTCGGCTTTTTCGAGGGTGAAGGGTTTACGGTCCATCAGCTCTTCATGCGGGACTATTCGGAGGAGAGGGCTTTGCTTTCCCTTCTTCAAGAGCTGTTGAGACGATTCGAATTTCTCGTAACGTTTAACGGAAGGTACTATGACGTTCCCCTTCTCGAAACGAGGTGCATCCTTTCGAGGGTCCAGACGAGGATCGCGGAGATGGCTCATTTCGACCTTCTGCCCCCTTCTCGCAAGATCTGGAAGGGAGCCTACGAGAACTGCCGTCTTGTGACGCTCGAATCGAAGCTATTGGGCATGGGAAGGGAAGACGACATTCCCTCTGAGTGGATCCCTTACCTCTATTTCGACTACATCCAATCCGGTGATGCCCGAAAGATCCACCGGGTCTTCTACCACAATCGGATGGATATCCTCGCCATGGTCGGCCTTGTAGGAAGGATCCATTTGGTCTATCATGATCCCGAAGCCGCGCGACCCCGAAAAGGAGTGGAGCACTTCGCCCTGGGAAGGCTTTTCTGGGATCACGGGTTTTTGGATCGGGCCATCGTTGCTTTCGAGACCGCCCTGAATCGCTGCGACGACGATCTCGCTTGGGAGGTGATGCGGTGGCTTTCCATGGCCTTCAAAAAAACAGGGCAGAGGGATAGGGCAAAACGCCTGTGGGAGGAGATGCTGACCTGGCCCAACAAGAAGGATGTTTTCCCCTATGTGGAGCTGGCCAAGTATTGGGAGCATCGGCTGAAGGATGTGGAAAAGGCCCTCGAATACGTGGAAAGGGCTTTAATGGAAACCCCGTCGCACCAGACGAGAGAGATCGAGCTCCTTCTCCACCGCAAACAAAGACTGGAGGAGAAGCGTTTGAGCAGGACGAAAACGTAAGGAGTTCCACGCGGATTTGGAATCGCCTCATATCCGCTTGGAAAAACAAACAGGAGTGGGCGCTGATTCTGATACAGAGTCGAGGCCTTGGGTATGGTTGATGACTTGAAGGTACTTTCTGTCAAAAGCTCGAGATTGCTTCGGCACTTCGTGCCTCGCAATGACGAGAAGGGGGGTGCCTCGCAATGACGAGAGGGGGAGTGCCTCGCAATGACGAGAAGGGGAGTGCCTCGCAATGACGAAAAGGAGGCTGCCTCGTAATGACGAGAACGAGAGGATTTCATAATGACGAGAAGGGCAGTTCCCCGCAATGACGAGAGGGAGAGTGGCCTACAATCACGACAAGGAAAGTGCCTCGCGAAGGCAATGAGGAGAACTGGTGGCAAAGACAGGAAGAAGCTCTGGAAGGAAGTAGAAGGACAATACCCTGTGTTGATTAGAGAGGCGCCTCGCAATGACAAGGAAAAGAGGCCCCGCTAAAGGGAAGAAGGGCAGTACGTTCCGACGATGAGAAAGAGAGCGCATTTCCATGACGGAAAGGAGAAAACCTCGGAACGGAACGAAGGAGAAAGCTTCCCAGCCACCGCCGTCGTTGCGAGCGTAGCGAAGCAACCTCAGGGGTGATCTGCAGAGATGGAAAGGCCAAACCGAGTTCAGCAAGTTATTAGTATGCACATGTTGGTCTGGACAAACAAAGGGAAAATAAATCTTCCTCTCCCCTCGGAGAGAGGATCGAGGTGAGGGGGGCAATTTTCTCGCCAAGACGGGAGAGGGAGATATCTGTCATTTCTATTTTGAGAAGATTAATAGTGAAATGGTCTGCCATTGCGGATTTGACCCGGAATCTCGTGGTTTCCTGGTTTTGTAGGAATGACGTCCCTTGCCGCGATGAATGCCGCGCTCTATAGATAGAAGAGAGCAAAGAAGAAAGCGCGTGCCCTTTTCAGGAGATGGGGATGGGGATCTTTAAGAAGATCACACGTGGCCTCCAAGAGGAAGGCGTGGCCACAGAAAGCATGTCGACCAAGCGAAGCTTAACCGGGTGGTGCAACACGGCCACAAAGGTCTTCGCCGCCTGCTTCAGCCTCTTCTTTCTTTATACCAATTTTTTCGGGCTCATCTCTCAGGAATCCCACGTCGGAATCTATTTTCTCGGAACCTTCACGCTCTGCTTCATGCTTTATGGCTGCAGAAAGGGTTCACCGAGAAACCGAATCAGCCTCGTCGATGCTCTGCTCATTCTCGGCATGACCGTTCTCACCATTTACTATATCAAGGAGTACCCAACCCTTGCTGACCGTATAGGAGGTCAGACGCAGCTTCGAGACGTCCTCTTCGGCTGGTTTCTCATCATCATGTCTTTGGAGTTGGCAAGAAGAACGGCCGGGAAGGTCATTCCCATCATCGGGATAGTGCTTCTTATTTATGCCTATTTCGGCCCTTACTTCCCCCTCGGACTGGGCCATTCCGGGTTTAGCCTGAGCCGCATAGCGGAGAGCCTTTTTCTCACGGGCGACGGCATCCTTGGGATGATCACCAATATCTTCGCCTCGTACATTCTCATCTTTGTGATCTTGGGCGCCTTCATGGAGGCATCAGGCTGTGGAAAGCTCTTTATCGATCTCGCCTTCGCTATCACCGGCAAACGGACAGGAGGGCCGGGTCTCGCGGCAGTGATCACCAGCGCCCTTTTCGGAACCGTTTCAGGAAGCTCCGTTGCCAACGTAGTCGTCACCGGGACGTTCACCATCCCCCTGATGAAACGAAACGGTTATCCACCCCATTTTGCAGGGGCGGTCGAAGCCTCTGCCTCCACGGGTGGGCAATATATGCCCCCCATCATGGGTGCCGGCGCTTTTCTACTGGCCGAGATTTCAGGAACCCCATACTTAGAAGTTATTAAGATCGCCGCGATCCCTGCTATTCTTTACTTTCTTTCTGTCGGGTTTATCATCTACCTCGAAGCGGTGAAGCGGGGTCTTCGAGGCTTACCAGCCTCCGAGCTCCCTCACCTCAGAGATGTCTTACGCGAAATCCATTTGTTGCTTCCCATCCCCATCCTGGTCGTCCTTCTCGTCATCGGATACACCCCCTATGTGGCGGCTTTTTATACGATCTGTGCGACCGTGGTCGTAAGCTGGCTTCGCAAGGAAACGCGAATGGGGCCCCGCAAGATCTTCGATGCCCTGGTCAACGGAGCCATCGGCTCCTTGACCGTGGGAGCTACCGCAGGGGTGATCGGCATTGTGGTTGGAGTCACGGGGCTGACGGGTCTGGCGAATTACTTCTCCCAGTTTATCACGTATCTCGCGGGAGGACATCTTTTCCTTGTCATCCTTCTGCTCATCGTCGCTGGTATTTTTATCGGCATGGGACTGCCCACAACGCCTTCTTACGTTGTGCTCGCAATCTTAGGCGTACCTGCGCTGGTGCGAATGGGCGTCCCTGCCCTCACCGCCCATCTTCTCGCTTTCTGGATCGCCGTCCAATCGAACGTCACCCCTCCGGTGGCTCTGGCAGCGTTTGCCGGTGCGGCCATTGCCAAATCGGACCCCTGGAGAACAGGATTTACAGCCACCAAGGTGGCCTCCTGGATCTATCTGATGCCCTTTCTGTTCATCTACACCTCGATCCTCAAAGTGGGATGGAATCTCAGTTTTTTCATCACGGTCTTCGACTGCCTCATCGCTTTGGTGGCGTGGGGAGCAGCCCTGGAAGGTTATTTTTTCCGAAAGACCACTCTCTTCGAAAGAGTGTGCCTTTTTGCCGCGGCCTGCGGCCTTCTGAAAGAAGGGATTTACACCGATCTGGCCGGAGCAGGGTTGTTTCTTCTTGTGATTCTTTTGCAGAAGTTTTCAAAAAAGAAAGAAGTTTGACGCACATTTCGGCACGACAGAATACCGGAAAGTGTGGGGGATGTTTAAACACCCGTCGAGAAAGGGAGGTGAGATAACGGAAGAGAGAGAAACGGGCAGGAAAGGGAAAAGGTAGATCCCATATCCTCAAAAGAAAGGAGAGATGCGATGAAGAGAAGAATCTTTCTATTGGCTTCTATCGGTATGATCAGCACAGCCTTGGTCATGGGTGTCACGTCCTCGATGGCTGAAGTTCAGAAATACGTCTTTGGAAGCGGCCCCATGGGAGGACCATGGCGAATCGGTGTGGGTGCCGGGGTTCAGATCCTCAACGAGCAACTCAAGGACAAGTACTTCTTCACGGCAGCCGCCTCAGGAGGCTCTGTCGAGAACATGAGGCGAATGATCGCGGGTGAATACGACACGATCTGGGTTCATCAGAACAATATGTACGATGCCTGGTACGGCGTGGGACTGTTCGAAGGCCAGAAACCTTTCAAGGATATCCGGGTGCTGGAATATTTGACCGATCAGGCTGTTTGTATTGCAACCCTAGCCAAGTCGCCCATTCGAAGTCTTATGGATCTTGCGGGGAAAAAGGTCAATATCGGTCCTGCTGGAAGCGGTGGGGTCCCCATTGCGAAAGCGATGTTCAAGGCCCTTGGCATCGCCGATAAGGTGAAGATCGTCAACATCACCTTTGAAGCAGGTGCCCAGGCATTGAAGGATGGTCAGATCGATGTCTCCATGACCCCTGGCGGGCCATATGTTCCCCCTGCTATCGCCGAGATCTCCCGATCGGTCACGATCCGCCTTGTCGAACCGACTCCCGAGGAAGCCAAAAAGATCGAATCGGAGGTCACCTATCTCCATTTGGGAGTCATTCCACCGAACAAGGCACCTGGAGAGAACGCGGACAAGGAAAGAAAAGCCTTTTTCTGGAGCATGTACTGGGTCGCACTTCCGAGAGTGCCCGAGGAAGTGGTTTACGACATGCTTAGGGTAACCCAGGATCCGAAGAACAAAGAGGTATTAGGCAAAGTGCTCAACTACTGGCTGACTGCAGGCCCTCAATTCGATGCTCTGGTGAAGATGGGAGTCCCCCTTCACCCGGGCGCGGTGAAGTATTGGAAAGAGCAGGGTGTGAAAATACCTCCGGAACTGGTGAAGTGACAGCTTGATGATATCCACCTTTGTATGGGCGCAGGGGCTGAAAACGCAGCCCCGGCGCGTCAGCAAAGCATTGCGTAAGAAGCGTTTTTCAAGGGAGGTTTTCATGGCGGCAAAAGTTGTTAAGGAAGAAGAACGATCCTTTGAACCCGTGGAGTGGGGAAGGACAAAGAACCTTTTTGGCCCGAAGAGCGGTGGGGCAGAGTTCCTCAAGATCAATATCACCGAGTATGCCGTGGGGAGCGGCCATCGCCTCCACAAGCATCCCGGTCAGGAGGAAGTGATCTTCATCCTCGATGGAGAGGGGGTCACGCTCACCGACAAAGGAGACGTCCCGGTAGGCCCCGGGTCCTGCATCTTCGTGCCCGCAGGCGAAGACCATGCGACGTTCAATGTCCTCAAAGATAAACCTCTGAAGGCGTTGATCATCAAGTCTCCGCCCGATGAGGCCAAATAAACCGATTCGAGGAAGTCATGAGATCAAACATCCTCTTTTTCAACAGAAAGCTCTGCACGGGCTGTCTTCTGTGCGAGATGACGTGCTCCCTCATTCATACGGGCGAATGCTCGAGGAAGG
>Ga0078972_1016365_pt1 | contig 11010 bp, 9 predicted proteins | sample YelNatPaOPGAMG01_FD_67568 | JGI IMG/M metagenome (GOLD analysis project Ga0078972, IMG submission 67568) | Hot spring thermophilic microbial communities from Obsidian Pool, Yellowstone National Park, USA - OP-RAMG-01 (SPADES assembly) (version 2) | ecosystem: Environmental > Aquatic > Thermal...
AGTGGGTTGTGGTCTACCTGTATCTCGTTGCCGCAAGCGGCCAATGGCACTGGAGCGGTATGGGAGCCCTACTCCTCATTCTGCTCTTTGCCGGAAGCCATATACGGTTGACCTATTCATCAAACGGCAGAGAACACCACATAACGATTCCGGCCCATTCTCCGGTTAGGAACCCATCCTCTTCATGGTATGAGTTATTTATCAATCACGGCGACAGATCAACTTTAGAGCTTGCTCCCCTTGAACAGGGATCCACAATCTTTCTATGACCTCGTCGTCGAGGACGCACGAATCTTCCTGGATTCAATAGCTATTTTTTGAATCCTAGCCTACCAGAGCCAATATAGCCTGGCTCATTGTTGGGGTGTGGGAGCTTTGACGGTTACGGTAGATAGTCCAGACAACAACCTTTATTCTTAAGAATACTAAACCGACACAGGAATAAATGTTCTCTTTTTGGGAACATTTATATTGACATTTTATTGGGAACGTAGTAGGATATATACAGATGAGGATTATCGCGAAAAGCACCTTGGTATCTTTCTGGGAACAATATTCCGACAGCGCGCAGCCCCTGAAAGCATGGTACAAAGAGGCGAAAAATGCGGTTTGGAAAATGCCTGCAGACATCAAGGAACAATACCGAAATTCATCCATTCTTAAAAAAGGTCGGGTTGTTTTTAATATTGTTGGCAATAAGTATCGCTTATTGGTAGAGGTGGTGTACCCAATTGGGGTCGTCTATGTGAAATTCGTCGGCACCCACAAGCAATATGACGCGATAAACGCGGAGGACTACAATGGAGACCCAATTCAAGGTTATAAAGACTGAAGCTGAGTATCGTTCTGCGCTTGCAAGATTTGAAAAATTACTCGAGGCTGACGAAAAAAATCGTGCGTATGATGATATGGAACTGCTTTCAGTACTCATTGAAAAATATGAGGATGAGCATTACCCCATCGATCCACCTGACCCCATAGAGGCAATCAAGTTCCGCATGGAGCAGGACGGGTTTACCCAGAAAGATCTCATCCCCTATATCGGTTCGCGCTCGAAGGTGTCGGAGGTGCTTTCCCGCAAGCGGGAATTGACCTTGGCGATGATCCGTGCTCTGAACAAGCATTTGGGAATTCCCGCCGAGGTACTCATTCGAGAGCCTCAGGAGCCGCTCCCCAGAGCCTTGGCGGATTTGGACTTTACCAAATTTCCCATCAAAGAAATGGCTAAGCAAGGTGCTTTTAATGGCTTTAACCCGGGGAAAAACAGGATTGAGGAGAAGGCCGAAGAAGCAATACGCTATCTGGTCGGCCGTATCGGCGGTTTTAACGCCATTCCAAAATTCGCGTTGCGAAATACCGACGGCATGCGGCTCAATGCCAGGCTGGATACCTATGCGCTTATCGGGTGGAGCCTCCTGGTGCTTCGTGAGGCTTCCGAACACAGCGTGAAAGTCCAATTCAAACCGGAATTTCTCACAGAAAAATTCATAAAAACGCTCGTTTCTCTGAGCGTTTTGGATGATGGGCCCCAACATGCGGTAGATTATCTTGCCAAAGCAGGTATCACTTTGATTATCCAGCCGCATCTTCCACATACGTATCTGGATGGAGCGGTCTTCCTCATGGATGGGGGCCGGCCGGTCATGGCCCTCACGCTCCGCTACGATAGAATCGACAACTTCTGGTTCGTCCTACTTCACGAGCTTGGACATTTGGCGTTGGGTCATCTAGCGGATGAAAAATCCTGGATCGCTGACGATCTTGACCTTTCTTCTCAGGATTCTCCTCAGGAAATTGAAGCGGATCAATTCGCTTCGCGAATGTTACTTCCCGAGGACTTTGACCTGGACCACAAAGAGCTTGTCACTCCTGCGGAAGTTCAGAGTTATGGCCGGCAAAATGGTGTTCACCCTGCGATTGTTGCAGGCCGAATCAGGCATACAAGAAAAAACTATCGAATTCTATCTGACCTTGTCGGAACTGGATATGTACGGAAACTTTTCCAAAAAGATGGAAAATCTTGGAATACATTAAAGGCGGCTCTCCGCTGAAACGTACTTGTACTATAGCGCCACCAACAAACTCGCCTTCGACCCCGATGGCCCTACCCTTACCGTTCCATTCCGCCCCTTTGAAGCCGCTTAAGGAATAAACATCCTAGCCCTGAAAGTGTGGTATGCTACGGGTTCTATCTGCGATTCCGATGATGAGCGTATTGTCGATCCCCATAGTACGGCTATAGAATCGGGGAACCATGGGGAACTGCTAGCCCAGGGGGGTGTGTACAGCCGTATGTACAGGGACCAAACCTAGGGCTAATGTATGCCGTAGCGCTTTAATTTATATAACAGGGTTCGTCGGCTGATGCCGAGGGTGACGGCGGCTTTGGTCCGGTTCCCCCCCACGGCCTTTAGGGCCGCTACTATGGTCTGGGCTTCCACGGTATCCAAAATCAGGGGAGCTTCGGAGGACGGGGCGGGTACACCGGGGGCACGCTGTTTTGGGACATCGATATCCTTCGCTTCGATGCGGTTTCCTTCGCAGTAGATGGTCCCCCGTTCGAGTATATTTTCCAGTTCCCGAATATTGCCGGGAAAGCTATATTGGGATAGTAGGTTCAGCGCTTGCTCCGAGACAGTCCAGGGGCCTCCGCCAGATCGGTTTCTGAATTTTTCCAAGATGGCCTCGGTTAGGGCCCCCAGGTCCTCCTTCCGATCCCGCAGGGGCGGCACGACGATCCTGACCACGTTCAACCGGTAGTACAGGTCCTCCCGAAAGGACCCCGAGGCCACCAGGGCTTCCAAATCCCGGTTGGTGGCCGAAATAATGCGGGCGTCGATGGGTATGTCCCGGTTTCCCCCCAGTCGGCGTATTTTACGGTCCTGGAGGACCCGGAGCAATTTAACCTGCAGACCCAGAGGCATTTCGCCAATTTCGTCCAAAAAGAGGGTTCCCCGGCCCGCCAGCTCGAAGAGGCCGATCTTTCGCGCCTCCGCGCCCGTAAAGGATCCCCGCTCATGGCCAAACAGTTCGCTTTCCATAAGCTCGGCGTGGACCCCGCCGATGTTAACCGGTACAAAGGGTTCCTGACAGCGGGGGGAACGGAGGTGGATTTCCCGGGCTACGACCTCCTTTCCGGTCCCGCTTTCTCCCGTGATCAGGACCATGGTAGAGGTGGGGGCCACCTTGTCGATCAAGGCTTGGATGTTCCGCATGGGGGCGCTGAGGCCCACGAGGCGGCCCTTGGTCCGGGCTGTACGGGCGACGGTTTCCAGGAGGTCCTCGCTTTTACGCGCTGAAATCAGGCTCCGTACGCGGTGGATCAATTCGGTGGGGTTAAAGGGTTTGATGAGATAATCATCGGCCCCCGTTTTAAGCGCCCGGACCGCGTCGTCAATTTCGCCAAAGGCGCTGATCATTAGGACCGGCGTCCGCAGACCCTCGGCACGCATCCATTCGATGAGTTCCTGCCCGTTCATCCGGGGCATTTTCAGGTCCACCACCAGAGCATCAAAGCTATCGGAGGTCAAATACCCCTGAGCCGCTTGGCCGTCGGCGGCGGTGACCGAATCCAAGCCCTCCAGGGCAAAGAGACGCTGAATGGATTGGCGTATATTTTCTTCGTCGTCCACGATAAGGATTTTCATGATTTCCCCTCCCCCATACCGCATTGGGCGCTTAAACAAACCGTTACCGCGCACCCTCCCCCTTCCCTATCGCCGATACGGATGCTCCCCCCAGCCGCCTCGACAAACCGTTTGGCCACCGCAAGGCCGATGCCCGTACCCCGGCTTTTGGTGGTAAAGAAGGGGTCGAAAACCCGGTTTTTATCCCCCTCCGGAATACCGGGGCCCCGGTCGAGGATGTCGATCCGAATCAGGCCCTCCTCTAGGCCCAGTTCGACCCGTATCTCCTCCGGATCACCCCCCGACTCCAGGGCGTTTCGGAGGATGTTTTCTCCCACCGATATAAGCCGTTCCGGATCGATCCGGGCTATCAGGGGGCCGGGGGTCCGTAGAAGGGTTACGTCCCGTCCTAAAAGCCGCAGGGAGAGGGTTTTAAAAACCTCCCCCAGATCGACCAGACAAGCATTTCCCCTGGGGTCCCGCAGATATTCATTGACCCTATAACTGAGGGCACTCAAGCGGTCCACCTCGGCGTTAATGATATCCAGTTCCCGTCGAGATTCGGGGGGACAGAACCGTTCCAAAATACTGGTTTGTAAGCGTATTGATAGGAGGGGATTTTTTATTTCGTGGGCCAGGGTACTGGCGGCGGTACCCAGGACCACCAAACTTTTTTGTTCCTCGATGCGGCGTTTATATTCGCCGTTCCGTAAAATAAGGTGTCGGAAAATAAAGACCGTCGCCGTGAGGATCAGCAAGGAAAGGGGGAAGAGTATTTGTCGTAGCCGCTGGGCCCCCCAAAATTCATTTTGACGAATCTCCAGGTACACTACCTCCGCGGTCTTAAGGGTGGTAAAGAAAAAGGAATGCTGTAGTTCCTCCTCCGCACTGGGGGTAGGTTTACTTTCCAAGCGTTTATCATCCTGGGGTCTCGGGGGTGGGGGGATCAACCGAAAGGGGTGGAGCAGTAAAACAAGGGAATTGTTTTTGCCGTTTTCGATATACCTCCGAACGGAGGTGAATTCCCGCTCCTCTCCCCGCCGGGGGGGAGCGTAGGTAAGCGGTACGGTTCCCCAGGCGTACAGGCGACTGCCCTGGGCCGTATAGACCCCCAGACCGATAATGTCCCTACGGAGGGTGGGGGAACTTTCTATGGCGGACCCAAAATCAGGATGATCCCGAAGGCTGGCGAAAAGGGTGTTAATCGTCGCCTCGGCGCTATTGCGGCTTTTCAGGCGATCCCGCTCCGCCATACCCTGAAAAATAACCGTATCGACGGTGAATAAAAGGAGAAGAACCACCAGGGCAACGCTAAGGCTCGGAATAGAAGGTTTCATCGTTCAAGGTACCAATTCCAAAAGTTTCCCCTCGGTATCCAGGGCCGTCAGGGTTTTTAAGTCCGTAATGCTCTGCAAAAAATCGTAGTGGGCCCTATTATAGGCGCTTCGGTTGGTGCTTACCAGCTGGGCGGCGGTGGAAAGGTCCGTGGCCGATGCCAGAGAAAGTTTGTAGCTTTCCAAAACGGCCTCGTAATTGCTTTGGGCGTACTCCAGGGCCGTCTTGGAAGACAGGATGGACCGGGCCGAACTGAGCCAGGTGTACACGGCCGAACGGATATTCAGCAGAAGGGTACGCCGTTGTTCCGCCAAATCCAGGGCCGCGCTGGCCTGGGCGGATTTCTTTTTTCCCGTTTCCGCCGAGACGTTCCAAAGGTCCAGGGGAAGAGTAGCCGTAAGTTGTAGACTACCGCTGGTAGTAGTAGTCGAGGAGGCGAAATTCAGGCTATCGCTCCAAGAAGCGCTGATGGAAGGCCAATAGGCGGATTTGGCGCTTTGCATGTCCAATTCCGCTTGCTGAACCGTCAGAACCTGGCTTGCCAAATCGCCGTTATTCTGCTCTCCCGCCTGTTCAAGGCGGGAAATCAACGTCTCAATCGACGGATCCTTCAGGGAGGATAGTTTTTCTATCAAACCCTGATAGAGGGAGAGGTCGATGGGCTTAAGTTCGATGGGATCCCTTGTCCCCAGGAGGGAAGCCAATTTGGCCTGGGCCGTTTTCAGGGTCCGCTGGGCCTGGTCCAGACCCGCGGAAGCGGAGGCCACATCAGCCTGGGCCTTTAAAAGGGCCGACGGGGTAAGGCTTCCTGTTTCCAGTTTAGCCTGGGCTAACAGGAGGCTTTCCTGGGCCGCGTCCCAATCCCCCTGGGCCGCGCTTACCCCATCCTGGGCCGCCAACACTCCGTAGTAGGCGGTGTCCGCCTCCTGCAGGGCCGTAAAGACGGCGGTTTTAGCCGCCAGACGAGCGGAGGCGGTGGCCAATTGATCGATCTTTAATAGTATTCCGGTTTTTCCCCCATCCCAGATAGTTTGGGTCACCGTCACCCCCACACTGCTGGAAGTGGAGGAACTGGAGGGTCCGTTCAAGAGCCCCCCGTAGCTCATACCCGTCTTTCCGTAGACCGACGGCGTGGGCAACCACTGGTAAGCCTGGGCTTTTTCGGTCCATTGGGCCGAATCCACCAGAACTCCCGCCTTCCGCAGGGTCGAAGAACGTTGGAGCCGCAGAGTTCGAACCCCCTCCAGGTCCAAGACCCTTTGATCGGTTCCGCCTTGGGTGGCCGCCGATGGAACTGGCGCCGATGGAGCTGGCGCCGACAGGGTAGGCGCTAACGGGGTGGCCGCCGCTGGAGCAGGCGCCGATTGGGCGGCCAAGGGAAGTGCGAGGGCGTTGATCAAAAGCGCCACGAGGCACAGCTGAAGAGTTTCCGGGTGGTTATGGTTGATCCGTTTCATGTTTTACTCCCTTCGTCCTATTCGTATCGAAGCGCGTCGATGGGGTACAGCCCCGCGGCTTTTCTTGCGGGATAGAAACCAAAAAAGATTCCCACCGCCATGGCAAAGCCCACTGAGGCCAAAATGACCGCGGGGTCTATTACCGCGGGGGTCGCCATAAAAGCGGTGAGGACCCAGGCAAGAATAAAGGCCAAGCCTATTCCTATGAAGCCCCCGATAAGGCTAAGGATCACCGATTCGGAAAGGAACTGAAAAAGAATATCCCGTTTACGGGCCCCCAGGGCCATACGGATGCCGATTTCTCGGGTCCGTTCGGTTACCGAAACCAGCATTATGTTCATTATGCCAATTCCTCCCACCACCAAAGAAACCCCGGCGATCGCCGCGAGGAGGGCCGTTAAGGTCTTGGACGTTTGGGACGCCGTGGCGATAATCTGGGATTGGTTCATCACGTTAAAGTCCTCGGTCTCCCCAACGCCGATTCGGTGGGCCTCCTTCATAATGCTCTCCACTTCCGTCTGGGCTTGATCCATAAAATCGGACCGAACCACGCTCATTTCTATGGAATTGAGGTATTTGCTCCGGGAAAGCCGGTACAACGCCGTATCCAGGGGAACCATCACCACATCGTCCTGGTCGTCCCCCATCCCGGTGGCTCCTTTTTTAGACAGGAGGCCGATGACCTTAAAGGGGGTGGTACCGATTCGAATTTCCTGACCCAGGACGTCCTGGTGTGGAAAAAGCTGATCCGCCACGGTCTGCCCTAAAACGGCCACCTTGTTCCGGCTACTTACGTCCGCATCCGTAAAAAAATCCCCTTCCCGCATGGACCACTCTTTTATGGTTAGGTAATCCGGTTCCACCCCTTGAACCGTGGTGGAATAATAGGACGATAGGCCCACCACCTTGAAGGAGGACCGGGTAACCCCGGAAATCGCCGAAAGGTAACTCGATTCGGCCCGCAATTTTTTCACGTCTTCCAGGGAAATACGGTTGGCCGATTGGGGCCCCCGGGGCGGAAGTACCATCAGGAGGTTGGTTCCCATGCTGGCGATCTGTTTTTGAATTTGCTGTTGGGATCCCTCTCCCACGGCAACCATGACGATAACCGAACCCACACCGATAATAATTCCGAGGGAGGTCAGAAGACTCCTCATTCGGTTCCGCAAAATACTGCGGAACGAAAACAGAACAAGCTTGCTTACCGTCATTGGGGTACCCCCACATCCTTGGCGATCAGACTATGCTGATCCTGCCAGCGCCGTAGATCCTCCTGAGCCTTCCGGTCTTCTTGAACCCTCCGGTCTTCCACGATGCGTCCATCCCGCAGGGTTACAATCCGTTGGGTATACACCGCGATTTCCGGTTCATGGGTAACCATGACGATGGTTTTCCCCCGCTTATTTAATTCCTGGAATAGGCTCATTATTTCCAGCGTCATTTCCGTATCCAAGTTTCCCGTCGGTTCGTCGGCCAACAGGAACGCCGGATTGGTCACCATGGCCCGGGCGATGGCGACCCTCTGTTGTTGTCCCCCCGATAATTGGGAGGGCATGTGGTGTTCCCTATCTCCGAGGCCCACCAATTCCAAGGCGTTTCGCGCTAACGAACGGAGATCTTTTTTAGACTTCCCCCTTTGGTAAAACAGAGGCAGTTCCACGTTTTCTATCGCGCTGGTTCGGGAGAGCAGATTGAAGCCCTGAAACACAAAACCTATTTTGGTGTTTCGAATTTCCGCGAAGGTATCCCCCCACTGGGCGCTCGTATCCAGGCCTTCCAAAATATACGTTCCCGCCGTCGGCCTATCCAGACACCCTAGAATATTCATTAAGGTCGATTTCCCCGAACCCGAGGGTCCCATAATGGAAACAAACTCCCCCTCCTCTATCGAAAGGTCCACACCCCGCAAGGCCCGTACGGTTATATCCCCCACCAAATAATCCCGGCGTACGTTCCGCAACTCGATAATGGCCATGATCCTATTCCGCCTTTTCCTTCAGAATTATCTGAAGGCCCTCCAAGGCTGGGGGACCCGAAACCTCGGTACGAATTCCATCGGTAATGCCCGCATGCACCAGAATGCATTGAATTTCCCCCTGATCATCCAGGTACCACAGGGTTTTCTGGGTAAGGGCATCCGAGGCTTCCTTGCTGTTGGCCGAAGCCGTCCCAGGGGCCCCCGTTGTACCGCTGGTTCTGTTTCCCCCCGGCCGGGGACCACCGAAGGATCCTGGGCCCCCGGGTCCACCGCCCATCACCAGGGCGGTTAATCCGGTGGCGCTTTTTCGATTTGAGGAGGCCGTACTTTTTGAAGTCTGGTTACTGAGTTCCCGATCGTAAGTATCCTCCGCCGCCTTCCTTTGGGCCTCCGATAGGGTTCCCAGGGAGGCGATATACTTCTTTTTGGCAATCTCCGCCGCGCTCAAGGTGGAGGGTATAAATCGGAGCGCCCCGTTGGGAACTAAAAGCGCATCCTTCTTGGTATCTTCGATAAACGTAATGGTGGCGGTCATCCCCGGAAGGAGGGACCCATCCCGGTTCGGCGCGGAAATGATAACGTAGTAATTGACGATGCTATTGGTTGTTTCGGGGATAAGGTGAATTTCCTTAACGACCCCTTCGTAGTTGGCACCGCTTTTTGCGGCGATGGTGAACCGTACCGTCTGACCAACCTTAACAGCCGGAATATCCAGCTCGTCCACCTCCGCTTGAATCTCCATGTGGGACAGATCCTCCGCCAGGGTAAACAGGGTCGTGGAATTGGAACTGGACCCTTCGACCACATTTTGGCCCACTTCTATATTTTTATCCAGGATAATTCCCGTTATGGGAGACTTGATTAGCGCGTAGTCGTTAATTTCCGTATCGATCACCCGTAGGGACGCCTGGGCGGAAGCCAGATCCGCCGCGGCCACCTCCGCGTTCGTTTTTGCCGTGTTTAGGTCGTAGTCGGAAATTAATTTTTTTTCCCACAGTTTTGTTTCATTGTCCACGTTTATTTTTTGCAAATCATAATTAGCCTGGGCCTTTTTCACAGCCGCTTCGGCTTGCATTTTCTGAAGCCTTAGCATATCCGTATTAATAGAAGCCAAAACTTGGCCCCTTTGGACCCGTTGGTTATAATCCACCAAAACGCTTTCCACCCGACCGCTCATTTGGGCCAGAACCTTTACCTGAGAAACGGGTTCCAAGGTCCCGGTGGTTGAAATTGATTTTTCGATAGCCCCCCGGACAACCTGGGTGAATTCGTATTTCCTCGTCCCGCTGGGACCTTTTTTCTCCGGAGCGCGAAACCCCGTATAGAGAACCGTTCCTAGGCCCCCGACCACCGCCAAGGGCAGGAGCACCTTCCATAGCGTCTTCATGGTGATGTAAACCTCCTGATAACGCCTATTATTAAGCAAATACCATGCCAAGTTTGAAAGAAGGGAGGAACCTCAGTTCTTTAACGAAAATTGAGCAAAACAGCCTAAAAGGCGGTAGAATGGGGGCCCAAGGGCTCCCGAAACCCCAAAAAAGGGTGAGATAGCGGGGGAACGAGGAACCCGGCGGATCGGGGTCTGCGCAAATATTGCGCGGTGCGCAATTTTTTACCCTTGGAAAATAAACACCGTGGGATTTTTTGGAAGCTCCGGGGGCTTCTGTTTCCAGCGGCCGACCGTATCGGTATAGATCCATTCTTCATCGGTCATAAGGCCGCTGGCTACGCACAGCTGGGTATCGGCTCGGAGGGTTACCAGCAGGGCCCCCATCAAAGTTTGAATGCGATAGGGGGTTTCGATAAAAGCGACGCTCATTTTTTGGGATAGGGAGAGTTTTTCTAATTCCACCATGCGTCGTCTTCGTTCCCCGTCCTTGATGGGTAAATAGCCCTCGAATAAAAACCGTTGCCCGTTCAGCCCCGAGGCCATAAGGGCCTGGATAATCGATGAGGGGCCCGGATGGGGAACCACCCGGATCCCACGCCTATGGGCCAGCGCCACCAGGCCCGCACCCGGATCGGCGACGCAGGGACTCCCCGCTTCGGAGAGCAGGGCCCCATCGGTTCCCCGGTCTAGGCCTTCCAAAAGGCTCGGCAGGGTCTCCATTTTGGTGTGTTCGTCCAGTACCTCAAAGGTTTTTCCGTTCAAAGCGTCGTATCCGATTATGGAAGCTAAAACCCGTTTACAGGTCTTTTCATTTTCCACAATGATATAGGGTATTCGGGAAAGCAACTCCGCGATGTAGGGGGCCAGGACGGGCCCCGGGGGGCCGATGGGGGTGCTGATGAGGTGCAGGGTTCCCTTTGTCATTCCCCCGAGGGTACCAAACTTTTGTAATATACTCAATGATAAGGGGAGGCACCTTAGGAACCTGTCGGACCGATGGAACGCTGGACTATCCGGGGCTTCTGCGGCGCATCCACATACGGGCTCCGTCGATGGGGCTTGTTGACAGGTTTCAAGGCCCCCCCTATAGTGGGGAAAATCGTAATAGAGGCTGTCCCGTAACTTAGGAAGTTACGGGTCAGCTTCCTTAATGTCGTATTTTCGTAGGATTTTAGCGATTTTAACTGGTTTTAATACGTCGAAATGGTAAAAAACGCTAAAATC
>Ga0078972_1016366_pt1 | contig 11010 bp, 12 predicted proteins | sample YelNatPaOPGAMG01_FD_67568 | JGI IMG/M metagenome (GOLD analysis project Ga0078972, IMG submission 67568) | Hot spring thermophilic microbial communities from Obsidian Pool, Yellowstone National Park, USA - OP-RAMG-01 (SPADES assembly) (version 2) | ecosystem: Environmental > Aquatic > Thermal...
GAAGCGCAAAAGAGAAAAATAAAGATACCAGATGATATTGCAATAATAGGATTTGATGATATTGTTGTTTCTGAAATTGTAAATCCACCACTTACAACAGTGAGGCAGCCAATTGAAAAAAGGGGGCAAGAAGCATATAAATTAGCAGAAAATGCCATTGAAGGAAAAATTAAAACACCACAAAAACTTGTTTTTGAACCAGAACTGGTAATAAGAGAAAGTACGTAAATTAAATTTGAGGTATTTGTTTTGGTATTGAGTGTGGGGTTTTAAATCCCTGCTTGAAATTTAATAAAAGTTTACAATAATATAAAGCCATAATTGTCCTATTTTTTAAAAATTGTGCGTCTTCTAACCACGGAATAAAATCAGAGATATAGGTAATAAATAGCAGAAGAGAGTGTGATGACAGGTACCATCAATAATGTTAAGAATGGGGGCGAATCCCAGGTTTAACAATATCGTTTTTTTCACTTTTAAAATTTTGACGGGAGATGGGAAAAAGATAGGGGATAATAAAAATAACGGAAAAATTAATATGGCTCCCAGCCTCGGGCTAATTATATAATAATTATAAGATAAGAATGATTTTCTGAAAGTCAGATAAAAACAAATTCTGTATACATAATTTAAATAAAAAAATCTTGCAAAATAAAAAAAAATATGCTATTTTATATTGCTATTAAATTATAAAATAAAAGGAGAGACAGATAATGATAAAAAATTACGAATTAAATGTATTTTTGAATCCATCTTTGACAAATGAGGAGTTACAGAAAGCAATTACAAAAATAAAGAATTATATTTTAGATGGTAAAGGCATTATTATTAATGAAAGCGAGCCGGAAAAAAGAAAATTGCCTTATAAAGTTAAAAAATTTAATGATGCATATTATATTTTAATTAAATTTTCTTATGACACTCAAATAATTGCAAATTTAAGAGATAAAATTAAATTAACCGATGGCGTTATAAGGTTAATGATATCTGTGGCTTTTGAAATGAAAGCTACTGTAAAAAATGAAGAAAGCGAGGTGGGGGCAGAAGTTAAGGTTGAACAAGAGTCAGAAGGATAAAATTTGTTGGCGAAAAATTTACAGAAATAAGTTAGGAGGATAAAAATGGCGAATTTAAATAAGGTTTTTTTAATAGGTAATTTAACAAAGGATTTAGAATTAAAATATGGAAAAAATGGGCAGCCGGTTACAAATATGCGTTTGGCTGTAAATAGAGTATATACAACACAAAATGGTGAAAAAAAGGAAGAGGTCTGTTATGTAAATATAGTTGTTTGGGGAAAACAGGCAGAAAGTTGCACAACATATTTAAAAAAGGGTTCTTCGATTTTTGTGGAAGGAAGATTACAACTGAGAACATGGGATGATGAGGAGACAAAACAGAAAAAGAGCATGCTTGAAGTTGTTGCGGATAGGGTCCAGTTTTTAGATAGATTTAAAAAGAAAGAGGAAGGCGAAGAGATATCGGCAATTGAGGCAGAAGGTGAAGTATCTGATAATGAAAAAAAAGAAGAACCATTTTAGTATTTAATTTTAGAAATTATGGAGGAATTAATGAGCGAAAAGCAGGAAAGTAAAAAATATGTTCCAAAGGCATTTGCATTTAAAAAAATTAAAAAAAAGAGATGTAAAATGTGTATAAATAAAATAGATGCTGTTGATTATAAAGATGCTAATTTTTTAAAAAATTATATAACAGAAAGAGGTAAAATAGTTCCGCGTAGAGTTAGTGGTAATTGTGCAAAGCATCAAAGAATAATAACTCGTGCAATAAAAAAATCAAGGGAAGCTGGTTTTTTACCTTTTCAAATAGATTAATAGATTTTAATATTTTTGATTAAACCGGTTTCAATAGGGCAAAAAATATGCAATCAGGTTTAAACTATTTTTTAATTAATTTTTTAGCATTCCTTATATTATTTGTTTCACTTGATATAATTATATTTTTTTTAATAAAATTAAAAGTAAGATGGATTAACATAATAATTACAGGAATTATTTATGTAATATTTTTATGCACAATTTTTATTTTTTATCTTGAAAAATTAACTTCTTATAATATTTTTGAATATATAAATGCAGAATTGGTGAATAATTTAAATAATGTTTTAGCAAAAGAATTAAATAATGGTGTACCGCAAAATGAGATAGAAAATATCAGGTTATTGTTTGATATGTTCATTATTAAAGTAATTCCCGGCTGGATAATAATTTCAGTAATGTTAATAGTTTTTTTAAATTATATTGTTGTTAGATTATTTGTTATAAATAAATATAAAATAATAAATGAAATGTTGCCTTTTAATATGTGGTATTTAAATGAAAAGGTTATATGGATTTTTATTTTTGGATTGTTTTTATTTTTAATAAAAAATTTTATAAAAAATGAAATAATTTACTCAGTCGCCATAAACATATTGTTTGTTTTTTCAAATTTATATTTTTTAATTGGATTATCTTTAAATTCATACTTTTTTGAAAAATTTAAAGTGCCTGTTTTTTTACAGATACTTTTTTATATTTCTGTTTTGTTATGGAATTTTTTGACTGTAATTATAATATTGACAGGTATCCTTGATACGTGGTTTAATTTAAGAAAAATACAAAAAGGAGGTAGGTAATGGAAGTAATTTTAAAGGAAAATGTTAGTAATTTGGGGAAAGCGGGGGATGTTATAAAGGTAAAGGATGGTTATGCGAGGAATTTTTTAATACCAAAAGGCAAGGCAATACCAGCAACAGGTGGGAATATAAAAGCATTACAAGAACAAATTAAGAAAAAATTAAAAGAAAAATCCATAAATGAAGAAAATTTTAGAAATTTAATTGAAAAAATTAAAGGTGTTGAACTCGTTATGAAAAAGTTGGTATCAGAGGATAATAAGCTTTTTGGGTCTGTTAGCGAAACTGATATTGTTGATGGCTTAAAAAATTTAGGAATAGAAATTGGAAAAAATAATGTTATACTTAATAAACATATTAAAGAACCAGGAGAATTTTTAGTGCAGATAAAACTAAAAGAAGGTTTTGAAACAAATATAAAGGTTAAAGTTGTGGGAGAAAAATAAAAGAGGCAATATATTATGGAAATATTAGATATTAAAGGGAAATTACCACCGCAGAATATTGAGGCAGAACAATCATTGCTTGGATGTGTATTTATAAATAATCAGGCAATAGATGAGATTATCCCTTTAATAAAAGCAGATGATTTTTATGATGTGAGAAACAGAAAAATTTATGAAGCCATGCTTGAAATAAATAAAAATGGCGGGGCAATTGATATTATAACAGTTTCTGATATGTTGCGAACAAAAAATGTTCTTGATGCGGCGGGAGGTGTTTCCTATATTTCTTATCTTGCCGATATTGTTCCAACAGCAGCAAATGTGCTGGAGTATGCAAAAATTGTTCAGGAAAAAGCAATTTTAAGAAGTTTGATTAGCGTTGCTACTACAATTATAAATGATTCAATGTCTGAAGAAAAAGAACCAAAATATGTTGCAGAGCAGGCAATAAAAAGAATTTTTGATGCAACTGATCGACAAAAAAAAGAATCAATAGTTCCTGTTGAAAATATTGTTAATTCGGTTTATGAACAAATAAAAATGCGGGGGCAGAGGAAAGAAGCATTAATTGGTTTAAGGACTGGTTATAAAATTATTGATTCTGCTTTATCTGGTTTGCAACCACAGGAGTTAATTATAATTGCGGCAAGGCCATCTCTTGGTAAAACATCACTTGCTTTAAATATTACGTATAATATTGCTTTAAGGGAAGAAAAAACAGTATTGTTTTTTAGTTTTGAAATGGGAAAAGAAATTTTGGTGGAAAGATTATTAGCAATCGGGTCAAAAATAAATTTATTTAATTTAAGGAGGGGAAAATTTACAAATCCGCAAGATTCAATAAATCTTATGGAAGCTGCTGAAAATTTAACAAAAGCAAATATATTAATAGATACAGATGATAATACTGTTATGGATATTAGGTCAAAAATTTTTTCACAGCAAAACAAATTTAAAAAGATGGGGAAAAATGTGGATCTGGTAATAATTGATTATTTGCAATTAATAAAACCAAGTGACCCCAAAATGCCAAGAGAGCAACAGATTGCATTTATTTCGCGTTCCCTTAAAGCAATAGCAAGGGATTTAGAGATCCCAGTTATTGCTCTTTCCCAGTTAAACAGGGAAGTAGAAAAAAGGGAAAAATCAAGCGGAAAAAAGGAAAAGAGAATTCCGCCACGACTTTCTGATTTAAGGGAAAGTGGAGCAATTGAACAGGATGCGGATGTTGTTATGTTTATTGATAAAATATCTGACGAAGATAAAGAATTAGATATTTCTTTTGGCGATGAGCCAGTGATGAAAAGAAAAATCAGGGAGTGCAGATTTATTATTGCCAAAAATAGAAATGGACCGCTTGCTGAACAGGATATTAATTTTTTACCTGAAATAACTTCTTTTGTTGAAGTTACTTCACAAACAACAGATGAAGATATAAGTAGATATGATGAAAACCAATATTAAATTCCCTGTCTGGGCTGAAATTGATTTAAAGGCACTTGAGCATAATTTTAATATCGTAAAAAAAATGGTAGGAAAAAGGAAAATAATCCCGATAATAAAAGCAAATGCATATGGACATGGAATTGTTCAGATTGCTGAGTTTTTAACAAAAAAATTGAATGTAAATACATTTGGCGTTGCCAGGGTAAATGAAGGTATTCTTTTAAGAAAAAATGGAATAATAAATTCATCCATAATTATTTTGGGTGGCATTTTAAAAAGCGAAGTGGATGATGTAATAGAATATGATTTAGAACCAGCTGTATTTTTTATATCAGAAATTAAATATCTTGGGAAAAAAGCAAGAGAAAAAAATAAAACAATAGGTGTTCATTTAAAAATTAATACAGGGATGAATCGATTAGGAGTAAAATATCCTTATCATTTTTATGTTTTGGAAACAATAAAAGAATTTGAACATTTAAAACTGAAATCAATTTATTCTCACTTTGCAAATGCGGATACAGAGAATTTTGTTTTTACAAGAGGGCAATACGAAACCCTAATTTTAATTCAAAAAGAATATAAAAAGCCCTTTTATCATATTGCAAATTCAGCTGCAATAATAAAATATCCTTTTACCTATCTTGATGCTGTTAGGCCTGGAATAATGTTATACGGCTCTTTTATGGATAAAAAATTAAAAAATGGAATTGGTTTAAAACCAGTTATGAGTTTGAAATGTAAAGTGGTAAATATTATAATAATAAAAAAAGGTGAAACAGTAAGTTATGGAAGTAAATACAGAGCAAGAAAAACGGAAAAAATTGCAATCATAAATATTGGATATGGGGATGGATTTAGAAGGGAACTGTCTAATAACTGGTATGTTTTAATAAAAGGAAAAAAAGCAAAAGTGATAGGGACAGTATGTATGGATTTAACAGCAATTAAAGTTCCTGCTGATTTAAATATAAAAATAGGGGATGAGGTTTTAGTATTTGGAAAAGATCAGTACGGGGAGATAGAAGTAGAGGATATGGCAAAAAAATTAAATACGATTTCTTATGAAATTTTTACAGGAATAACAGAAAGAGTTCCGAGAATTTATAAATATTAATTAAAAGGATATTAAATGATAATTCTTGGCATTGACCCAGGCGTTGCATCAACAGGTTATGGTATAATAGAAAAGCAAGGTAATAAGTTAAATTTTATTGATTGTGGTTTAATTTCAACAAAAAAGGAAGCAAAATTAACAGAACGTTTATTTGAAATTTATAAAAAATTATCATCTTTGATAAAAAAATACAGTGTTGATGTTATGGCTGTTGAAAAATTATTTTTTAATAAAAATGTAAAAACAGCAATGTCTGTCGGTGAAGCAAGAGGCGTAATTTTTCTTGCTGGAAGTAAAAATAAAATTGAAATTTTTGAATATACACCTTTACAGGTTAAAATGGCATTGACCGGATATGGAGTTGCTGATAAAACGCAGATAGGAAAAATGGTAAAAATGCTGCTTAATCTATCTGTTGTTCCAAAGCCGGATGACGTATCTGATGCACTCGCAATAGCATTATGCCATGCAAGCTCTGAAAAAATTAATAAATTGAAATGAGGAAATTTTATGATTGATTTTTTAGAAGGAGTTGTAGAAGATGTAAAGGAAAATTATGTCATAATAAATGTTAATGGCGTTGGTTTTAAAGTAAATATATCATTTATAACTTATAATACCATTAAGGATAAACAAACATTAAGAATTCATACATATATGAATGTAAAAGAGGACTCCATAGAATTATATGGATTTGCTTTTTTGGAAGAAAAAGAGGTTTTTTTGCAATTAATTAATATATCAGGTATTGGTCCAAAAGCGGCAATGAGTATACTTAGTAATACAACAATTGATAACTTTAAGCAGGCAATTTCTTCTGGCGATGAAGATGCGTTATTGAAGATACCCGGACTTGGTTCAAAAAAAGTAAAAAGAATTTTAGTTGAGTTAAAAGATAAATTTAAAGATATAGTTGCAATTGAAAAAGGACAATTATCAGCAGAAGATGACTATGTGGAAGCATTAACGGTGCTTGGATTTAAATATGCTGAGGCAAAAAAAGCAATAAAAGAAGCAATGAAAATTTTAAATAATTCATCAAATAAAGAAGAAATAATTAAACAGGCATTAAAATTACTTGGCAGATAAGAGAATAAAGGAGAAAAATGACAGAAAAAAATAATAATAAAAAAATTTTAAGCCCGAATGAGATAGAAAGTGAAATTCAGATTGAGAAAAATTTAAGGCCTAAATTTTTAAAAGATTATATAGGGCAGGATAAAGTAAAAGAAAAATTAAAAATTTTGTTGGAAGCGGCTAAAAAAAGAAAAGAGCCACCGGAACATATACTCTTTCACGGACCCCCGGGTCTTGGGAAAACAACACTTGCCCACATAATTGCAAATGAACTTGGAGTTAACATAAAGGTCACTGCTGGTCCTGTTATTGAAAGAGCAGGCGATTTAGCAGCCATTATTACAAATTTGGAAGAGAACGATGTATTATTTATTGATGAAATTCATCGCTTAAGCAGGGCTGTGGAAGAAATAATGTACCCCGCACTTGAGGATTTTGTTCTTGATATTGTTCTTGGCAAAGGTCCTTCTGCAAAGGCATTTAGAATAAATTTACCAAAATTTACATTAATAGGTGCAACAACAAGAATTGGGCTTGTTACAGCGCCTTTACGTGAACGCTTTGGCGCTTCTTTCAGAGTTGATTTTTATGATGAAGAAGCATTGAAACAAATTATTAAACGTTCAGCAGAAATTTTAAAAGTGGAAATAGATGATGGGGCAATAATTGAAATTGCACGACGATCGCGTGGAACCCCGAGAATAGCCAATCGCCTTTTAAAAAGAGTAAGGGATTATGCCCAGGTAAAAGCGGATGGGAAAATAGATTCAAAAGTTGTTTCTCAGGCATTAAATATGATGGAAATTGATGAGCTTGGATTGGATACGATGGATAAGAAAATTATAACGACAATAATTGAAAAATTTAACGGTGGACCTGTTGGTATTGATACAATAGCAGTTGCAGTTTCTGAAGAACCAGATACAATAGAAGATGTTTATGAACCGTATTTAATACAAATCGGGTTCATACAGAGAACACAGTCAGGCAGGAAGGCAACTGAAAAGGCATACGATTATTTTAAAATAAGGAAAAACAATACGGAGAAACTTTTTTAATGGAAAAAAATATAAGAGTAAGGATTGCTGCAATAATTTTAAATAATAAAAATGAAATTTTGCTTGTAAATCACGAAAAAAATAATAAATCATACTGGCTTTTTCCAGGAGGCGGAGTTGAATATGGTGAGACATTTGAACAGGCATTAAAAAGGGAATTGAAAGAAGAGATAAATTTAAAAGTAAAAAATATCAAAAATCTTGTATTTTTAAATGAAACCATATATCCTGATAAAAAAAGACATATAATAAATATGTATTTTAGGGTTCAAATAGAAAAAATAGATAAAATTAATGTAAATTGTGATAATATATTAAAAAATGCAAAATTTTTTAATAAGAAAGAATTTTTAAAATTGCTATTTTATCCAGATATAAAAAATGTTATAATAAATTTATGGAAAAAAAGATTTAAGGAAAATATTGGTTATGTAAAAGTTAAATGGAAAAAATAATTTAAGGAGGATTTTATGGAAGGTTTAACCATTAATGTTTCTGATAAAGGAGATATTAAAATAATCAGTTGCAAGGGGTTTATTGATACAACAACATCTCAGACACTTGAAAATACTTTAAGTGATATTTTAAAAAAACAATGTTATAAGATAATAATTGATTTATCAGAAGTTGATTACATAAGCAGTGCTGGCTGGGGTATTTTTGTTAGTGAAATAAAAAATATAAGGAAAAATAAAGGTGATTTAAAACTTGTGAATATGAAACCAGAGGTTATGGAGATATTTGAACTTTTAGATTTTACAAACATACTTGAATATTATAAAGATGTGGATGAAGCAGTAAAAAAATTCAAATAAATATATGCCAAATTTTACCAAAGCAAGTCAATTTTATGATAAAAATTTTTTTATAACAGAAAAAAATATATTTTTATATACAGGGATTTTTTTTTGGGGATTAATACTTGTTTTAAATGTTTTTGGAGTTTTACCTGAGATTGAATTTAATTTTTTCTTGTTTTTTTTATCTTTTTTTATTTTTATCTGCTTAATTGTTTTTTTTGAAAAATATAAAAAAAATATAAGTGAAAAAAATTTATTAAGATTATTTTATGTTTTTTTTATTGTTTTAATTTCATTCATAAATGTAACAGGCGGAATTAAATCAAATCTTAAATGGTTAATCCCATTGTTTATTATTTTGATAAGTTTGGAAAAATTATTCTGGCATTCTTTATTGCTTACGGCTTTTTCATTTCTTGGGTTGATAAAAAAAATAAATTTATTTACGGTAGATGACTATTTAATTTTTGTTTTTTTACTAATTTTTACAGGAATTATTTACTTTAAGGATTTTTTAAAAGAAGAAGAAAAAAAATTAGACCTGCAGGAAACAAAAAAGGAAATAGATTTTAATGAATTCAGGACTATTACATTAAACCAGATTACAAAATTTATTGGTTTATATCATTCAATAATAAAGCCGGCATCTATTTTATTCTTTGTTAAAAATCATAAAAAAGAAGGGGTTTTTAACCTTATTGCCTTTGTTTCAAAATATGAGGAGGATATTAATACGGATTTTAAAATTGATTTAAATGAAGGATTGCTTGGTGCTGCAATTAAAAAAAGTGAATTTTTAATAATTGATGTTCAGCACATTCAAATTCCGTACTATTCAAAAATTCCAAATATAAAGAAAATGGCAACAAAAACAGTTGTTTTTAATAAAGTTATAGGGGTAATTGTGATAGATTTTGATAGTGATATTATTTTATCAGTTGATGACTTAAAAGGAAAACTGAATAAACTTGCAGATGATTTATTAAACGTATTAAATTTAATTGATATGGGAAATCAATTGATTTTAAGAGAAAAAAGAATAAGTAAACTTTATGAAATTAATGAAAAATTGAATATACTGGAAGGCAAAAATAAAGTAATGCAAAGTTTTTTTGAAGAAATAAAGTCATATAACATAATTAGTGGTTATATTGCAGAATTCAAGGCAGAAGAAGATGCTTTTGAAGTAACAGAAAGTTTTGGCTATCCTGAAAATTTAAAAAGCAATAAAATTCCTGTAAATGATGATGAAATTTTAAAATATGTATTTGAAACTGAAAAAAAATTAGTAATAGAAGATGCAATTTCAAAAAATATAAAATTGAATTTTGGGAAACCGGATATAGATAGTTTTTTCATCTGTCTTTTGAAAAGAAAAAATTCCATTTATGGATTTATTAAATTGGATAAAATAAAAGGGAGTAAATTTAGTGATTTTGAGATAAAAACTCTGGAAATTATTGTTTCAAGTTTAACAATTATTTTTGAAAATGCTGAACTTTATGAAAAAATAATAAAGCAGGCAACAAGGGATGGGTTAACCGGACTTTTAAATCATATAACTTTTCAGGAAAAATTGAGAAATAGTATTGAAAAATGTGATTCACGAGAATATCCCTGTTTATCTTTATTAATAGCAGATATTGATAATTTTAAAAAATTTAATGATACGTTCGGGCATCAGGAAGGGGATAGGGTATTAAAAAAGGTGGCAATGATTTTTAAAGAATTTGAAAAAAAATATGAAAATACCTATGCTGCAAGGTATGGCGGGGAAGAATTTGTATTTGTTATGGAAAACTGTGATATTTTTAAAGCGGTTAAAATTGCAGAAGAGATAAGAAGTTTCTGTGAAAAAAATTTAGAAGTTGGGAATGAAAAGGAAAAAAGAAAAATAACATTAAGTATCGGGGTTTCAAATTATCCTGACTATGCTAAAACAATAAGGGATTTAATTAAAAATGCGGATGAATATCTGTATGTGGCGAAAAAGGAAGGGAAAAACAGGGTAAAAAGCATCCTTGATGAAAAAATGATATGAAATTCAGGTTAATTCACATATTTTGAGTTTAATTTTTATCCAGAAAGGAAAATATCCGGGAAAATACTAAGTTGCTGCATATATAAATTTTCTTGTGATTTTCATTTGATAGTAGGCAACTATTTTTTTTAAGATGTTGCATTGATAGCAAACAACCGGGTGTAAAAACATGGCTGGCAGCCAGAGCAATTTTTTCATTTTTTAAAGGGAGATACAGAGGGATTTGTTTTTATTTTTTTTCTCCCTAATTTATGCTAACCATTACTCACAAGTTAGCCCGTGTCATGGCAGAATATTCAATTTTTTAGTCCTCTCTCCCCAGCGTGGGAGAGAGTTAGAGAGAGGGGGGAGGTTGGAATCAAGTTGCCACTTGCATACTTTCACCCT
>Ga0078972_1016367_pt1 | contig 11009 bp, 14 predicted proteins | sample YelNatPaOPGAMG01_FD_67568 | JGI IMG/M metagenome (GOLD analysis project Ga0078972, IMG submission 67568) | Hot spring thermophilic microbial communities from Obsidian Pool, Yellowstone National Park, USA - OP-RAMG-01 (SPADES assembly) (version 2) | ecosystem: Environmental > Aquatic > Thermal...
TTCCATAAAATCTCATCTTCAGCATATCAGTTTCTAACTTGAAAAACAAGAGCTGAAAGTTCGAGAACAATGATGATTGTCTTTCTTTTTTATTTGGTAATCACCCGCTTAAAGACCGGCACGGAAATGGCTAAAGTGATTGCCCCAAAGATTAAAAGAATCAAAAGATCGGTTGTCACCGAGCCCAAACCAGCACCCAGAACCATAACTTGGCGCAAGGCGCTGATGGCGTAAGTGAGCGGGATGATTTTGGAAATATCCTGCATAAAATGCGGCATCAAAGCGATGGGAAAAAAGACACCCGAAAGGAAGAGCATTGGAAATTGAAACATAAACAAAAGTTGCGTGGCTGTTTCTTGCTCGGTGGCGATGGCTGAAACCAAAATTCCCAAACCGACAAAAGAAAAAATTCCCAAAAGCAAAATTAAGATGACCAGCAAAATATTGCCGTGAATGGTTACCCCAAAAAGTAAAAAGGCTAAGAATAAAACAATGGCGCCTTGGATTAAACCGCGGATGGACTGCGAAAGTGCTTTGCCTAAAATAATCGCTAGCCGGTTAATCGGTGAAATCAAAATTCCGTCAAGCGTCCCTTGCTCTTTTTCGCGCGAAATCGAAGCCGCCAGGCCGGTTAAAACTGCGGTCATGACAATCATCGCCATAATGCCCGGGGCAACAAATTCAAAATAGTTGGGATTGCCGGGGACAATCCCTTCGATTTTAGCTTGAACCGGGGCGATGATCGCCTGAGGAGAAAGTTTGCTGAATGGCGAACCCGGAACAGAATTGGTTATCGTCAAAATCTGGTTTGTTTTTTGCAAACCAATTTGCTGGCCAAAACCACTAACAACATTGTTCAAGATTTGATCAACCATCTGCGAAATTTGGGGATTGGATTGATCTTCAACAATGGTTACGGTTACTTGCTTGCCAGCGGCAATATCACTGGTAAAACCAGAGGGAATAATTAAACCGCCATTAATTTTCTGGCCTTTGATTGCGTTTTTGATAGCCTCGTTATCATCATAACTCGTTACTGAAAAAGCAGTCGAAGAGCTATCGCCCAATTTCAAACCGCTGACAGTCGAAATTAACTGCTGGGAAATTGAACCGTTGTCTTGGTTAGCAATACCAATCGGAACATTTTTCAAAGTATTTTGGCTGGGAAAAATAAACCCGACCATAATCATCATAAACATCGGCATAATGAAAAATGTCACCAAACGAAGCCGGTCGCGCGTAAATTCCAATAAATCTTTTTTGGCAATTTGGCATAAATCTTTAATAATCTTCATCGAATCCTCCTTTGGGGTCTAGGGCCGAAATGCCGGCCGCCGGCTTGCGGCGCCGCTTTTCGGGCGGTATCGCGGATTTCGGTGCCGGTAATTTTTAAGAAAACATCTTCTAAAGTCGGATTCGCTTTTTCGCTGACAACTTTTTTGAGATTTTCGACGGTGTCGCAAGCGGCAATTTTACCGTGGTCAATGATGGCGACGCGCTGGCAAAGTTTTTCCGCCTCAAGCATATCGTGAGTGGTCAAAAGAATAGTAATACCCTGACTGTTGAGTTCGCGGATGAATTCGTGAATTAAATTGGTTGTTTGCGGATCAAGCCCCAAAGTCGGTTCATCCAAAAATAAAATATCAGGTTCAGTCAAAAGCGCCCTGACAATGTTAATCCGTTGTTTCATGCCGGTTGAAAAAGTTTCAACACGATGATTAAGCCATTCGGTCATATGCAGCTGATCGAGCCATTTTTGAGCGCGCTGATCAATTTCTCCTTTGGATAAATGAAAGAGCTGGCCGAAAAATTGTAAATTTTCCCGGGCAGTTAAGTGAGGATAAAGAATAATTTTTTCGGCGACCAAGCCAATGTGCTCTCGAACCTTGTCCTGCTCGCGCTCCACATCGTAGCCGGCTAATTTTGCCACGCCGGAAGTGGGTCGAAGCAAGGTAGTCAACATTCGAATCGTCGTCGATTTACCGGCGCCGTTCGGACCTAAAAAACCAAAAATTTCCCCCTTCTTAATACTGAAACTAATATTGTCAACCGCGACAAAATCCCTAAATTTTTTTGTTAAATTCTTCACCTCGATAATATTTTCCATTATTTTTGTCCTCCTTCTATTTTTGAGAGAATTTTTTTCAAAAACCCTGACATTTCTTCGATTTTAATTAAACCGATAAAGTGCCTATTTTTGGCAAAGACAAACAATTTTTCACCCTTTTGTAATTTGAGATCTTGGCGAATTTTGGCGGGAATGACAATTTGACCTCGCTGGCCTACCGAAGTCACGCCCGTAAGTTTATCATCAACGAAGTGTTCAAAAATATGTTTTTTCATACATTTCATATTATAATTATGTCGCTTTTATTTGTCAATAGTAATCTACTAAAAATGTCCCCGGAGCGATTCGAACGCTCAACTTCGAGATCCGGAATCTCGCGTTCTATCCATTGAACTACGGGGACTTGGCGCCCTCGGGCCGAGTCGAACGGCCAACCTTTCCCTTAGGACGGGCCTGCTCTATCCATTGAGCTACGAGGGCTTGGTCGGGGATGCCAGATTTGAACTGGCGACCTCATCGTCCCGAACGATGCGCGCTACCGGACTGCGCTAATCCCCGATTGGCTTCATTCCAATAACTTTGCAGTAGTCCATTTAAGATTATATCCTGATTTGAATGAATAATCCAGTGCATAAAAATGTCCCCCTTTGAAATCAATGGTTAAACCGTTCCATTTACACCGCGTAGGTGTAAATGGCTTTGGCTATTAAATTTAAAAGCGGACATTTCTAAAAAGTATTGACAATCCAGTGCATTAGCTTGACTTCTATTAATAAATGTGCTATGCTCTATTTAGAAGTTTGAAAGTACTCGTGTGTATTTAGCTAGGTCCAAATACCCCGAGAAACGCAAACGGGGTCGATTAATTAAGTTTTAAGAAAGTAAAAAATGGAAGAACAAAAGAACAAGCTCTATGTAGGCAATTTGCCGTATGCTGTTAATGACGATGGTTTAAAGGAAATTTTCGCCGCTTCCGGTGAAGTGACTGAAGCCAAAGTCATCACTGACAAATTTTCTGGACGTTCCAAGGGTTTCGGCTTTGTAACCATGAAAGACGACCAAGCCGCCGAAAAAGCCATTGCTGATTTAGATGGCAAAGAAGTTGACGGCCGTCCGATCAAAGTCAATGTCGCTCGCCCGATGAAACCCAGAGAGTAAAAGAGGGCTAAGACCTGCCTATGCAGACAGGCAAAAATCCGCCGATGAACCATCTGAGGCGGATTTTTGTTTCTTGAAATTGATATTTATGTTAGAATAGTAGTATAGACGCCTAATCAATTTCAAACTTTTAAATTCAAATTTAAAAAGGAGGCGCGATGAAAATTTTAAGTTCGGCTTTCCAAAACAATCAAAACATTCCGGCGAAATACACCTGTGATGGCGAAAACATCAATCCGCCGCTTGAATTCGCGGAAGTCCCTGATAATGCCCAGAGTTTAGCGCTTATCTGCGATGATCCTGATGCTGTCGTCGGTGTCTGGACCCATTGGCTCGTCTGGAACATCGACCCTAAAACAACTCAAATCGCCGAGAATAACGTTCCCAGCGCCGCCAGACAAGGAAAAACCAGTTCCGGCGGTAATGTTTATCACGGCCCCTGTCCGCCATCGGGAACTCACCGTTATTTCTTCCGACTCTTTGCCCTCGATACTCAACTAGACCTGCCCGCTGCTAGCGATAGGGCTCAACTTGAAGAAGCAATGAAAGGTCATATTATTGAAGAGGCAGAATTAATTGGTCTCTATCAAAGAGGGCGATGATTAGGGAATATTTTACAAAAATTTTGGTAATTTTGCATTTGCCAATTTTGGGGAAAGATGCGTTATTTGGCCAGATTGGTTTTTACGCTGAGGCAGTTTTTGTTGTCAGCGCTTTTCTATTAATAATTAATCTTTTATTAAAATATCCCCGAAGGGACGAATTATTTACCACTTGGACGACTTTTTTGTTCATTTTGGTTCCCGCCAGCTTGATCTTTTTTGCCATCATCTGGCTTATTCCAGAAAAAGTTGATAAAGCCTGGGAATTAATCAAACCATATATATAAGTATAAGAGAACTCACTTTTCCACACCCATTTTGGCTTTAAAAAAGGGCAAAAATTTAGCGGGAATACTATGAACCTGTTTGGTTTTGGGATTAACAAATTCTCGCGCTTTTCTTTGAGCCAAAGAAAAAGTCCCGAAATCAGCGATTGTTACTTTCTCCCCCCGGCTTAAACCTTCTTTAATAGTATTAATAAAACAATCAAAAATTTTTGTTGTTTCCTCTTCAGATATACCCGACTCTTGAGCCACGACCTTTATTAATTCGCTTTTTTCCATTCCTCCCTCCTTTGATTATTTATTTGACAAAACCAAATGTTCTCACCTGCCAATTTTACTTGGCAAATTCGATTGCTCTTGTTTCCCGAATAACATTAACTTTAATCGTTCCCGGATATTGCAAATCATCCTCAATCTTCTTGGCAATGTTTTTTGAAAGTTTAATGGCTTCCAAATCATCAATTTCTTCAGGCTTAACGATAATTCTTACTTCGCGGCCAGCCTGGATAGCATATGATTTTTCAACTCCGGGAAAAGAATTGGCAATATTTTCCAACTCCTGCAAACGTTTCACATAGCTTTCCAAAGTTTCGCGTCTGGCGCCGGGTCGCGAGCCAGAAATGGCATCTGCCGCTTTAACAATAATGGCCTCGACAGTTTTGGCTTCGACATCGTCATGATGGGCCAAAATCGCGTGACAAATATCATCGGAAAGACCATATTTTTTAGCAATATCCACGCTGATATGATGATGCGGTCCCGGAATATCATGGTCAACCGCTTTGCCAATATCATGCAATAAAGCCGCCTTTTTAACCAAATTAACATCAGCCCCAAGCTCCGCGGCCAGCATCCCGGCGATATGGGCCGCCTCGATTGAATGGGCTAAAACATTTTGACCGTAGGAGGTGCGAAACTTAAGTCTCCCTAAAATTTTTAATAAATCAGGGTGGAGACCAGCGACACCCACTTCGTAGGCCGCCTGCTCGCCAGCTTCCCGAATTTCTTGACCGATTTCTTCGCGCGCTTTTTTGACCTGCTCTTCAATCCTTGTCGGATGAATCCGACCATCAGCGATTAATTTTTCTAAGGCAACCTTAGCCACTTGTCGGCGAATTGGATCAAAAGCCGAAATTACCACCGTGTCCGGAGTATCGTCAATAATCAAATCGGTGCCTGTCTCTTTTTCAAAAATTTGAATATTACGGCCTTCGCGACCAATAATTCGGCCCTTCATTTCGTCAGAAGGTAAACTGACGGCCGTGGTTGTAGTTTCAGCGGTATGCTCAGAAGCCAAACGCTGAATAACCGTTGACAAAATCTCGCGAGCAATATTTTGGGCTTCCTCTCGAGCAATTTCTTTTTGTTCTTTGATTTTTTTAATTAAATCGTCTTTATACTCTTTTTCAATTGTCGCCAAGAGCAAATCGCGGGCCTCTTCGCGTTTAATTTTGGCAATTTTTTCCAAAGTCGCTAGCTGTTTCGCCTTCACCTCGGCGATCTCGTTCTTAATTACGCTAATTTCTTTTTCGCGTTCTAAAATTTTCTCTTTATCGTGCTCGACGCTTTCGAGTCGTCGATCAATCATTTCTTCGCGGCGGCGAAGACTTCTTTCGAGTTCTGCCAAATTTTTTCGGGTTTTTTCTTCCTCTTCTTTGGCCTCTTCACGAATTTTAAGGGCTTCATCTTTAGCCTGTAATAATATTTCCTTCTGCTTCTGAATCAGATTTTCTTTTTGACGTTTGGCAAGATAGGTTCTTCCAAAATAACCGGCGGCTCCCCCGCCCAAAGCCGCGGCAATTAAAGACAATATTAAGTTGATCATTTGAAACTCCAATGTATTGAAGGTTTGACATTTTTCCCTCTAATAATATTTTAGAACAAAAACGGCCGACTGTCAACCAAATGTCATGGTTCAATACATAGGTAACACATTGATGGTTTTACCGATGGTACTTTGATAATACTCGTTTGGTGTCTTGTAGCCAAGATTTTGGTGGGGCCGGATATTGTGATATTCGTTCAGCCATTCATCAATCAACTTCTGTTGATCTTTGACGTTAGTCGCCAGTTTACCTTGTTGAATAAATTCTCGCTCAATGGTACCAATCACTCGTTCAACAAAGGCATTCTCTTTGGGACAGTGAGGATAACTGAAGTATTGGGGAATCTTTTTCTTCTGCAGATCTTTGTAGGTAAACCCAAGATTTTCTGGACCGTTGTCGGATTGTTCGTTCTTGATGGGAAAGGGATAATATTTCTCTAAATGTTGGTTTAATCTTTTGCCCTGAAGCGAAGAGATGGTGCTGGCAACTTTGACAGCTAGACCCTTACCAACACAATCAATGGCCACAAAACAGTATCTTGTCTGTCCCATAAATGGCAGGTGTTTGGTATCGCGCTGAATGAGATCACCGGGGTTCTTAACTGATAAATCAGCGGGTTTTCTGGCCCTTTTGTAACGGATCTTCTTTGATGGATACGGTGCTGGCAAGAAAAGATGATGTCTTTTAATAATTCGACCGACACTTGACGGAGAAAGACCGATGTCATAGTCACGCTTTAAGATAACGGCTAACTTGTATTTGGAATAATACGGGTATCTTTTTCTAAGAATAATCGTTTGATTTAGCCATTCGATCGGTATCTGAGACTGTCGGAAGCAATGAGGTTTCCGAGACAGATCTTCTAAACCTCTTATCCCTTTCTGAACAAATCTTTTCTTCCACTTGTAAAAGAATTTGGGATTAATTCCGAAATGACGGCAAGTAAGACGAGCATTACCACACTTGCGGTAATAATCAAACCATTTTAATCTTTTCTTGGCTTCCTTAGAAAGGTGGGGAATTTTAGCCAGTAAAGTTGCCTTAGGCAGGCAACTGCGTAAAACAGTTGGTGTACCAATTTGTCCTTGCATAGATAACCTCCGTATTTATTCTAACGAAGTGTTACCTATGTGTCTGGACATCCACATATTGATGGCCTCCATCAATGTCCACCTCTTGCAAAATTGAGAGTCTCCAGTGTATTCTGGGGCTACGATGAAACTTGCGATTATTATCCCCGCTTACAATGAAGAAAAAACCATCGGCCAAGTCTTAAAAACCATTCCCCGCCGCTTCCCCAAAATTTCTCAAACCGAAATTGTAGTCATTTCCGATGGCTCAACCGACCAAACCGCGGCCATTGCCAAAAAAGCGCGAGTCACCTTAATTGAACATGATTTGAATCGGGGCTTGGGAGGCGCGCTGGGCACGGGCTTTGAATATGCCCGACGCCAAAATTTTGATTGTTTGGTAACTTTTGATGCTGACGGCCAGCACGATCCCGAGGATATCTGGCCAGTAGTCAGACCAATTATTTATCATCAAGCCGATGTCGTGATTGGTTCAAGATTAAAAAATCCGCAGGGAATGCCCTGGTATCGGATTGTTGGCATCTGGGGCCTTAATATCATTACGGCCATCTTTTTTTGGGTTTGGTCCACTGATTCCCAGTCCGGCCTGCGCGCCTTTTCCCGCAAAGCCCTTGAAAAGATTGATATCCAATCCAATAAAATGGAAGTTTCGAGTGAATTCTTTTATGAAATTGGCCGCAAAGAGTTAAAATTAATTGAAGTGCCGATTAAAAGCATTTATACTGATTACTCACTCAAAAAAGGCCAAAAAAATTTCAATGCCTTAAGAATTATTGCTAAATTGTTTTATCACCGGTTTTTTTCAAGATGAATATTTTAGGTGGTGTGGCTTTAATTAAAATTTTCTTTACCCTCTTTGCCCTTTTTGCCCTTTCAAGAGCGGTCATTCGCTTTTACACCAAGGATTTAAACCTCAAAGAGTTAATTTTTTGGTCAATCCTCTGGTTGGGAATGATTATTTTGGTTTTTATCCCCGGCAAAACCAATTTTTTGGCCAAAATTTTAGGGATGGAACGCGGCAATGACGCGATGTTCTTTTTGGGGATTGTGGCTTTGTTTTATGCCTCTTATCGGCTCTATGTCAAAGCCAATGAGCAAGAAAAAGAAATCACCCGGTTGGTGAGGGCCTTGGCGCTGAAAAATGTTAAAAGAAAATCAAAAATCAAATATCAAAAATCAAAATGAAAATTTAAAAATTTTTAGTTTTTGAGATTTACCTCTGGCATTAATTATGATGAGGGTCCTGCTTATTTCTCATTATTATAAGCCTGTCAAATCGCCGGTTAAAAGAATGGCGAGAATTGCTGAATATCTGGCCAAAGAGCATGAAGTCACAGTTCTCACCAGCCTGCCTTCCTATCCAACCGGGGTTTTGCCGGCCAAATATCGCCATAAACTTTGGGATGTTGAAGACGATGGTCGAATTCGCATCATCCGTCTTTGGGATTTTCCCACGCCCAACAAGGGTTTTTTGCGCCGGACAATTAACCATATTATGTTTTTTCTTGCCGCGGCGCTTGCGGTCACTTTGATGAAAGCTTATGACCTCGTCATCGTTTCTTCGCCCAGTTTTCTCTCAGGCTTAGCCGGAATTTATGCGGCGGCTCTGGGCAAGGGAGAATTTATTTTTGATGTCCGTGATCTCTGGCCAGATTCGGCTTTTCAATTAGGTTACAAGGTCAATCCCCTTCTTAGAGGCCTGCTTAAATTTTTAGAAAAATTTTTCTATCAAAAAGCCAGAAAAATTTTTTGTGCCACCGAAGAAATCAGAAAAACAATTATTAGAATGGGTATTGATGAAGCTAAAGTAATAACCATGGTTAATACGGTTGACACCAACATTTTTAAACCTCTGAAAATCCCGCGCGGCCGCTTTGGTCTCAAAAAAAATGAGTTTATTGTCATTTATGTCGGCTCGCTGACCAAAGTCCAGAATCTCGGCACGGTCATTGAAGCGGCGGCAAGGTTAAAAAAACAGCCGAAGATCAAATTTTTACTCGTCGGCGAGGGCGAAGATAAAGAAAATCTCATCAACCAGGCCAAAAAATTCCAGTTAAAAAATATCAATTTTATTGCCGGCCAGCCGACAGAAAAAATTATCGAGCTGATTAATGTCGCTGATGTGGCCTTAATTTCCCTTTCCACCAATAAATTTTTCTCCGACAATGCTCTGCCGACCAAAACTTCTGAATATCTTGGCTGTGGCAAACCAATTGTCGCCTGCGCTGGCAGAAACTTAAAAGAACTGATTGAAACCAATGAGGTCGGCGTCGTTGTTCCGCCCGGAGATTCCCAAGGCTTAGCCGCGGCGATTTTAGAACTTTTTCAAAAGCCGGCTAAATTAAAAAAATATGCCCGAAATGCTCGCCAGTTAGCCATCAAACAATTTTCCGACGCCAGTTTCTATCGGGTGTTAGAGAAGGAGTTGGGAACCTAACCCCACTTCGTAGGTGGGGTTAACGGTGGTATTTCTCGACCGCTTCCCAAGCGAGGTTGAAGAGAGTCTCCTTGGGTCTGGCAATTAGTCTTCCTTATCATGCTATGCTGTGTCCCCCGCCCCGTCGAACGACCGTCCGAGGCTTTTGTCGCCTGAAAACCATACCACTTTTTACGCTGGAGCGTATTTCGGTATATTTTACAGATTCATTTTATCGTCTAATTTTCGCGATCGCGCCTTTGGGCATGCAATACAGACGAATATTTGAACCCGCTAATTGATCGGTTTAAATATTACCGAAAATATACCCCAAACCATTTTGCCCCCCACCTCGGAAGTGGAATCAATGATAATCTTGATAAAAATTATCAGCCATAGTCTTGAAATATTCGTCGCCGGTCATTTGATAAAGGATTTGTAATTGTTTGATGTGAGTTTGATGATATGATTCGCTCGCCCGTTTGTGTTTTAGACAATAGAAACTAATTCCGCCGGGATTGCGAAAATCGCCTAAATATCTTTTTAAAGTTGTCAGAGAGGCCTCAATCAGAATTTTACTCGAATCATCTTTTTCCAAACGATAAAAATCATACAAACCATATAAACCGTAGATAAAACCGTTGAGAGTCTGGTCAGGGATATCTTCAGGATATTCTTCAATCCAATAAAAACCTTCTTTGTCAACCCAAACTGTCCAAGGCTGGGCCTTATCAGAACGAAGATTTTGAAAACTCTTAAAAGTTCTCTCCGCCGCTTCAAGGTATTGTTGATCGGCCGTTATCTCGTAAAGACGGACAAATAAAGAAAGGGCTTCTCCTTGGGTCATACCCGAATACCATGGCGCCTTGACAACATCGTCTTTAAAACCGTGAAGGGCGAAATCGAATGGATAAGGAAAATAAAGAGATCCTCTTTCTTGATGAGCGATTTCTAAAAGTTTGGCAGCATATTTTTTGGCCAAGACAAGATATTCCTGATTATTGGTCTGATGAAAACTATCTAAATAAAACAATCCCTGATTGGCAATTTGCCCTGGATGATAATATTGATCAGCATAAATAATGATGCCGTCTTTATCGACCGGAAAATCGGGATTCAGGGGGGCCAACTTATTCCAAGTAAAAGGTTGGTCTGAATAAACCAGCTCATTAATCTTGAAGTGGTCAGTTTTATATTCCTGATTAATTGATAATTGATAAATTCGCCAACCAATGACAAAAGCCACAATAGCGCCGAGACCAAAGATAATCAAAATTTTCCATATTTTTTTTGACATGTTAACGAAGATATTGAAAGACGACGAAATCTCTTGATTTCTCATATGGTCCTTGCGGTCCCTCAAGACGGTAACTAAAATTGGTCGCAAAAATTTGGCTGAAAAATTGCGGGCTGGCGGCAAAAATTTCCGTCTCATAAGGCCTGAGACAAATAATGTAATCAATCGAGTGATTCTGAAGGATTTGGAGCCGCTCGTCAAGACTGATATTGGGATCGTAAATTTTTTGGCTGAAAGTGAATTTTTGGATCGCAAAAGGATATTCAG
>Ga0078972_1016368_pt1 | contig 11009 bp, 12 predicted proteins | sample YelNatPaOPGAMG01_FD_67568 | JGI IMG/M metagenome (GOLD analysis project Ga0078972, IMG submission 67568) | Hot spring thermophilic microbial communities from Obsidian Pool, Yellowstone National Park, USA - OP-RAMG-01 (SPADES assembly) (version 2) | ecosystem: Environmental > Aquatic > Thermal...
GAGCCCACCCACGCCTTACAAGACTGAAAGCAGCGTGATCCCGAAAGGGAGCGGCATCGCCGATTTCCATGAAGACCCGCCAGAATAAGGCAGCTCGCCATTTGCCAAAGATTTTCTGGGTGCCACGCCAGCTTGGGGAAAGGGCGGTCGAAGGACCATTCACACTGCCCAACCCCAAATCAAGTGCTACCTTCCCTCACCCTGAGGATCCCCTGGACGGCGGAGTCCAGCCTCGCCCTCTGATCAGCGGTCAGCTTCCCGATCCACCTCGTTGGGATGGATCCGTACCCCCAGTGCACCCCCGCCAGCCCCCCGGTTATCGCGCCGATTGTGTCAGCGTCGCCGCCGAGGTTGACTGCAGCAACCACTGCATCCTCGAAAGACTTGTGCTCAGTGAGCGCCCACAATGCGCAGATCAGGCTGTTCACTGCGTAGCCGGTCGGGTTCAGCGCGGAGACACTGATCGGGAGGCGTATCTCTGGCACGGAACGCCAGGCAGGCTCGAACTCCCTGAAGCCCTCAAGGCTTGACATCAGATCCTTCGCGCGCTGGAAGGCTGCGCCCAAGCCCAAGCCTATGCCCATGCTCTTCTCCCTCGTGCCCTCGAGAAGCTCCCTCGCGAAGAGGCAGTAGAGCGCGCAGGAGAGCCCCGCGATCGGGTCCCAGTGCGTCATCCTGGCTATCTCCACCGCCCTCCTGAAGACCGTCCTCGGGTCCGCGTAGGCGAGCGAGACGGGGAGCGTCCGCATCAGCGCCCCGTTCCCTGCGCTCCTTCCACCAAGCATCTCATGAGCCCTCTCGGCAGCCAGGTGCCATTCCCTATGGCTCAGGCCCCCCTGCTCCCATGCATGGAAAGCCGCCCTGATCGTCGGGCCGATGTCAGGAGGGTTTGTCGATTTCCACCTGATGAAGGCCGCGCCTATCCGAGGCACCGGATCGTCTGGGGATTCGGCTATCCCTTCGGCGACCGCGAGGGTCATCTCGGTGTCGTCTGTCCATGAGCCGGGCTTCAGGCTGAGCCACCCGCCGCCGACTATATCACGCAGCTGCCCGTACTTCCTCCCTATCTCGTTCCGGTCCAAATACTCGAGAGTGGCCCCGAGTGCATCTCCTATCGCCACCCCGTAGATTCCGCCCCTTATTCGCTCTTCGATCCCCCGAGGCCTCATGCGAACTCATATAAAATATTGCAGAAGGCGGATAAGGCTTTTTGGCTCTGGGGGACCGCAAGAACCTCCGTTTCCTCATTGCCAAACAGCTGGGCAGCAGACCGGAAAAGTCGGAACCTTTCTGGAGAGCTTTTGTCGGCAATGATCAACAACAAGCCGCAGAGCCCAAATTGCTTTGCTGACCGCAATTCTCATTTATCGGAGCTGGTTTTACTCGATGTCCAATTTGGAAGATAAAGATGGATCATGCGTCAGGAGTTGTGTCGGATGGGCTCGGAAGCGGATTGCCTCATAAGGGCTGCGGAATCGGTCAAGGCCATAATCTGCAAGCTCAGCCCGGATGGGAAGATCCTGAAGATGAACAGGCACGGTCTGGAATTCCTCGGGTATAGGGAGGAAGAGATCATCGGCAGGGATGCCTTCGGGACGATATTCCCCCCGAAAGCCGATGCTGCCTCAGCCCCAGCCTCAACCGCAGGATCTGGATCATCAGGATCGGTGCCTGAGAGAGCAATCCCGTCAGGAACCCTCGAGATTGTGAGGAAGGGCGGCACGCGCGCCTTGGTCAACTGGTCCAGCTGCCCCTGCTGCCCAGGGGATCAGGCGGGGATAATCGCGATCGGCGTAGACGTCACGGAGCAGGCGGATCTCGAGAGGGAGCTCAGGGTTCGGAAAGAGAGGGAGAGGGCAGTTCTCCGCATGATCTCCCTGCTGCTGCGGGCAGAGGTTGACCTTGGAGCCGTCTCGGACGCCGTGCTCGAGGAGGCGAAGAGGCTCACCGGGAGCGAGTACGGGTTCGTAGGAACGATCGATCAGGAGACGGGGGAGCTCGTCGGGCACACGCTACGCAAAGGGTGCGCATTGGGAAGTACGGCTACCCGCTTCGCGCCCGGACCAGACGGAGAGTACAGGTCGCTCTTCGGGCATGCGCTAAACACAAGGACGCCCTTCTTCACAAACTCCCCCTCGTCCCACCCCGCGTCGCGAGGCCCCCCGGCGGGGCACATCCCGGTAAAACAGTTCCTGGCGGTCCCTGTCCTTCTCGACGCCCGCTACAGGCCGCTCGGGATCATTGCCCTGGCTAACCCGGAGGAGGGCAGTTACGATGCGGACGACCTCGAGGCTGTCTGCGAACTTTCATACTACTTCGCGCTATCGCTGAACAGGAGGCTCCTCGAGGAGAGGATCCAGAGGAGCGAGAAGTACTACAGGGAGCTGTTCGAGGGGATCCCGATCCCCGTCTTCCTTGTGAATGCAGACGGGAGGCTGGAAAGGGTCAACAGAGAGCTAGCACGCCTCCTCGGCTATCCGAAGGAGGAGCTGGAGGGCAGGAGCTGGGAGGACGCGGTACACCCGAAGCATCTCCAGAGGATGCGCGAGTACCGGAAGGCGAGGCTCTCTGGCGAAGGGAACGAGGCGCCGGTTTCCTATGAGACCACGCTGGTGAGGAAGGACGGCAGCCCGGTGGATTGCCAGCTCAACGTGGTTTTTGTAGAGGGCGAAAAGGGAAGGATCCTCGGCTCGCTCTTCGACCTCACCGAGATAAAGCGGGTCCAGCGTGAGCTGGAGGAGAGCAAGAGGGAGCTCGAAAGGCATGCCTCCTCGCTCGAGAAGCTGGTCGAGGAGAAGACGCGGGAGCTGATGGAGAAGGAGAGGCTCGCCGCGATCGGGGGGGTGGCGATGATGGTGGGGCACGACCTGCGGAACCCTCTCCAAGCCATAATGAACCTGGCGTTCATGATGAAAGAGGTTTTAGGCGAGGCCCAGCAGGAGAGGTCGTGCAGTGACCCTGAGTGCAGATCCGGGAAGAAGCTGTCTGCAGTTGCCGCCGAGCTATCGGAGCTGATACAGAAGCTGGAGAAAAACGTCAAGTACATGGACAAGATCGTCTCGGACCTGCAGGACTTCAGCCGCCCTCTGGCAGTGGAGCTCGCGCCCACAAGGCTGGGGAGGGTGATCGAAGACGCTCTGGTCAGCATCGATGTGCCGGAGAATGTTGAGCTGAGGATAGGCATAGGGCGCCCGGAGGATGGCGTCAGCGTTGATGCTGATGCAAACGCAAAAGAAAACGGTGGCGGATGGGCAATTGACCGAGGCAAGCTTGAGGATTTGGAGTTTTTGCTCCCCTCGCAGCTAATCGTGAGGATGCTCAAGAACCTCATATTAAACGCAATACAGGCCATGCCAGTCGGGGGCAGGCTCACGATCAGCGCATGGGTCGAGGAGTCGGCGACTACGACGACAACAACATCAGCAGAGACGGCGGAAGAGGCAGCAGTCCCCGCCCCTGTACCAGCTCCAGCACCGTCAGACGGGGGCAAGCGCGTAGTGGCAGCCTTCTCGGTCTCTGACACGGGCAAGGGGATACCGCCTGAGATAATGAAGGACATCTTCAAGCCCTTCAAGACCACGAAGCCCAAGGGCACGGGGCTGGGGCTGACCATCGTCAAGAAGATAGCCGACGCGGTGGGCGGGACGGTAGGGGTGGAGTCTGAGCCAGGGAAGGGGACCACGTTCACGGTAAGGGTCCCTGCCACACTCATCGCTTGCGATGGGAGGGCGCCAGCTGGCGCATAGGCTGAGATCCGGAGCCAGTGACGGTGAATGGGCGCCGCTTTGACAGGGTCGTGCTACTTGGTCCGCACCCGCCCCAGCAGCACTCCGCGGACTCCGTCTGGAGGCAGCTACCGCATCCAGTGGAGGAGCGCCTTGTTCCCGTCCTTGTCGTGACCCAGCTTCCGGAAGAGAAGGTCCCTCATCGCCGGGTACTTCGCCAGCTTCTCGGGCCAGTGCTTGTGCGCGGTGCAAGGGAGCTCCCAAGCGGGTTATTATGGCGTTTTGAATGGTCTGCCGGGAGCAGGATGGTGTTTACCAGGAAGGGCGTTGGGCAAAGAAAAATGCTCCATGAACCTCAGCCTCCGCTGCGATGTGCTGGAGGTCTTGGGCGAAATCTGGGCACTAGGCAACTTCCAAGCACAGGAACTGGGAGGAATGAAGGTCTAGGCAGGAGGGCGGACGATTGCTCCGGCTTGCGTTGGAACGGCAGCCGAATGCGCATGACATAGATCTTGATATCGCCCAAAAAACAAATTCAGGCAAAAGTGTTTTCTAAATTGTGCGCATGAAGAAGGCGATCGGAAGCGCTCTCGATATAGCTCGACTAAGAAAGACCCTCCGGATCTGGTCGATCGCGACCTGGACGCGCTCATCGAGGGAGGGGAGGCTGCCAGATCAGGGTGATGCCTTGCCTGAAGCTGGCCCACGGGGGGCGGGGGAATCGCCGGCTAGGATCTCCCCCAGAGGCAGGTCGTACCGGACCGAGTGGAATATCCCGTGCGAAGGGTTTTCCTTTATAACGCTCCTCGGTACGCCCTCGAAGCGCACGTATGGGAAATCGAGCCTCCCGCACGAGAAGCCCATTGCGCTGACGATCGTCGGCAGCCTGAGCTCGCAGAAGCCCGAGGGCCACCTGACCGAGGATATCGCCTCGACAGCAGGCCTGGATATGATCAGGCCCGGGAAGAAGCAAAGGTAAAGCCTTGTCCGGCAGCCCCTGTTACGGAGCCACTTTTCGAAGCCCTTTTTGACCCCCACCGGCGCTTTGATCCACTTCCAGTACGAGACCGACGAATCGATCTCCCGGAAGTTCACGAAGGCTGCGTCGTACTTCAGGTAAGGCGAGTATATCTCGCTGACGCTCCTGGTTAGGTACACATCGTACTCGAGGTAAACAAGATAATCGAAGTCGAGCCCCCTGCCCTCGGCGCGGAACCAGTTGCGGATCGCCTTGTCCTGGTTGTAGTAGCCCAGCGGAGTGAAGTCGAAGTAGGGCTCGAGCCCCAGACCGCGGAGGGCACTGCGCACCCTCTTTGCGCGATCCCCCAGCTTCCTTCGGCTCCGCTCCGAGATCGCCGACTCGATGCCAGGCGACTGGAGGAGGCGCATTAGTGCCTCCAGGGCGATCCTCCGCGGGAGCCTGGATCGGGGGAGGCGCATGCCTGCGCCGAAGCACGGGACGACTGCGGCGCCCGGGTTGAGCGCCATGATCTGCCTTAGCCTGTTTATCGAGAGGGGGTCCAGCCTGTGGAAAGTGTAGAAGATCAGGAATTTAGCCATCGCTTGTCGATAAAGTCTGGTCCGAGGCAGCATAAATAATAAGCACCTGGAGAGGAGGCTTCTGAAACCGGGATGCATGACCACGGGATCCTGGAGAGTCGGCTCGGGATCCAAGAGATGCATTGGGACAAGATCACGTTGCTAAGCGCTTAGCCCTGACGATCCCCGAGAGGATTGGAAAGCATCCAAGCAAGCAAGCCATCTATCCATCCATGCCATAAACAGCAAAATTAGGCGCCCGGAAAGGGGGACAGGATGAAGAATTCACCATTTTTTCGGAGCCCCGCCAGAAAGGGCTGCTTTGCCCCTGGTTGACCCTGAGGAGGGTTTTTCGAGAGCCTCCCCCCACGAGCAGGGTTCAAGATATGCGTCCAATTTTATAAGAAATAAGTTTATATATTGTCCAATTTTTTTGGATAAATATGAAAGGAGAGCCCGTCTTCAGGGAGATCCTGAAGAAGGTCTTGGAGGAGAAGGCAAGCCATTTTAATGTGAGATCGCTCTCCGAAGCGACGGGAATACCCCCCAGCACCGTCAGCCACAGCCTGAGGGCGCTAAAGGAGATGGGGGCGATAGAGGTCAGCCGAAATGGGATCACTGTAAAGAACCCCAGGAAGATCCTTCTCTTCTGGTGCAGCATCAGGCGACTAGAACCGTTGGTGGTGTACCGGAAAAGCCTTCAGATGCCAGTCCAAGAGATAGAAGGCATGGCACCTCCCGAAGCCATCTTCACTGCATTCACCGCATTCAAGCACCGCTTCGGATATGCTCCAGCCGACTATAGCGAAGTCTATGTATACGGCAACGCAGAGCGCTTCAAATCAAGGTTCGGGCCGCCATCTACTCCTAAAGAGAGGTGCAACTTGATCGTTATGGAGGCGGACGCGCACCTGAAGATGCTGGGAAGGGCAACCCTAGCGCAGATATATGTTGATCTCTGGAATATACCCGCTTGGTACGCCCAAGATTTTATCAATGAGCTGGACAGGATGATCTGAGATGGCTTTTTACCATCCGAACGTAACAGAGGAGAGCTGGAGGCTGCTCTTGGAACTTAAAAGGAAGTATTCGTTCATACTGATTGGCGGGTGGGCAGTCTGGCTCTACACGAAATCGCTCAAGTCGAAGGACATCGACATAATAGTCGACTTCGAGGAGCTTGCCAAGCTCAGGAAAGAGCACCCGATCGCAAAGAACCCCCGCCTGAAAAAATACGAGCTGAAGCAAGGATCGACGGATGTTTACATATACGTGCTACACTATTCGGACTTCGGGATCCCGGCGAATCAGATAAGCACGAATGTCCGCAGCATCGAGGGATTCAGGGTGCTATCCCCAGAGTGCCTGCTAGCGCTGAAGCTAAGGGCAGCAATGGACCGCGAGCTGTCCGCCAAGGGGGAGAAGGACAGGATTGACATACTGGCATTGCTGGCGTCGGGGGGAGTAAGCCTCAGGGGATTCGTTTCCTTATGCAAGCGCCACGCACTTGACAGCTACATCGACTGCCTGGAGAGGATTGTGTTGAGGGGCAAGGCGGAGTATGCCTCAATCGGCCTGACCGACCTCCGTAAGGTCAAGATCTTTAAAGAGCGGTTTGAGAAGGAACTTGAGGACGCAAAGGCTCGCCACTGACGCCGACCAACCCCTCAAGGACGGCTTCGTTCCAGGTCAAAAATGACCCGTTCCGTTCGGGCGCTGAAAGTGAAAGCCGGGCTCCGCAAGGCAGAGGAGCGTTTTAGGGCGATCGGCGCATGTTGCATCCAGATGCCCTGACCGATTGCCGCCGTCTGCAACCAAGCAAGCCTGAGCTACGGGCGGCTCCCTAGCGGGACTGAACAGGGGTTTGGGGGCTGCCGGGGGGAGATCAGGATCAAGAGCCCCTGAGGATGGATAGGACCCGCGCCGAGATCACGCCCAGGATCGAGCCGCGGTTCCCGGCATCCAGCAAGAATACGGAGGAGCCCGCCCTCGCCTTGATCGATTCGATGAGCGGGTCGCGGGACCTGAAGTGGACCGTGGCCACGACGGGCTTGCCGCACCCGGCAGCCCTCCCCACGGCTTCCCTGAACCTCCCGGAGAGGAGCTCCATGGGACCGATCTCGTCGATCGCGATCACGTCGGAGGAGGCTACCGCACCAAGGATCCCGGAGGCACCTATGCCCTCCAGCGAGGCGATGTCCACGAGGTACCTCCCTACCCGCGGGCCGGACCCCTGGCATGCGCGGGCGAGCCAGCCCCGGTTGCCCGCGGAGAGGTCGAGAACCTCGAACCCCACCCTCGCACCGCCGGCGCCCCCGCGGACCTCCCTCGTGATCATCCCGCCCACAGAGACCCCTTCCCGCCGGAGGAGCTCGGCTACCCACACCACAGCCGTCGTCTTGCCTATACCAGGGGGACCAGTCAGCAGGAAGATGCGCTTCCCCGAGGGCGGAGCTTCGAGCAAATTAATCCCCATGAGGATACTGATCCGCAAGGCTTTCTTAAAGGAAGCGCCAGATCCGGATTGGGAAGGGGAGGATGCGCCGAATGAAGATAGACGGCGCTGCATCTCAAGCAATCTCGGCGGATTGGCAGACCGGGCTTATGGGCTGCGCGCGGTTCCCGACGGATACCCTGAACCTCATGTATGGGCACTGCACGGGTTCCACAATCGCCACGGGCATGCTTGGGGCGGCGGGCATGATAAATACGGTCGGTTTATCCGCAAACGACACGCCGGGCGCGCACCATGGCCCTGGCTAGCCTTGACGACGCAGGAGACTGCAGCCCAGCCTGCTGCGCATCACTGCGGTAGAGCCTGACGGACAAGAAATGAGCAGTAATCGAGCCGCAGCGCGATCCGTTCTTCTAGGAACGGCAGGGAGATAGGCTGAAGCATGGCAGCTGCCTCAGGGGCGGAGCGCAGGGCGGACTGGAGTCGCCCCGATTTGTTTGTGTTTTTGCCTCATCATTGCGCTGCGGAAATGAAGGTAGTTTTGATTCCATGCTTCCGGAGCCTGATTTAATGCTATTGGAACCTGAATTTGATGCTATTGAATATATAAATGCAATAGTAATATAGTACTACTGTATTTATAAATACCATAGCAGATGGTGAGAGCATGAGGGTATCGATCGCTGACCTCTATGAGTTCAACCCGTGGTGGCAGGATCCACAGAGGATTGAGGAGGACCCGCAGGTCACGGAATGGAGGGGGGCGGCCTTCAGGTGGGTGCCGCGCCTCTGCAGGACTTTTGAAGACGTTGATGTCATTTACACGATGAGGGGACCTAGGCGCGTGGGAAAGACCACCCTGCTTAAGCTGAAGATCATGGAACTCCTGAGGAAGGGGGCGAACCCGAAAAACATCCTCTACTTCTCCTGCGACCTGCTTAGCGGCCCCAGGCAGCTGGCGGAGACGTTGTAAACCCTGACGTCTGCGCAGCCAGGGATGGCAGTCTCAGTCCTAATGTAGTAGGTGCCGGTCCTTATGTTCCTAACGAAGGCGAAGCTACCGTTCGAGCTTGACATCGCCATGGAGACGCTCGAGTCATTGGAAGGGTTTCAGAGGTAGAGCATGCCGTTGGCTATCGGCTCGCCGTTGGGACCTATGAGGTATCCCGTGATTTTTGCGCTCTGGTTCATTAGGATGTCGCCCAGGTTCGTTGTGTTGCCTGCCGAGACAACGACGCTGAAGTAATAGTCAATGAATCCGTCGGCCATAACGACTCCGCTGTAGTTGCCTACGGCCAGGGCGTTGTCGAACCGGAAGGTGCCGTCCGCGGCTGTATTGTTGTAGGCGCTCCCGTTCTGCCCTCAGATCGTGACGACGGCAGGGAAGACCGGGTAGACGGCCCAAACGGGCGTCGCCATTGGAAGCACAAGAAGCAGCAAAAGCGATACGCATACTATTCCATTTTTCATTCTCATCAAAATTCACTGGAGATAATAAGGCTGCCACGTTTTTAATATTTTTCCGCCACCACACTGTAAAGAGGTCGTGGGGCTGGACCTTGGCGATGGGGCGATGCTGTTTTTATTTTTCAAAAGACAATTATTTAAAAAATGAAATGCAGGCGATCCAAGGCGGTGCTAAGGCTCGCCAGGTACACGATCGGCAGGGCACCTGGCGGATTGCCACGGGCTCAAAAACGTTTTAATCCAACGTGGCGATATCTTCATTCGGCGTTTCTCATGAAAGGGAGAAGGGTCGTGATCACTGGCGGCGCGGGTTTCATAGGCTCCAACCTGGCATGGGAGCTATGCGCCGAGAATGAGGTCGCTGTGGTGGACGACCTCTCTACCGGCAACCTCCATAACATAAAGGGGCTCGTCGACGGCGGCAAGGTGGCTTTCTCAAGGCAGAGCGTCACCGACGCCGACGGGCTCAAGGCGATTTTCAAAGGGGCGGATTTCGTGCTTCACCAGGCCGCGATACCCTCGGTCGCCAGGTCGGTCAGGGATCCGGTCGCAACCAACGAGGCGGGCATAAGGGGCACGCTCTCGGTGCTCTCCGCGGCCCGGGAGACGGGGGTGAAGAAGGTCGTCTTCGCCTCGTCCTCATCGGTCTACGGGGACACGCCGACGCTCCCGAAGCACGAGGGCATGATCCCGCGCCCGATGTCCCCTTACGCGGTGACGAAGCTCGCCGGCGAGCACTACTGCAGGCTCTTCACCGAGATCTACGGCCTGAAGACCGTCTCGCTGAGGTACTTCAACGTCTACGGGCCGAGGCAGGACCCCTCCTCGGAGTACGCCGCTGTGATACCGCGCTTCATTTCTTGCGCGCTTAATGGGGAGCCGATGCCGATATACGGAGACGGAATGCAGACGCGGGACTTCACTTTCGTGAGGGACGTCGTAAGGGCAAACGCGCTCGCTGCGGAGTCGAGCGCCATCGGCGTGTACAACATAGGGAGCGGGAGGAGGGTCTCGGTAATGGAGCTGGCGCAGAAGGTCGCTGAGGCGGTCGGCGTCGAGCCCAAGGTGGTTCACCTTCCGCCGAGGGCCGGGGACGTGAGGGATTCGCTCGCGGACATAACGAGGGCGAGGGACGGCTTCTCGTATTCGCCCACACACTCATTGGAGGAGGGGCTGAGGATTACAGTGGAGTGGCTCAAGTCGGGCCGTTGATGCCTGGGATCGGCACCTCGATAAAGGGGGAACGCCCATTAAGATCAGGAGGCGGTGCTTGTGTCCGGGAATCCGCTGATGGTGTTCGGCAAGGTTGACCCCAGGTTGCTGGAGTGCGTGACCAAGGCGTCGGATCTGGCGTTCTGCGAGGGGGAGATCCCGATCAAGTACAAGCTCCTGATCGCGATGGCTCTCGACGCGGCGCACGGCGCGAGCAAGGGCGTGAGGTCGCTGGCGGAGCAGGCGATGAGGGCAGGCTTTTCGGCGATGATTTCGCGGCTGGGCTGGCAAAAAATGCGGGTTGTTTGCGCCTGGCAAATGCATGAAGGAGCGGATACAGTCAACTCAAAATGGGCGCCCAACCAATCACTTGTACAGAACGAAGTCCCAGGGCTTGCCAACGTTCGCAGTGTAAGGCAGAGCCTCGAGCAAAGTCGTTTTATCTATGATTACGTTGGGCGATTCCAAGATTGATATAAAGGGTATCAAGCGCTTATTCTTGCCGATCGATGTCGACTGGCCCTTGATTTGTTTATCAGTTTTCTGCATTTTTTGCCTGGCGTCTCAATTTCGCTTCGCTTCATCTGTAATGTTTTTTCATCTGCTTTTGC
>Ga0078972_1016370_pt1 | contig 11008 bp, 19 predicted proteins | sample YelNatPaOPGAMG01_FD_67568 | JGI IMG/M metagenome (GOLD analysis project Ga0078972, IMG submission 67568) | Hot spring thermophilic microbial communities from Obsidian Pool, Yellowstone National Park, USA - OP-RAMG-01 (SPADES assembly) (version 2) | ecosystem: Environmental > Aquatic > Thermal...
ATGATGAGCCTGCTGCCATCCAGCTCCATCTTTATTGCCGGAAAATTGAACTCCCTCCTGAGGGTTCCCCTCTCCCCGCTGACCTCCACGCCTCCTCCGGAGAGGTTTATCCTCACGCCCTCGGGTATTTCAATCTCCTCGCGCATTTTAATCGTCCCGTGTATTTTTCACATCTCCGGTAAAAAAGCCACCGGATTTTCAGTAAACGTACGCCAAAAGCCTTCCCCCAAGCCCGAGCTCCCTTGCCCTCCTGTGGGTCATGATGCCCTTGGGTGTGGAAACTATGAGAATGCCGAGGCCAGCCGCGGGCAGGTATCTCTTTTCCCACTTCTCATACTCTGTGGTCCTGACAGAATATCTGGGCTTTACCGCACCGCACCTGTTGATCCTGCCGTTGAGGCGGACCCTGAATCCGCCGGGAGATCCCTCAACCTGCTCGAACCCCTCTATGTACCCCTCCTCCCTCATTATCTCCAGAACCTGCCCAAGAAGCTTCTGGGCGGGAGAAACCAGGACCTCCCTCTTTCTCGCGTTTTCGGAGTTCAGCATCTTTGAGAGGGAGTTTGCGAGGACGTCCATGGAACCACCTAGCTGTATTTCTTGAAGCCCATCTTCGGGGCGAGCTCCCTGAAGCACTTTCTGCACAGGTGGAGTCCGTGCCTCCGGTAGACGTGGCCGTGCCTGCCGCAGTTCGAGCAAACGTGGGCTCCCTTTCCGTATCTTGCCTTCGGCATCAGATCACCTGCACCCCAAACTTCTCCTTGATGAAATTTATCGCCTCCTCGGCCGTTACCCTCTGCTTTCTCGGCAGGGACCTGGGCATCCTGGCCCTGTGCCTGATACGGTCGCCGGGCCTCCCTATTTTAACGCAGACGTCCATTCCGAATATTCCGAGCTCGGGGTCATAGGTTACCCCGGGAATGTCGATGTGCTCCTTTATTCCAAACGAGAAGTTGCCCTCGTCATCAAACGATTCGCTCTTCACCCGCCTCTCAACCGCATCGAGCAGCCTCTTCAGCATCTCCTCCGCCCTTTTGCCCCTGAGGGTCACCATGCAGCCTATCGGGCTTCCCTTCTTTATCCCCCACTCCCTTATCGTCTTCCTCGCGAAAGTTCTCGCGGGAGTCATTCCGGTTATCCTCTCCATGACCTTCTCGGCCTTTGCCAGCCTGTCTCCACCCTCCCCTATCCCGATGTTGAGAACCACCTTCTCAAGCCTCAGATTTCGCATGGGGTTCATCTCCGATCCTCCTGTATCTTTATCTCCGGCTCCTCGGTTCCGATCACGAAGACGTATTTCTCCGGCGCCTGAAATTCCTCGGAATCCGACTTCAGCGTGACTATGTTGGGCTGCGAGCCGGAGATCACGCGCACATCCGAGATCCTGCCCACCCTCCCGACGTTGGCTCCTCCGGTCACCAGTGCCAGGGCGCCAACCTGAAACGGAAGGCTCTTGATCATCCTGCGTTCCTTTAGATCCATCTTCACCACATCCATCGGCTTTATCTCCCCGCCGGCCCCCTTCATTGACCTCCCATCGTGGAAAACAAGCTGGATTTCTCCTCCCCTCACCGTCCTCTTCCCGACGACCTTGCAGAGCTTGAACCCGGCCTCAGATGGATCTATCCTGCTTGCAAACAGGCGCCCATTCCTGTCGATGAGGATGCGGAAATTCTGTTCTATGGAGGGGATCTGGATCACGTCCATAAGGCCGACCGGGAACTTCGGTTCCCTCCGCGGGACCCCATCCACCAGCACCTTTCCCTCGTTTATTATCAGATCAGCCTCCCTGGCGGTCCGCCCGAGGCCCAGCCCATCCCGCACCAGCGATCTCAGCGGGATCGAGAGCTCCTGGGGGTGAGGACCGGGCACTGGCTTGGTCGTCCAGACGTGCACCTTTCTCTCTATCTTCACGCTCCTCGGTGCAGCGTACCTCTTCAGCGTCCTTCCCCCTCCCTTACTCGCCATGTCCGCCCCTCCTCCTCAGTATTTCCTCCCTCTCACGGTCCTCCGCGAGCTTCACTATCATGACGTTTGACGGCCTCACCATCCTCGGCACCTGGGTTCCGTCGGCCTTTGTTGTCAGAACTCCCTCCACCTGTATCATGCCCCTCTTCGTGTCAACATCCAGCACATTTCCCTCCATTTTCTTAAAGTCCCCCCTCCTCACCACCACGCGGTCCCCTTTTCTCACCCTCAGGGAGCGGACGCCGTATTTCTTCCTCAGCTCCGGGCTCAGGGGGGCTGAGAGAAATCTTCCCCTCAGGTGAAGAGGGGCTGAGTAAACCGCGAGGCGCTGCTTCCTTGGTTTTGCGCTGGCCATTCTCACACCACTATCGAGGCTATGCCTGCAACCTTCGGCCACCTCTCCGCTGCCTCCCTTGCCATCGGGCCCTTTATCTCGGAACCCTTGGGCGCTGCCTCCGGGGTTATTATCACCGCGGCGTTGTCCTCAAACTTAACCCTCATGCCGTCAGTCCTCCTGTACTCCTTTCTCTGCCGGATTACTACTGCCTGCACAAGCTGCTTTCTGAGCTCTGGGGTTCCCTTTTTCACGGATGCCACTATCCTGTCTCCAACCCCGGCCCTTCCCATCCTCCGCCTGGTTCCCCTGTAGCCCATGATCGTCACTATCTGAAGCTCCTTCGCGCCGGTGTTATCCGCGCACTCAAGCCTCGCCCCCACGCAAAGGGTTCTCGTCGGGGTCACTGCCGAAACCCCTATGGCGGTCCCTGCTCCCTTCTTTCCCATCCCATCACCCCAGCTTTTCGATCACAACAAATGACTTTGTCCTGCTCAGCCTTCTGCACTCCATTATTCTGACCCTGTCTCCGGCCTTCGCCGATATGCAGGGAGGGTTATGGGCGTGTATCCTGGAGGTTCTCCTCTCGTACCTCTCGTACTTCGGCACGTAATGCATGCGCTCAAACTCCACTGTGACTGTCCTGGCCATCCTGTCGCTTACCACCACCCCCTCGAACGCCCTCCCCCTGGTCGAGAGGGTGCCGTGGACCGGGCAGTTCCTGTCGCCGCATCCCGCGCCTTCATCCTTCACCTTCATCACCTTCACACCCTGTCCTCCGGCCTTCCTATCAATTTTTTCCCATTTATCTTAACCTTTTCACCGTTCTGAAGACTCACGAGTAGAATGCAAATCTGCTTTGGAACCTTTTTAATTTTTCCCCCATGGTCTATCACCAGCATATTTTTCGTCTCATCAACCACGACCCCGGAAACGCCCACCAGCCCCGGATCGCTCGACTCCAGCACCTCCACGTGCCGGCCTATCATCCAGAGCCCCTTTGCCTTCCCCTCGGCCAATTACGTCCCTATCTTACCTCTATCATTTCCGGGGAAAAGCCCATCTCAATCAGGACATCCTTCACCCGGAGCTTGTGGTCCCCCTGCAGCTCTATGTGGTTCTCCTTCGAGGTGCCGCCGCATGCGAGCTTCGACTTCAGGGTCTTCGTCAGATCCTTGAGGTCTATCTGCTTCTCATCGACGCCCTCTATTATCGTCATGACCTTCCCAAACTTTCTCTTCACCACGTAGACGCTGATCCTCTGCTGTTCCCTGGAGATCTCCTGGCAGACGCAGAGCTCCTTGGGCAGACCACACACCTTGCATATCTCCTGCGACTCATTCACCTCCTTTTTTCTCCCTTATGACCGTCAGGACCCTCGCTATCGTCCGCCTGAGCTGCCTGATCTGCGAGGGATTCTCAAGGCTTCCGCCAGCCGCCCCGGTGGCCCTCGCCCTTGCAAGCTCTGCCCTGAGCTCCCTGAGCTTTTCCATGAGCTCCTCAACGCTCATTGCCCTGATCTCCTTAATCCTGAGCTTCGCCACCCTCACCCGCTCCTTCTGCCTTCGCTTCCTCCTCGGCCACCCCAGCCTCCGCGCTTTCCTCCTCCTTCTCCGGTATTGCTATCTCGTCCGGCAGCCTTGCATCCGGAGGCATTATCCTCACCTTTATGCCAACGGTCCCGGGCTTCAGGTTTGCGGTCGCGTATCCCACGCTCACGAGCCTCTCGGCCGGCTCGCCCGCCTTGCTCAGGTAGCCCTGGTAGAACCTCTCCCTCCTCTTCCTCTCTCCGGCGATCTTTCCCGCTATCACTATCTCAACGCCCCTCGCGCCTGCCTCCATGATCCTCCTGAGCATGGCGTGACCCGCCCGCCTGACGCTTATCCCCCTCTCAAGGGCAAAGGCTATCCTCTTTGCCATGATCGGCGCGTGGAGCTCCGGCCTCTGTATCTCGGCGACCTCTATCTGGGGATTCTCCAGACCGAAGTTCTTCTCCAGATCCTCGGTCAGCTGCTTGATGCTTTTTCCCTTCCTGCCTATGACCATCCCGGGCCTTTCAACGTAAAGCGTCACCTGGGTCCCGGTTGGAACGCGCTTTATCTCCACCCCCCCATAGCCAGCCCTCTCGAGCTCCTTCGACAGAAAGTTTTCCAGCTTGACCTTTTTCGCACCCCTCTCTATGAAGGTCCTCTCTATCGGCAACATCAAACCTCCTTCAGGATGAGCTCGGCGTTCGTGAGCGGCTTGTCGAAGCGCGTGGCCCTCCCGAACGCCCTCGGCAATATGCCCGGGATGGTTATGCCCTTGTAGGCGCTCGCATGGACTATCCTCAGCTTTTCTGGATCAAGTCCCCTGTAAACCGCGTTTGCCTCCGCGTTCTCCAGGAGCTTCAGTATCTCCGAGGCGGCCTTGACCGGATAAGCCCCGCTTCCAACCCCCCTCCTGTGCGGGACCTTTTTTCTGTGAAGGGTGAACCTCACGGCCCTTTTCATCTCTATGACATCCTGCAGGTATTTTTTGGCCTCCGCAAGCCTCATCCCCTTTATGGCTCTGCACACCTCAACTGCGTCCTTTGGCGAGATCCTCATTTCCTTCCCGTAGGCCCTCGCGCACGGCCCGTCCACCTTGAAGGAATAACCAAACCTCGGCATTCCGATCACTTCAGCGGGATGTACATGGAACTCCTCGTGGCGCCTATGCCCGGAGTCCCGTGCACGACCTTCTTTCTTGTCAGCGAGAACTCCCCCAGCCTGTGCCCTATCATCTCCGGCGTGACCTCAAAAGTCACGAACTCCTTGCCGTTGTGAACGGAAAACTTCAGGCCCACCATCTTGGGCAGAATTATCATATCCCTGCAGTGCGTCCTTATCGGCTTGTCCCTTTTTCCCTCAAGCGCCCTCCCGACCTGCTCCATCAGCCTCTTCTGCCTTGGCGTGAGCCCCCTCAGAAGGTTGCGCCTCTGGCGGGACGGAAGAAGCCTGGCGAATTCCTCAAGCGACATCTGCTGTAGCTCCTCAAGGGAGTGACCGCGGTATGTGAACTTCTTCGGCACGTCCTCACCTCGCACCGGTTCTCCTTGCCGCTATCAGGCCCACCTTCTGCCCGGGCGGGGCCCCCCTCGCAACCGTCTTCGGCCTTCCGGCGTGCTTCCCCCTTCCGCCGCCGAACGGGTGGTCGACAACGTTCATCGCAACGCCCCTCACCCTGGGATAGGGCTTTCCCCTCCCCAGCATGTGATGATGCCGTTTCCCTGCCTTCACGAAGGGCCTCTCGGTCCTGCCACCCCCCGCCACAGCCCCGATCGTCGCCATGCACCTCGGATCAAGATCCCTCAGCTCCCCCGAGGGAAGCTGCACGGTCGCCCTCCCGACATCATGGGCTATGAGCGTGGCGTATGTCCCTGATGCCCTCGCAAACTGTCCCCCCCTCCCGGGCTTGGACTCTATGTTGTGGATAACCGTGCCCTCTGGTATTTCGGCGAGCGGCAGGGTGTTTCCTGGCCTTACCGGGGCTGAGACCGATGCCATGATCCTGTCCCCGACCTTTATTCCCTCGGGTGCCAGAATGAGCCTCTCCTCCCCGTCACCGTACCTCACAAGGGCGACCGGCGCGCTCCTTCCCGGATCGTGTATTATGTCCATCACCACTGCCTCTCCGTCCCTCAGCGGGGGCAGCTTCACCTCTCCGGCCCTCCTCCACGACTTCGCCCTGTACGTCGGAGAGCCCTTTCCTATCCTCTGAGCCCTTATTATCTTGCCCATCACACCAGCCCCAGCTTGGTGGCTATCTCGTCCGCCCTTGACTCGGGCGCCAGCCTCACGTAGGCCCTTTTCTTCCCGTCCGACATGACCTCCACCCTCACATTTTTCACCTTCACGTCGAACAGCGCCTCAACCGCCTGCTTTACATCCCTTTTGTTCGCGTCATCGGCCACGACGAATGCGATCTTGTTCTCAGACTCTATCATCTTGACCACCTTCTCGGTGGCGAGGGGATAAAGGATTACCTTGTGTGGATCCTTCATGAGAAAATCCCTCCGAGCCTCTCGATAGCACCCCTCGTCCAGACCGTGAGGCGCCCCGGATGTCCGCCGGGAGCAAGCACCTCAGCGCTGAGCCTTCTCACGTTCACCACGTCCACCCCTGGCAGATTTCCTGCGCCCCTTGAAATTCCCCTGTCCTGGGAAACCACGATCAGCGGGCCGACCCTGCTCCTGTACCTCCTCCCCCTCATCTTTCCCCTTCCGGCCCTTACCTTCACTCCCTCAGAGGCGCGCTCCACGTCCTTCCACACCCCGAGCTTCGTGAGCGCATCCCTCACGAGGTCGACTGTGTTGAGCGCCTCAAGGTCATCTGTCACAACCAGGGGGAGCTGCGGCACGCCATCGACCGCGTGGCCCCTGGACTTCACGAGCCTTGCGTTCCCGGTTGCAGCTATTGCCGACCTTATTGCGAGCCTTCTCTCCTTTCTGTTTATTCTCTCCCTCAGGACCTTCTCCACCTTCGGCGGGTGCGCCCTCCTGCCCCCAACCGTGAACGGTGCAAATGCTCCCATACCGGCTGCAGGATAGCGCGTGCCCTTGACCCTTCTCACCCTGGCAACTCCGAATCCCTTTCCCCAGGTCTCCGCGCTCGTCCTCTTTCCTGCCATCTCATCCGCGCCCCATGGCTGCAGACGGGCGGTTTGCGATGAAATCACGGCCCTCCTTATCAGGTCCGGGCGTACCTCGGTCTCAAAAGCGGGAGGGAGCTCTACCTCCCCGGCCGGTTTACCATCAACCGAAAACACGTTCACCTTCATCCTAAATCCCCTGCTGAGACGAGGTGTCTATGTATGTTATCGAGGGCTGACCGGTGGGGGCCGTTGGCGGGAGCCTCACCGGTTTCCTGAGCTGCACGAGCCTCTTGGTGGGGCCTGGCACCGAGCCGCTGACCACCATATACTCACCCCTGACTGGACCGTACCTCAGAAAGCCGCCCTTCGGGGTTATCTCCTTTTCCCCGCTTCCTATCTTCAGTATCCTCTTGTTGAACTCCGTCCTCTGATTATAACCGGTCTGCCCCGCAGCCGGAACGCTCCACATTATCCTGGGCGGGGACCACGGTCCGAGCGTCCCGACCTGCCTCCTCCCGCCCTCGCTCTTCCTCGGAAGTACCTTCACGCCCCACCTCTTAACAGGCCCCTGAAAACCCTTTCCCTTCGTGATCGCGAGGACGTCCGCGTACTCGCCCTCCTTGAAGACCTCTGACGCCCGAACGGTTTTCCCGAGCACACCCTTTGCGTAGCTCCACCTCTCCTGAATCGAGCTTCCGCCCACCCTTATCTCAACTATATCCGGCCTTTTCTTCGGAACGTTTGTGAGGGAGGGCTGCACGCAGGCGAGGACCCTGATCTCCTGAACCTTCCCGGATGCCACCAGGGACTCCGCCCTCTCGATCGCCTTCTCGGGATCGTACTTCTTGGGAACCTTGATCTTCCTCGAGATCTCCCTGGGGAGATCCTTTGTCCAGACCTCGGTCAGGGCCCTGAGCCCGCGCGTCCCGCTTCCGTAGAGCCTCACCGCGCATATGGCCAGCGGCGGCGTTTCGATCACGGTCGCCGGAACACACACCTCCTGCCCCGAGGTTAGGCTCCCCTTTTTGTCGTCGATCATGAAAAGCTGGAGCATCCCTGCCTTGTATCCCGCGACCCCCTGGAGACCCAGCCTACCATCCTCTGGCCAGGACCTCACCCTCGCCACGGGTCCTGGCGCCCGCACCCTGGGCATGTACGCCAGCGAGCCTCTCCTTGGCCTGTGGGCTCTCCTTCCCATCTCATCCACCTATGAGCGCATTTACTATACCAAGCGTGACTATTATAGCCTCTTCGGTTCTCACCGTGCGGGTCCCCTGCTCCGGGATCGTGTTCAGCACCTCGTCGAAGGCGCTCTCCGGATCCTCACCCTGCCTCCTGCATATCTCGTGCAGGCCGGCGTACGGTCCCCCGAAGGCGATCGTCACGCTCTTCGGCCTTTTCACCCTTATATCCCCGAGCCCCTCATATAAATTTCTCCCGTACCTCGAGGTGCCGATCCTCCACTCCCCTCCGACCGCATCCAGTGCCCTCCCTATCCCGTCAGCCCCGAGGACCTCGTAGCCCCAGTACTCCCCGGTCTCCCGGCGTCCGACCGGAAAAACCTCGACCATGCCGCCGGCCAGCCGGTTTCCGAGCCTCACCGTCACGCGCCTTCCGGGCTCAAGCGCCATTTTCGTGAATCCCTTCCAGGGCAGCCCGATCTCAACGGTGCTGCCGTCCCTGCCCGATCGGATCACCACGCCCTCCCTGAACGATCCCGGGGCGTCCTTCTCATCCCGGTCCGGGTGGTGCGGGGTTCTGAGGGGCGGGAGGGCTCCGGCACGCGCGAGCTCCCTCCTCCTGGGGAAGAGCAGCTTCCTGAGGTACTGCGGGGTCTCCATGTAGCTGAGGATGAGCTGGACGAATTCCCGTTCCCTCCTCTGGTTCCTCACGTGCGGATCGTCGTCAAGATAAACGCAGACCTTCTCCACCCTGAATATGGCCAGCGCCCGGCCGACGATCCCGAGCTTCATCGTTTTGTCCGTCAGGTCCGGACAGTCCGCCACGATCGATGCTGGGATGAGGACGTGCACCGATGGTCTCATGGATCTAGCCCTTTGCAACGCCGATGGGCCTGAGCCTTGCCACGAGCCTCGCTATGCCAGCCCTGTGCGTTATCTCAGCAACCCTGTCTATGTTCTTGTAGGCGTCTGGGGCCTCCTCGGCTATCACGGAGAACTTTGCGGCCTGGACAACTATTCCCCTCTTCTCCAGCCCCCTTTTGACCTCCTCGCCCCTGAACCGCTTGAGCGCCGCGGTCCTGCTGAGGTGGCGCCCGGCCCCGTGCGCGGTCGAGCCGAACGTCTCCTCCTCGGCCTCCCTCGTGCCGGCCATGAGGTACGATGCTGTGCCCATGTCCCCGGGAAGGAGGACCGGCTGGCCGACCTCCCGGTAAACCGCAGGGACGTCCGGGTGCCCCGGGCCGAACGAGCGCGTGGCCCCCTTCCTGTGCACGACGACCCTCCTCCTCTCACCGTTCACCCTGTGTTCCTCGAGCTTCGCTATGTTGTGCGCGACATCGTAGACAACGCGCAGCCCGAGCGCCTCTGCGTCCCTTCCGAAGACCTGCTCGAAGCTCTGCCTCACCCAGTGTGAGATCATCTGCCTGTTCGCCCACGCGTAGTTTGCCGCGCACTTCATGGCAGAGAAGTATGACTGCCCCTCGGGGGAGGTGAACGGGACGTTGACGAGCTCCCTGTCGGGAAGCTGGATGCGGTACTGGTGGACTGCCCGCTCCATCGTCCTCAGGTAGTCAGAGCAGACCTGGTGCCCGAGTCCCCTCGACCCGGTGTGGACCATGACCGTGACCTGCCCCTCCCGGTCTATGCCGAATTTCCCCGCTACCTCGTGATCGTATATCCTGTCCACAACCTGGACCTCGAGGAAGTGATTTCCGCTGCCCAGGCTTCCGAGCTGCGGGAATCCCCTGTGCTTGGCCTCCTGGCTCACCCTCTTCGGGTCGGCGCCCGCCATGCACCCTCCCTCCTCCAGCCTCTCCAGGTCCTCCTTCCAGCCGAACCCGTTCTCAACCGCCCACCTGGCCCCGTTCTCCAGGACCTGGTCCAGCTGGGCGGGGGTCAGCCTGACGTGCCCGGTGCTTCCGAGCCCTGAGGGGACGTTTCTGAAGAGCGTGCTGACGAGGTCGCGCAGCTTCGGCACCACCTCCTTCTCATCAAGCTCTGACCTGATGAGCCGCACCCCGCAGTTCACGTCGTACCCAACGCCGCCGGGGCTTATCGTGCCTGTTTCGGCATCGGTGGCCGCAACGCCGCCTATGGGAAATCCGTATCCCTGGTGGCCGTCAGGCAGCGTGATGCTGTACTTGTATATCCCCTGCAGAAAGCACACGTTCGCGGCCTGCTCCAGCGTCAGATCCTTCCCCATCTCCTCCAGCATCTCCGAGTCGGCGTATATGCGGGCCGGGACCCGCATGCCGCTCCTGTAATCCTGCGGGATCTCCCAGCGCACCTCGTCTATCTGCCTTATCCTGCTCATCTCCACCAGCTTCTCACCAGAATAGGTAGTCCACCATGCTGCTAATTACCTTTTGGTTGTGGTTGAGCGTCGCAAGCAGCCGCTGTGTTCTCGCTTTGAACCGCGGAAATGTCGGAGCTCCCGGGCAGCGGTATGCCGGTCCTGAACGCATGGCTTTTTAGTTTTCCAGCAGATGGGTTAAGGGAGGTGGAATAATCAGAAAAATTCTTGTGGCCGCCGTGGCCGTGGCATGTGTGATCGTGGTGGTGGCAGCGGTCCTTCTGGCCCTGAGGGGTCCGTCGTTTTCAATCTCTGTGAGCTCGGGCACGCTCACGATTCCGAGAGGCGGCAGCGAGAACGTGACGATCAGCTACTCGCCGGAGGTCCCGCAGAACCTGTCAACGAATTTCGAAACCGGATCTGCCTGGATAAACGTCTCGGCCACAGATCCGCCGTTCACCTTCACGGTGAACGTCTCCAGCAACGCCATAACTGGGGAGTACACGGTGACTGTGGAGGCGATTGACGGAAACACTGGAGCGAGGGCCACGGCGACCTTCAGGGTGGTTGTGACGTAGCGGGCCGCGCCGGATGGCGGACCGAGGACGACCCCCATCA
>Ga0078972_1016372_pt1 | contig 11007 bp, 8 predicted proteins | sample YelNatPaOPGAMG01_FD_67568 | JGI IMG/M metagenome (GOLD analysis project Ga0078972, IMG submission 67568) | Hot spring thermophilic microbial communities from Obsidian Pool, Yellowstone National Park, USA - OP-RAMG-01 (SPADES assembly) (version 2) | ecosystem: Environmental > Aquatic > Thermal...
ACAGTCGGCGACCTGCTCAAATCGGCCGGCCTGAAACTGGTCCAGTTTGTCCGTCTCCGCGTTGGCGAAGTAGGATAAGGACAACTCAGGCCGCAGAGGGAATTCCCTGCGGCCCAGGGCGAACGCACCAAAGTCATAAGTCTTTGCCAATTAAAGACTAGCGGATATAGACCCGCAAAGTAGCCAATAACGTAACTCCTTGACTGGAAAAGAGTTGCGGGTTTTAAATGCGTTCACCCTGGCTCCCTCCCCCCTTGTGGGGGAGGGTTGGGGTGGGGGGGAGAACAGGGAAAAAATGTCCAATCTCCCCGTGCCCAGTATACCCCCCCGGTAGAACAACCGGGGGGTTCACACCCCCCGCTCGCCAGAGCGCAACCGGGGGACTCACACCCCCCGCTCGCCAGAGTGCAACTGGGGGGTTCACACCCCCCGCTCGCCTATGTTTGTGTCCATCTCTACTGCATCCGGTGTACGCCAGGTCTCTCTCCCATCGGATGCGTGCCTAGGCCGTGGCACTCGTCTGATGGATCGTTACAATAGCTCTATGCATGCATTGCAACTTTGTTCGCAATCAGGCGGTGAGACGCGCCGGCCCCTACTTGAAGTGCCCACCGCGGAACTGCTTGCCTGGCTACACGCGCAGGGACAAGCGCCGTTCCGCGCCTGCCAAATCCGCCGCTGGCTGTTGGCCGGACGAGCCACCGCGTTTGAACAGATGAGCGATTTGCCCAAACAGCTGCGCGAGCAATTAGCGGCGGCGTTTCGCCCTTTGGGCAGCGATATCGTCTGCCATCGGATTTCACGCGACGGCACGCACAAGCTGCTGCTGCGGCTGCCCGACGAGCAGGTGGTCGAATGCGTATTGCTGCAAGAGGCGAATCGACGGACGGTATGCATCAGTACCCAAGTCGGTTGCGGCATGAGCTGCGTCTTCTGCGCCAGCGGCCTGGGCGGGCTGGTCCGCAATCTGACGGCTGGCGAGATCCTGGAACAACTGATCCACGCGCGCAATCTGTTGCCGACTGAAGAACGGCTGACACATATCGTCGTCATGGGCATGGGCGAACCGTTGGCCAACCTCGACACCCTGTTGGAGGCGCTGGCTGTTGCCACTTCGCCACAGGGATTGGGTATCGGCGCCCGCCACGTCACCATCTCGACAGTGGGATTGCCAGCCAAGATCCGCCGTCTCGCCGACCTGAAAAAACAGTATCATCTGGCCGTATCGCTGCACGCTCCCAACGACGAGTTGCGCTCACGCATCGTGCCGACCAACGACAAGATGGGACTGACGGCCTTACTGGAAGCAGCAGACTATTTCTACGCTACGACAGGCCGGCAAGTCACGTATGAATACGTGTTGCTGCGCGACCTGAACGATCAACCAGCCCATGCCGTCGCCCTGACTCAGTTGCTGCGGGGGCGGCAGGCGCACGTTAACCTGATTCCGTTCAACGATGTGACAGGGTTGCCGTATCGCCGACCAACGCAGCAAGCGTTGACGGACTTCGTAGCTATCCTGCGTGGTGCTGGCCTCAGCGTCAAGGTACGCAAACGGAAGGGCGCCGACATTGACGCGGCCTGTGGGCAACTCCGCCGCGCCGCCTTGGCGGAACTGCCACAACCGGGAGGCGTTGTTGGCCCTGGTGGGGCCGGCCTACCGGCAGGTGCTGACCAGCGATCGGCACCGCAAGACAATTAAGGTAGTTTATTGAGGATATGCCTGGGTGTGTTCCTGCTTTGTCAAGAGGCCCCGCGCGCATTTTTTTTCTCCCCGACCGTAAGATCGAGCGGACGATCGAGGCGGAACTCCTCCAGGGGTATCGCTGATTTTTCGCCTACCAGCAGTTGCTTCATCACCAGGGCGGTTGCCGGCGACAACTGGATGCCAGCACGGAAATGACCGGCGGCAACGAAGAGATTATCGATGCCGGGCACAGCCCCCAGGAACGGCTTGCCGTCCGGACTGCCCGGGCGTAGGCCGGCCCAGCAGCGTTCAACGGCGGCTTCAGCCAGGTTGGGCACGAGTGAAACGGCGAAGTGAAGCAACTCGGCGATGGCGGCAGCGGTGGTACGGGCATCGAAACCGGCGTCTTCCTCAGTGGAGCCGACCAGCACACGACCGTCGTTGCGCGGCACCACATAGCGCTTGCCGCACAGCAGCATCGGGCGAACAGCCGCTATGCCAGTGTTCAAAAGGGCGATCTGACCGCGTACCGGCCGAATGCCCGGTTGCCAGCCGAGCGGCGCCAAAAGCGATTCACTCCAGGCGCCGGCGGCGAGCAGATAGCAGCCTGCGGAGAATCGGCCCTGGTCGGTGTCCACAGACGTAATTCGACTGCCATTGCCCACCAGCCGATGGACGGCACAGCCGGGACGCAAGGACACACCGCAGGCCGTACATGCCGCTTGTAGCGCCTTAAGATGGCGCGGATTGCGGACTTGCGCCATCTCCGGCAAATAGTAGGCCCTTTGCACCGCTGGAGATAACTCCGGATAGCGGTGGTGCAACTCGTCGCTCTGGAGCTCTTCAAAAGCGATGCCCTCGCTATGCCATTCATCGGAAGGTTCCTCGTCTGCGCGCGTGAACAATTCCAATCCACCACAGCAGAGATAGCCGTTATCGATCCCCGTCCGTTCATACAGCTTCCGCGAGAGCAATGGGAACAAGTCCCAGCTGCGAGCGCGAAGTTGGTCTAAGGCGGTGTGGGCGTGTTCCGGACTTGCGGGAGAAAGGATGCCGGCGCCAGCCCAGGACGCTCCCCGGCCGAAATCACCTTTATCTACGATCGTGACGCGCACGCCGGCTTCGGCCAGGAACCAAGCCGTAGTCAAACCGATGACACCACCGCCCAGAATCAATACGTCGGAATGTTCTGCCATAAAGACTGTTATACGCAGGACACAGAGTGTGAACATGCAGCTGTGTGAGGCCATCTCTGCCCACCGTGCTGAATTTCCATGCACGAAATGCCGACAATGCGGGCAAGAGTCGAAAACAGACACAGATGTCCAGTACCAGTATACTTCTGCTTATCCTCTTACAGATAAGGGACTTGCAACGCTTATGGAGGTGGGGACTTAGCCCGGCACATGAGTTGCTCCACACGGGTGTCCATACGTTGGCGATCTCTCTCCTCCGGTACTGCCGCGCCTCGGGCGCCGCACCGGAAACGTCGAAGGAGAACTTTGTGAAGCACTCGCTGCTCGCGCTGCTTGTTACATCAGCGCTCTTATTGTCTGGCTCGATCGTCCGAGCAGAAGCGGATTCGGAAACCGCAAGCCCTGCAACGTCATCGAGTTCAGAAGCCAAGATCGATTCGGGCGACACGGCCTGGATGCTGGCTTCCACCGCCTTGGTCATGCTCATGACGCCGGGCTTGGCCCTATTCTACGGCGGCATGGTTCGCCGTAAGAACGTCTTGGGCACCATGATGCATAGCATGGTCGCTTTGGCGATCATCGGCATTCAATGGGTGTTGTTCGGCTATTCGTTGGCTTTCGGCTACACGCATGACGGCTGGATCGGTTGGGACCCCAAGTTTGTCGCCTTGCAAGGGGTCGCTTCCAGTGATTTGTTCCCTGGCACGCACATCCCCGTTTTTGTTCACTGCATGTACCAGGGTATGTTCGCCATCATCACGCCCGCGCTCATTAGCGGCGCCTTGGCCGAGCGCATCAAGTTTGGGCCGTACTGTCTGTTCCTTTTGCTTTGGGGCACATTGGTTTACGCTCCGCTGGCGCACTGGGTATGGGCGGTCGGCGCCGATGGCAAACCGATTGGGTGGCTCGGCGCTATGGGCGCCCTGGATTTCGCCGGCGGTACGGTAGTCCACATTGCCGCGGGTCTGTCGGGCTTGGCCGCCATCCTTGTGTTACGAAAGCGGATCGGCTATCCCGAACACGCCATGCATCCCAACAGTATGGTCTTGACATTGACGGGAGCTGGGCTGTTGTGGTTCGGTTGGTTCGGCTTCAACGGCGGCAGCGCCTTGGCGGCCAACCAGCTGGCCGGCTCCGCCTTGACGGCCACTCAGATCGCCGCCGCCGCGGCAGCCCTGAGCTGGATGCTGGCTGAATGGGTCCACAAGGGCAAACCGACCGCACTCGGCCTGGCCTCGGGCCTAGTGGCTGGACTCGTGGCCGTGACGCCGGCTTCCGGGTTCGTCAAGCCGATTGGCGGCTTGGTAATCGGCCTTGCAGCCGGCATCGTTTGCTATACCGTCGTCTGCATGAAACCCCTCTTCAAATACGATGATTCGCTGGACGCTTTCGGCGTCCACGGCGTTGGGGGGTTCCTGGGCGCCGTTTTGACCGGCGTTTTCTGCGCCAAGGCCATCAACGAAGCCGGCGCGGACGCCAGCTTCGACCAGCTCAAGATCCAATTGACCGCCGCCAGCGTCGCCGTTGCTTTTGCTTTCGCTGTCACCTTTGTCATCGTCAAAGTCATCGACGCCGCCTGGGGCTTCTGTCTCGAACCGCAGGCAGAAAACGAGGGGCTGGACCGCACGCAACACGGCGAAGTCGGCTTTGACACAGGCACAGCCTATGAGCAAGTTCCCGAAACGCCGCCGACCGAACCGCGCCCCGCAAGAGTGCCGCCCAATGGCAAAGGGCGCTTCGCTGTCATTGTTGACGGCGTCTCGCCGCAGGAGTTAATGCAAACCTGGTCCGAGTTGTGCCAGACCAGTTCCCAACCGGCGCCCGCCGAACTCCGCGCCGTCTATCCCTTCGTTACGACTGTCCAGGGCAATCGCTTCCACTTTCGCGGCGGCGATCCGCACACGTTGAGTGCCACCCTCACGCGCCTGTTTGAAAGCCGTCTGCGCGGCAAGAAACTGCACGCGCGTGTGGAAAGTTAAAGACGAGGCGGGGTTACGTTATTTAGGCGAGCGGGGGGGTCACACCCCCCGCTCGCCTAAATAATGCAACCCCGCTCGCTGGGAACATATCACAAGGACACCAAACCGATGAAACTAATAGTCGCTATCATCCGCCCGGAACGTTTGGAGGCCGTGCAAAAAGCCTTGAACGAGCACGACGTTTATTTGATGACAGTCAGTGACGTGCGGGGCTGCGGCCGGCAACGCGGCTACACCGAGGTCTATCGCGGAACCGAGTTCCAGGTGCGGCTCTTGCCCAAACTGAAATTGGAGATTGCGGTCAACGAGGCGTTCGTCGAGGCCGCCGTTGAAGCTATCGTCCACGCCGCACGCACGCCGGAGACCGGCCAAGTCGGCGACGGCAAAATTTTCGTCCTGCCGTTGGACGATTGCGTCCGTATCCGCACCGGCGAACGCGGCCCCGATGCCATTGGGCCGTGAGTTTGTCTTTCAACCAGCCTGGAGCGCCAGCGAGGAGTCGAAATCCTCGTCGTGGGTACTCCCCGGTTAGTGACAATACTACCCACGCCTCGCCTTTCCCCTAGGATAGGGAAAATGTTTTTCGTCCTTAAGGAGAAACGGTTTTTCCACAACATCATTGTTTTGAGAACCAACCTTATGTATCACATGACTCCACGTCACGCTGCTTTACAAGCCATCGCCTCCGCCGAGTATCAGCTCCAACAGGTCAACTTCACCGAAACCCACATGAAGGACCTGTTTGGGAAAAATGTATTCAGCGAGGCCGTTCAGCGCGAACGCTTACCCAAGCCGATTTTCAAAGCCCTGCAAAAGACCATCAAGCAGGGTGCGCCGCTCGATCCGGCCATTGCGGACACCGTAGCCGCCGCCATGAAAGACTGGGCCATCGAACACGGTGCGACCCATTTCACGCATTTGTTCCAACCCATGACTGGCCTAACGGCGGAGAAGCACGATAGTTTTGTGGTGCCGACCGGCGACGGCAAAGCTATCCTGGAGTTCTCCGGCAAAGAACTGGTGCGCGGCGAACCGGATGCTTCCTCGTTCCCTTCCGGCGGCATCCGTGCCACCTTCGAGGCGCGGGGCTACACGGCCTGGGATCCGACCAGTCCGGCGTATATCCTGGAAAGTCCTAACGGTGCTACGCTCGTCATCCCTACGGCTTTCCTCAGCTGGACCGGCGAAGCGCTGGATAAGAAGACGCCGCTGTTGCGCTCGATGGAAGCATTATCGAACCAAGCCCTGCGCATCCTGCGCTTGTTCGGCAACACCGAGGCGCGCCGCGTCTTTACCACGGTCGGTTCCGAGCAGGAATATTTCCTCATCGACAAGAACTTCTATTATGCCCGCCCCGACCTCATCAACGCCGGCCGGACGCTGTTCGGTGCGCCGCCGCCTAAGGGGCAAGAGATGGAGGACCAGTATTTCGCCCACATCCACGAGCGCGTCCTTGCTTGCATGGCTGATTGCGAGGCCCAACTGTTCAAGTTGGGTGTGCCGGTCAAGACCCGGCACAATGAAGTCGCCCCCAGTCAGCATGAGATCGCACCCATGTTCGAGGACTCGAACCTGGCCACCGATCATCAGATGACGATTATGGAAGTGCTGCGTAAGACGGCGCCGCGCTACGGCCTGGCCTGCCTGCTGCACGAGAAGCCGTTCGCCGGCATCAACGGTTCGGGCAAGCACAACAACTGGTCGATGGCCACCGACACGGGCGAGAACTTGCTGGAGCCGGGAGATACGCCGCACGATAACGCTCAGTTCCTCGTTTTCTGCGTGGCCGTCATCCGCGCTGTGGCCAAATATCCAGAACTGCTGCGCGTCTCCGTGGCCAGCGCCCACAACGACCACCGCCTCGGCGCCAACGAAGCACCGCCGGCCATCATGTCGATTTTCCTGGGCGACCAGTTGCAGGACGTGATCGACCAACTCGAAAAAGGGGCAGCCAAGTCCACGAAACAGGGCGGTTATCTGGAGATCGGCGTCAGCGTACTGCCCAAGCTACCCAAACACGCCGGCGACCGTAACCGCACCAGTCCGTTCGCCTTCACGGGCAACAAGTTCGAGTTCCGCGCCGTCGGCAGCTCGCAGTCGATCGCTGGGCCTAACACGGTGCTCAACACCATCGTCGCCGAATCGCTCGACTACATCGCCACCAACTTGGAGAAAGCTAAGGCCCAGGGCAAAGACCTCAACAAAGCCATCCAAGAACTCCTGCCAAGCATCATCAAGGAAAGCAAAAAGATCATCTACAACGGAGACAATTATACTCCGGAATGGCACCAAGAAGCCGAGAAGCGCGGCCTGCCTAATCTGCGCAACACCGTGGACGCCTTGCCGGTCATCCTCCGCAAGGACACTATCGAGCTGCTCACCAAGTATCGGGTTTACACCGAACGCGAATTGCAGAGCCGCTTCGCCATCTTGTGCGAAAATTACGTCAAGACGGTGAACATCGAAGCGCGTCTGATGAGCATGATGGCCAAGACGATGATCCTGCCGGCCGCCTTGCGTTATCAGGCCGAGGTGGCATCGGCCGTCAACGCCGTCAAGGCTGCCGGCGCCGACAACAGCGCCCAGGTGGAATTGCTCAAATCGCTGACGGCCACCATCAGCGATTTCCAAAAAGCGACGGCGACGCTTGATCACGCCTTGGCCCACCACCATGCCGACGGCGACGTGCATGCCCATGCCAAGTATTTCCGCGACACCATCCTGCCGGCGATGGCCGAACTCCGCACCTTCGGCGACAAACTAGAAACGATGGTCGCCGACGACCTGTGGCCGTTGCCAACTTATCGGGAGATGTTGTTCATCAAGTAAATTCTTCTCCCGAACCCGTCTGAATAAGGAGCGGGAAGCGCCAGCGGCGGCAAGGCAACCGTCGCCGACGCTTCCAGCTCGTTTCGTCAAGCGATAAACTAAACACATGAAGTGGGCGTGTTCTGCGCTGATCCTTGACGATGATCCAGGTGTGCGTCAGTCGATTCGCCTATGCCTGGAGGTAGACGGTGCGCGCGTGCTGGGAGTGGGCACGTCCGCGGGAGCACTGGAAGCGCTGGAGCGCAGCCGCTTCGATGTCGTGTTCCTCGACCTGTGGCTCAAGGCGGAATCGGGACTGGCCGTCCTGCCCGAAATCCTGCGCTGTCAACCAGGCGTCCCCATCATTGTCATCACGGCCTACGCCTCTTACGAATCGGCCGTCGAAGCGATGAAACTGGGGGCCGTCGATTACTTGCCCAAACCCTTCACTCCCGAGCAGGTACGTAATGCCGCTCGCCGCGCCGTCTCGGAAACCTTGCTCAAACGGCAACTGTCCGAACTACGCGAACGCATCGATGAGAGCGAAGGCGAGTTGGTTTTCGAGACCCACGATCCGGCTTATCATGCGTTTTTGCAAACGGTGCAGCGCGTCGCTGTTTCCGATTCCGTAGTGTTGTTGCGGGGCGAGAGTGGCACCGGCAAAAACGTGCTTGCTCGTTGGATACGCGATCGCAGCCGCCGTGCCGAGAGGCCCTTCGTCACCGTTCATTGCCCGATGCTGTCCAGCGATTTGATGAGCAGTACCCTGTTCGGGCACTGTCGTGGGGCGTTCACGGGGGCCGTGGCCGATGCTATAGGCAAAGTTGAGGAAGCCGAGGGCGGCACACTGTTTCTCGATGAAGTGGGCGAGTTGTCAGCGGATGCGCAAGCCCGGCTGTTGCGTTTCCTCAACGATCGGACCTACGAACGGTTGGGCGACGCCAAAGAACGGCGGGCCGATGTGCGGATCATCGCCGCTACCAATCGTCCGCTGGAAAACGAGGTCAAGGCGGGACGCTTCCGCGAAGATCTGTTCTTCCGACTCAACGTCATTACCTTGACTCTGCCGCCGCTGCGCGATCGGCCGCAGGACATCGTGCCTTTAGCGACCCACTATCTGCGCTTCTTCGAGCGCCGCCAAGGCCGACGTCCGTTGGCTTTCTCGCCGCGCTGTCAAACAGCCCTGATGAGTTATTCTTGGCCCGGCAATCTCCGCGAGCTGCGCAACGCCGTCGAACGCGCCGCCATTCTTGCGCCCAACGCGATGCTCGAACCGGAAGATCTGGGCTTGGCCGCGCCGCCGGGCGACACCTCGCGCGCTACGGCAGTGGCCCTGGGCGGCGACTTCTCGCTGGAAGAGATCGAGCGCGAGCACATCGCGCGCGTGGTTGCGCGGGCCCCCTCTTTTGAGGCAGCGGCGAAAATTCTGGGAATCGACGCCACCACCCTTCAGCGCAAACGCAAACGCTACGGATTGGCTTAACCGCGATGTTGCCCAGCCGATGGGCCTGGGGGTAAGATGCTGAGAAGGATTTTTCGCCTCCTGGGGAAATGCAATGGACCGAGATACTTTTGAGACTACGATACGCCTGTTCAAGCATCGGACGCCATTTCGTCCCTTTACCATCTCGCTGGTGAATGGCGGGCGCGTGGAAGTAGACCACCCCGATGCCCTGGCACTACGCGAGGACGTGGGTCTGTTTGCAGGGCCGGGCGGTGTGCCTGCGGTTTTTGATTGTGAGGGAGTCACTCAGATAATCGGAGATCTGGTCAGCCCTCTCTCATCCGAATAACGGAGTCCTCTGTGTCGCCGCAAGGCTTGCGAACGCGCTTTCTCCTGGCGGGAGGACTGCTCACGGCGGTGATGGCTGTTTGCGGAGCGTGGAGCGTCGTCACCTTCACGCGCTTGAGCGCCGTCATCGGCGAGACGCTCCGCGACAATCAGGACAAAATCGATCGGACAGCGGCGCTGGCCAGCGGCTTGGAACGCGAAGACGACGCGCTATTACTCGCCTTGACCGGCAACGCCAGCCGTGCCCAGACCGAATGGGAAGAAGCGCGTCACCGTTTTGAGGCCCATTTCTCTCAATTACAGGCAGTCCTGACGGCCGACGATGAGCAGGCGGCGTGCGCGGACTTGCGCCGACACGTGGACGCTTACCATCACGCCGGCGATGCCTTGCTAGCCGCCCGTGAACCGACAGCGGCGCGAGAGATTTATCACGAGCGCGTCAATCCGGCCTTGCGCGAAGCAGTAGCGGATTGTGGTCGCCTGCGCGAGCTGAGTTTTCGCGCCATGAGACAAGCAGGACAAGAAGCGGATAAGCAAGCTCATCGCGCCAGCCAAATCTGGGCCGTTCTGGCGCTGGCGGCCTTGGTGTGTACTGCTTTGGTGACGGTGCGCCTGGCCAAAACGGTCCTCGCCGATGTGGCCGCGTTCGCACGCTTGAATGAACTGCGCAGTGAGTTGGTGGCCGTGGCTTCCCACGAGTTGAAAACGCCGTTGACCTCCCTGCGCATGAACTTGTTGCTGTTACGCGAACGAGCCGACAATCTGACGGCGCAACAAAGCGAGATCCTCGCCGCTGCCGTGGATGCCGTTGAGGAATTAGCGGGCACGATCGATGAGTTGCTCGACCTGACTCGTATTGAGGCGGGGCAATTGCGGTTGCAGCGCGAGCAAGTTGATCTGGCTGTCGTGATCGAACAAGCCGTGCGTTCGCTGCGGCCGCGCTTCGAGGATGCGGCCGTTCACTTGCGGATTGTCCACGAAGTTCCCACCGCTGTGGTACGCGGCGATGCGGCACGGCTGCGAATCGTCTTGGCCAATCTGCTCGACAACGCCCTCAAGTACACGCCTGCCGGCGGCGAGGTCCAGGTGTGTCTGACGTCGTCCCAGGACACGCCGCCGCGCCTACGCATGAGCGTGACCGACACCGGGCCGGGCGTCCCTGTAGAATTCCGCGAACGTATTTTCGAGAAATTCTTCCGCGTCGAACATCATCAAGAGAGCGATGCCAACGGCGTCCGCGGCGCAGGCATTGGCCTGTATTTGTGCCGCCAGATCATCGAGGCCCACGGCGGCTCGATCCACTGTGAAGCCAACGAAGACGGCCGCGGTACGCGGTTCGTCATTGACCTCGGCTTTGGATGAAAGCAGCGGTGAGATCTGAGGTGTAACTCTGGCGAGCGGGGGGTGTGAACCCCCCGGTTGTGCTACCGGGGGGGTCACACCCCCCGCTCGCCCGAGAGTTTTTGTCAATTTCTGCTGCGGCCAGGATATACTGCTATTTGTCGCACCGGCCGGCTGCCCACCGCCTCCCCCCGGGGCCTCCCG
>Ga0078972_1016373_pt1 | contig 11007 bp, 10 predicted proteins | sample YelNatPaOPGAMG01_FD_67568 | JGI IMG/M metagenome (GOLD analysis project Ga0078972, IMG submission 67568) | Hot spring thermophilic microbial communities from Obsidian Pool, Yellowstone National Park, USA - OP-RAMG-01 (SPADES assembly) (version 2) | ecosystem: Environmental > Aquatic > Thermal...
GATATGTTGCTAAAAGCACAACGACTAGTCAAGAAATAAATTATAAAGGAGATCCAAATGAAACTAAGCTTCAAAAACTTGTTAATAGGGCAGTGGAACTTGCCAGTGAAGCTCAAAGGCTCGAAGAGCAGAAGGAGCAGGCCCTGAAGGCCGCTGAGGAGGCCGCCAAAAGAGAGGAGCAGGCCCGCCAGGAGAAGGAGCAGGCCCTGAAGGCCGCTGAGGAGGCCGCCAAGAGGGAGGAGCAGGCCCGTTTGAAGGAGGAGCAGGCATGCAAAGGTATGTATAATGCACTTATGGAAATGAAAGAACTCTGCAAGAAAGGAGATAAGGAAAACTGTGAAGAATATAAGAAGGACGCACCGATTTACGAGAAAGAATGCGGTGAGAAGTAAATTTAGCATATCTATTCAGGTGGGATGGTGTCTGGAGAAACTAAGCAAGAAAAGCCTGGAAGCATTTTTACGGCTTATCATGAGGTTAAACAAACCGCAGAGAGGAAAGAGAAAACCGCAGCGCAGAAATAACATAGTCTTTATATACCTACAAATGCCAGAGTTTTTCAATGAGATGCCCGAAGATCTCACAGGGTTAGGTAGATGTGCAGCAGTAGTACTCCCGAAAGATTTCGGTGCAGTGGTTGCATAAACAGAAGAGGGAAAGGCATAAAGCGGAGTTTAAAGAGAGGAGGTCTTTATGATATGTCCATTTTGCAATGCAGAGAATAAGGATTCGGCATTTTATTGTATTGTATGTGGAAAACCCCTAACACCATCAGGGTATGATGTTAATCAGTATGCCTCAAAACTAAAGAAGATGAATGTAGTACTTCTCATAATTCTTGTAATTCTGACTCTGGGAATATACTATCCTATCTGGTTTATCAGGCAGAGGGAGGGGATAAATAATCTCCTCTCAGATGATAAGATAGATTCTGGGTTATTCATAATTATTGCCATAGTCACTGCATTGAGTCTGTTGGCAGGGGTTTATTCGGGGATAGTGGAGGCAAAGGGGGATTGGGGATATGCAGGGGCAATCAATGTCCTCTTTAATTTGATAGATTGGGTAATCAAAATTGTTTTGATAATAGAGGTGTTCAAGGTGCGAAAGATTCTTGACACCCATTTCAATACATATCTGGGAAAGAATGAGAGGTTCTCGGTTATATTCACCCTTTTCTTTGGTATATTCTATCTTCAATTCTGTCTAAATTCGACAGTAATCATTCAATGGAGGGGGAATAATACTACTTTTTTATTCCCTCTTTCTCAATGAACCATTTGATTCGGAAAATTTTTTGACATTACTGGAATTGATTGATAATAATGCCAGTATGATTAAAGGCGATAACAATTTAAGTGTCGATTAATCTCTGGATTTAGGGATATATTCTGATATAATTTTTGTATGCTCTCTGGCGAAGGGATTGTCTATGTTTTGCTCTTACTTATGTGGGGCTCTGCTATATCTGCAACCCAGATAATCGTATTTAGAGAGTATATATGTACCTCAGGAGGGAATGAACTCTCCCTCGGTATATCCCTCTCTATATGGCTCCTATTTAATGCTGCTGGAGCCCTGATATGGATGGGAATAAATCGTGAGATAAAAGGGCGATTATGGCTCGTAGTACTCTCAGGTCTAATCCTCAGTCTGATATCAATCCTTTCTCTCAGGTTTATGAGGCTGATTTTCGGATTGCCATTGGGGACCCCGCCGGGTTTTACCATACTACTTTTATCTTCATTCCTTTCTGTGATGCCGCCGGCATTTGTATCCGGATTTTCCTTCCCGTATTTTTGTAAACTCGTAAGAGGTCTCAATTATGGGGTGAGGGTGGGTTTTATATACGCTATTGAATCGTTTGGACTAGTGATAGGGTATTTATTGACGGCCCTTTTTATCTATGCAGGTATGAACCATATGTCCATACTCCTTTCTCTTTATCTTGCCTTACTCATTGCTGCCCTTTTTATAAGATTTAGATTGAACCTTGTGAAGGTATCCCTGCTCTTTATCCCTGCCATATTTTTTGTCTATGGATTCGGGTATCTGGACAATTTAGTATTCAGTGCATCCTTTGAAGCCTCTTTCAGGGGGTTCTCATATATTGCTCACAAAGATACAAACTACAACAGGTATGTCATTGCCAGAAGGGGAGAGGAGTATTCCCTCTTCGTAAACAATCAGTTTTCAAAGACTATCGCCGATGAATACAACTCAAAGGTCTTCTCTCACCTCGCAATGACCATCTCAGACAGGAAGGGGAGGGTCCTTCTGGCTGGAGAGGCTTCCTATGACATTCTCAGGCACATAATCGAACACAAACCGTTGGAGGTGGATTATATAGAATATGACAGGGGACTATCGGATTTTACTCGAAAGTATATTACGAATTTGCAGATAGATTCTTCATCGGTGAGGCTCATAAATGACGACGCAAGGAGGTTTATCCAGAGTGTATCAAACAGGTATGATTTAATAATCCTGGACATACCGGAGCCTGAGAACCTTCAACTCAATAGATACTTTACTGTTGAGTTCTTTGATGCCTCGAAGAGGAGTTTGAAAGAGGGAGGGATTCTTATATTCTCACTCCCCTCCATAGCATCTCAGGCCTCTTTTTCAAAGACGGAGTTTCTCATATCCGTATACAGTGCAGTAAAGGAGGTATTCTCAAATGTAATCCCCCTGTCTTTCGAGAAAATCTATGTATTTGCATCTGATGCCCCCATTAGTATCGATCTTAAAACCCTGATAGAGAGATTCAGAGGTTATAACTTGAATTGCGATTTTGAGCCTGAGTTGATGAGCCTTGCCCTCGATGATTACAATAATCAGAGGGTCTTAGAGATACTCACCTCAAAAGTTTTGAATCCCAATAGGGATAAGAATCCTTATGCCCTCTTTGCAAGTCTTATGCTTTATGAGATGTCAAGCAATAATAAGGGGGAGTCAGTCCTGTTCTATATAAGATGGATCAAACTCTATCATATTTGCATTTTCTTCTTTCTGATCTTTATTGTTGTGACTATCTCTCGTAAAAAGAGTGTTGTTACTGGCACGCTGATGGCATCTCAGGGATTTGTATCAATGTCTCTGGAGATAATGGTAATCTACCTATTCCAGATAAGATATGGGGTTCTGTATCAATATATGGCGATGCTATTTGCCATATTTATGCTCGGGCTGGGGGCAGGTTCGCTGTTTTTTAAAAAATATAAGTTTTCCTGTGCCCTGTTGCCCTCTATAAATATACTGGTCTCCCTTTTCCTGTTATTTTTCAATCCTGAAATGTCCTCTTTTTTTGCGCTCCTTCTGATTGACGGCCTGGTTACGGGTGTATACTTCGGGCACCTCTCAGCCTCACTTGTTGATGCAGAGGATAGGTCTGTTGTGAGGTCTGCCTCTGTTATGGACTTTGCTGATTCTTTCGGGGCGATGCTCGCGGGATTCTTCCTCCCCATAGTTTCCCTGCCACTTTACAACTTCTCAAATACCTTGATAATCCTGATTATTCTATCAACCCTCTCTATAATATTGCACACTATGGCAAAATTGTCAGGTGCTGAAAGATAAATCTAACACATTGATCAAATAAGTTTTTTGGGTGGTGATTAATTTATAACGATATTCCTTACATATTAGTTTGACATTGGATTTCAACTTTTGTTATAATATGAGTCTGTAAAGGAGGTCAGCGATGAGAGATATCTTCTCCCTGATTTTAGTACTTCTGTCCTTGATGATTTTAGGCTGTCAGTGTGATGAGGGTGGCGGTGGGCTTACGACTGTCTCACCTGATCTGTATGTCAATGAAGAGGCGATTGATTTTGGCAAGGTGCTCGTTGGTAGCAGTGCCCAGAGGGAGCTCAGGATTACCAACAAAGGTGATGCAGATCTCACTTTCGAGAGCACGGAGATTGTACTCAAATCTCACAAATCCCCGAAGCCATTCAGCGGTACGATAGACCGCAAGGATTTTAGCAGCATTGGCGATGTTGTTATTGGGGCGAGTAAGGAGAAGAATATGATTCTCATATATGCTCCAACTGTGGTTGGGGTGGATACCGCTGAACTACACATAAAGTGGTATAAGAACAAGACGACTCAGGAGGTTGTGGAGAAGGTGATAACCCTCAGGGGAGAGGGCGCCAAGCCTCAGATAGACCTCTGCCTCCTGGACGATAGCAACAAAGAGGTGAAGTGTCAGTCCAGCTGTCCAAATAATACAAGTTGTGTGGAGAAGGACTTCGGAGAGCTCGACCTGAATAAGGAGGCGTTTGCTCGATTCTCCATTAAGAACCTCGGTGGGCTGCCTCTTGATATTCTGGATTCAAGGGTGATGCAGTGCAAGAAAGGGGTTAGCGATTGTACCTTTGAACAGATGGTTGACACCACGAGTGTAAATGAGTTCTATATGACTGACCCATCTTCGGGGAGTTATAGTGGTACCCTTTCGGAGTATCCAAAGTCAGGCTCGACTGTGATTGTGACAGTGAGATACAAAGCCCTCTCAGGGGGTGTAACTACCGGGGCACTTAAGGTAGAGAGCGCCGATCAGGTTACGCCGAAGGTGTTTGCAAAGCTTACAGCAAAGGGGATAGCACCAAGGATATGTGTTGAACCGACCACTTATGTCTTTCCGACCACTACAGTTGGACAGGTCTCAAAGGGACAGATAAAGATTACCTCCTGCGGAACAAAGGACCTCGTTCTCAGCAATATCGAACTCATAAACAATGCAGAAGGTGATTTCGGCTATGAAGGGATCGGTCAGAACCTTCCTGTTACACTCCCTCCTGGGCAGTCTGTTCTTGCCAGTGTCTTGTATCAGCCAAAGAGCTGTTCAGATTCGGATTCGCCCGATGTGGCTCGTCTCAAGATTACCTCTAATGATCCGTCTTTATCTCAAGGGGTAGGGTATGTCACTCTGACTGGCGATTGTCAGACGGCACCGGAGTGCAAGATACAGCTGGATCCCAACTTCCTCGATTTTAATAATGTCCTCCAGAATTCGAGTAAGGAGGCGAGTTTCAATGTGTTGAATATCGGGAATGCCGAGTGTGATATAGTTAGCATTGGAGGATTATCCAATCCAAAGTTTGCAATATCTAAGGTTGTAGAGGAGAACAAGACGGGACAGCAGACTAACATAAGCTCTCCCTATGCCTTCAAGATACCACCTGGTGAAAAGGGGATTGTGACCATCAAGTTTACAGCCGATAACAATCTCGGTACATTCACCGATACAGCCTCAGTCAATTATGGGAGTGGTGTCGCCAGGATAAATATGAAGGCGAATGTGATCCCACCAGGGCAGTGTCAGTTCATGGTAACTCCATCCACCTCGCTCAACTTCGGGAATGTGGCAAAGGGTTCCTGTAATACAAAGAGCATCCTGATGGAGAATAAGGGTGCTGCCGTTTGTACTATTAACACCGTCAAGAAGGGGAGTATGACTGGCTCCTGGTTCTCTCTTGTTAAGAATTACAATGGTACGAAGGTAGATATCGGTAATTTTACAAAGATAGAGACCAAGTGCTGTCCAACAGGTACTGGTGCTGCACCAAATGCTCTAGAAATGCCTGATCCATTTGGTACTTATAACTACCTTTACATAAATACGGATGCAGCGAATCAGCCTTCGAACTGCCAGATGGAAGGACCCGGCTGGTGTGTTAAATTACTATGTACAGGCGTCAATTCGAGACTTGATGTGCTCCCCAACCCCATAGACTTCGGGATAGTAACATATGGCTGCAATTCTCAGGAGATTGTTGTAAAACTGTACAACAACGGTACGGCGCAGCTTACAGTTGGTCCTGATATATCAGCGACTCCATCTCCACCATTTATCATTACCTCCAAGCCAGCAAGCCAGACGACTATTCAGCCCAATACCTCTATAATTATAAAGCTCAAATACAGACCCTCCATTCAGCAGGGTGTAGAGACAGGCAAACTCAGAATTCAGACAGATGCACCTAATGCAAACAATGGTTATGTAGAGGTGCCTCTGAAGGGTGAAGCCACACCTGATAAATATGTGACCGATATATTCAAACAGTCAGATAAGCCTGTTGTGGATGTCCTGTGGTGTGTGGATAACTCAGGTTCTATGGGTGATGAGCAGTCTATGCTTGCAGGAAACTTCCCGAAGTTCTCGAGCTATGCGACGGTTAAAGATCCGCAGACAGGCGATTACAAGATTGACTTCAATATCGGTGTGATCACATCTGAGATTAATGACCCCGAAAAGATAAACGGTGTGATGAATTACCCGGGTGTGCTTTATGCAAAGAGTGGGTATCCGAAGATTATAGCCAATTATCCGCCGCCGGCACCGAGGGACCCAACGTTTGAACCGGTGACCACCGACTTCAATAAGGCATTTGCGGCAAACGCCACGGTCGGCACCTGTTGTTCTGACGAACAGGAGGCCTGTCTGGAGGCTGCAAAGATGGCACTCTCAGACCCGATTATCAACGACCCACAGGGCAATAAAGGGTTCTTGAGAAACAGCAATACCAAATTCTCCAAACTTGCAGTGATTATGATGTCAGACGAGGAGGACCAGTCGCCTGCGTCGGTTGATTATTATGTGGACTTCTTCAAGCAGATAAAGGGAGTAAGAAACACGGATCTATTATCGGTAAATATTATTTGTGGCCTCGATAGACACGGAACTATTCAGAATCCTCCCAATGCATCGGATTGTGGAGATACTGCAAATGGAAATGGTGCCTATGCAGGACAGAGATATCTGGATTTCTGGAAGAAGGTAGGGAATGGAAGGGCATATTCAATCTGTGATACCACCTGGGGAGACAGGATGAGTGAACTCGGGCTTGATGTCTGGACTGCTCAGGTAGAGTACTACCTGTCCAGACCGGCAGACCCGAATACTATACAGGTTACGGTAAACGGTAATCCTGTCAACAAGGACCCGGTCAATGGCTATCAATATGACCCCGACCACAATTCCATCTACTTTGGCGCAAATGCGGTTCCACCAAAGGGGGCTACAATCGTTGTTAAGTACGAGGCTCAGTGCTACTGATCTTATAACTCATTTAAATGATGAGGGCGGCAGTATGTCCTGCCGCCCTTTTTATTTTGATTAAATTGAATACTTTAAGCCACGATTTCAGACCTTCTTGCTGGATTTGGGGATAAATTTCTGGATTTAATGTAAAATGGGGTCAGATATTGTATGGATCCTCCTCGCCCCCTTCTTCTATCTTCTTCTTTCTGCTTTCTACCCTCTTCTTTACAAAGTCGAGCATAGGGTTTATATATGATTCAAAGGAAGGGGTTTCGATATTAGAGTCTTTCAGGAACATATCTGTGTTTGAATGGGAGAATATGATAAACTGGCTCAGGATATCAAAGAGTGGTGCATAAGATGGGGTAAGTTTTCTGAAGATCTTAAACTTCACAAGGGGCTTGATAATATCCACAGGGGGATAAAAGAGGTCAATCTTTCTCCCACTATATCTGGAGAGGAGTTCAAGGGCTGTCTCAATAGATATGGGGTGTGGATCCACGATGTGGAATATGCGATTGATTGAATCGGGATTTGAGCTTATATGATAGATTGCCTTTACCAGATAGTCGATGGGTATGATATTCAGGGGGGCTTTACCTCTATTCGGCACGGGGATTGGTAGCTTCATATGTGTGAGCATAAGCAGGTATATGAGGGCATAGAATCCATCCAGCTTTTCTGTCTCTCCTGTGCGTGAATCTCCAGCTATATAGGGTGCACGGAATATCCTCCAGTTAATTGGTTCGGACATAATCATAGATTCTGCTATATAGCGGCTTTTGTATATGAATGAGTTGAATGAGGGGCTCTTTACAGGTTCTTCGGGCACAAGTCCTGAGTGGTTCTCAAAGACCATACAGGTTGATAGATAATTGAGCGGGGGTTTATTCTGGCAGTCACAGGCGAATCGTATGATATTTTTTGTCCCCTCGATGTTGACCCTATGAATAAGTTCATCGGGTGAGTTCTGGTAATATATAGAGGCAAAGTGATAGATGTCTGTGACATTTTTCAGTAGGAATCTATACTCCTCTGATGAAAATCCGAGGTGCATAATTGCCACATCACCTACCACGACCCTCAGATTCTGTTTCAGGTTGTGTTTTTCTACGAATGCCTTCGCAAGACTTTCAAACTTCTCCGGTACGAGAAGGGCTATGTACGGTTTGCCTTGAGATAGGGCGTGGAGTACGAAGTGTTTGACCGTGGGGAGTGGAAATCCAGAAACGATAAATATCCTCTGATCCTTCATTTGAAATCCTCTTTTGACCGAATGTAATATTCAATTATGTATTTGAAGGCATCACGATTGTCCTGAATAGATTTCAGAAAGTCGGAGAATATATTTAGCACAATTCGCAAAGATAGTTGAGGGTTGGTCTTATTCATCTCCATAAACTTACTGCGTGGCAATTTTAAAAGGGTTGTATTCTGCTGCGAAACTGCCTTTACCAGATGTTCAAAATTACCAATGAGGGATAGTTGTCCAAAGAATTCCTCGCGGATGAACCTGCCGATGAGAATATCCTTCCCTCCACTCCCCTTTGCAAAAATATCAACCCCGCCATCCAGAATTATGTAGAGGGCATCAGCCGTTCCTTTTTCATCAAAGACTACTCCTCCTGTCTCGAACTCCTGTTCCTCCATAACGGCAGCAATCCTGTTCAATGAATCAGTGTCAAGCCCCTTGAAAATCCCTACCCCTTTTAAGAAATCTACTCTATTGATCATTTCCCCTCCATTCTCAGGTATTCCTCCTTGAGCAAAAGGTACTCTTTATAAAAATTGGAGAATCTCTCCACCTCGGATCTCTCAAATGTCTTTTTTGGCTTTGCAGGTATTCCAACCACAAGAGTATATGGAGGCACCTTCATTCCCTCTGTTACTACCGCACCCGCGCCAATTACAGAATATTCTCCTATCTCACATCCATCCAGTAGAATTGCACCCATACCTACAAGAACATTACTGGATATCTTCGCCCCGTGCACAGTCGCCTTGTGCCCGATAGTAACATTGTCTCCGATTATCGCAGGAGGACCTTTTCGTGAGACATGGATCAATACCAGATCCTGAATGCTAACATTCTCTCCAATCCTGATTGAGTTCAGGTCCCCTCTTATTACTGTATTGAACCATATACTTGAATTTTTCCCTATTTTTACATCTCCGATGACAAGACTCCCCTCTGCGAGGAATACGCCACTACCTATTTCTGGTTCTATTCCATTATACCTTATTATTCTGCCCATACACTCGCTCCTTCCTGAATCGGATATATAACACAAGTATGTAAAAAATTGAACCAATAAAACCACCTATCGTATCTGCCAGTATATCTTTGAGTGAGACCACTCTACCCGGGACAAACAACTGGTGATACTCATCAAAACTCCCCAGAAGGAATGCAAAGACTACAGTAGTAAATATCCCTCTTATTTTGTGATTCAATCCTGCCGTATTCAAATATGCCCTCATAAATAAGAAGCCAAGGACGGAGTATTCAAGTGTGTGCATAAACTTGTCATTGCTGATCACAGGTAGATTGTTTACATTTACAGAGATAGATGAGAGGATGTAGATCAGGATTATATAAAACCCCACCGGGAGATAGTAATAGAATACCAGGATTAAGAATCTAATCATATCTTGAGTCTACATCTTGTATTTTCCGAAGTCCTCCGGGGATAATGAGTCCAGATAGTCACTGAGTCTCTTATCGGGATCCATCTCCTTCTTCAGGGTTTCGAAGACCTCTTCTTTAATGAATATAGGAGAGTTCGTCCTGAGGGCAATGGCGATTGCATCGGATGGACGGGAATCTATAATTACCTCATTGCCCTTTGAGTTCAAGACGAGATTTGCATAGAAGGTATTGTCGGTCAGGCTTGTAATGACGACCCTCTCTACCTTTACATCCAGACCGAAGAGGATCTCCTTAATCAGATCGTGTGTCATAGGCCTTGCTGGTTCGACATTGTCCAGGGCGTTCTGGATTGCCATTGCCTCCACTGGCCCAATCCAGATAGGGAGTTGCATATTGTCTTCGAGTGTCTTCAGAACAACTATAGGTACCTTGCTGTTTTCGTCAAGCAATATTCCAATTACCTCTGCCTGTTTCATATCAATCTCCTTTGATTATCTCACCTTTAAGTGAGTGTTTGAGTGCCTCAGTTATTCTTACATTTACAACCTTTCCCAGAATATTATCTCCATTTTCGATATTTACAACCCGGTTGCACCCCGTCCTCCCGGTGTACTGATTTCTTACCCTTCTCGAATACCCCTCAATGAGCACATCTACCCTTTTCCCAACCATCTCCCTGTTCTTCTTCTGGGCTATATCCTCTATCAACTCCTGAAGAACCTTGAGTCTCTCCTCCTTCGCTTTAGTTGGCACATCATCTTTCAGCTCCCTGAATGCCTTTGTAAGGGGCCTCGGGGAATACTTAAAGGAGAAGGCAGTATCGTATTCTACCTCTTTTACGAGGTTTAATGTGTCTTCAAAATCCTTATCTGTCTCTGTAGGGAATCCGACGATTATATCCGTGGTAATTGCTATGTCTTTTCTCTCGAGCCGCAATTTCTCTACAATTCTCAAATAGTCCTCCCTAGTGTATCTCCTGTTCATCAGATTGAGTATCCTGTTTGAGCCCGATTGAACGGGGAGGTGAATGTGGTTACAGAGCTTTTTGAGCCTCGAGAATGACTCTATCAATCTGTCGGAGACATCCTTTGGATGGGATGTGGTAAACCTGATTCTCTCGAGTCCCTCTATCTCATTCAGCCTTTCGAGCAGGGTAACGAAGTCCGTATTACTCTTCTCATCCCGATACGAATTTACATTCTGACCCAAAAGGGTAATCTCCTTTACCCCATAAGAGACCCTTTTCTTGATCTCGCCTATGATATCCTCTACACTCCTGCTGAACTCCCTCCCTCTCAGGTATGGGACT
>Ga0078972_1016375_pt1 | contig 11006 bp, 15 predicted proteins | sample YelNatPaOPGAMG01_FD_67568 | JGI IMG/M metagenome (GOLD analysis project Ga0078972, IMG submission 67568) | Hot spring thermophilic microbial communities from Obsidian Pool, Yellowstone National Park, USA - OP-RAMG-01 (SPADES assembly) (version 2) | ecosystem: Environmental > Aquatic > Thermal...
TTCATAATTGTGTAATAATTAAAGAAACTATACATATTTAATACCTCCTTTCTGAGATAATAATATCTCAGAAGGAGGTAAAATAAAAGCAAAAAGTAAAAAACAGCCAAAAAACAAAAAATCAATCAAAAAATTAATTCGTAGAATGCGTTTAAACGAGCGATCTTAGGAGAGGTAATGGTTTGATACCTACTCCAATTTAAATTTTTTTTGGCTTTTTAAAATAAAAATTCTTTCTATATTTAATGGCATTAGAAAGAGCAAGAAATCTATCGTTATTTAAAATAAGCAATTTCTTTATATTAATCGAGTGTATACCATGTCTATCCTTATTTCCAATTTTAAAGAAAAATTTTATTGAAAAAAAATTAATTTTATAGTAATATAATTAAAATTATTTTGCAGGAGTTAATAATGATTGAAATGAAAGTAAATGGACTGGCAATAGATAGTTCTTCAAAATTGCCGGTTGTAATTTTATCAGATATGGAAGAAAAACGTTTCCTTCCTATATGGATAGGCATATACGAGGCAGATGCCATTCTTGTTGCACTTGAACACATAAAAGTGCCAAGACCAATGACTCATGATTTAATTGCAATAATGCTTGAAACATTGAATATTGAAATAGATAGAGTTGTTATTAATGAAATAAAAAATAATACTTTTTTTGCTAAAATCTACGTTATTTTAAATGAAAAAGAATATGAAATTGATTCAAGGCCTTCTGATGCTATTGCGGTTGCATTAAGGTTAGATGCGCCAATTTATGTTACAGAAAATGTTATATTGCAGGCAACAATAGTTGACAAGGCAAAGTATGAAAAGGAAATGAAAGAATTTAAAGAATTTCTAAAAAATATAAAACCATCTGATTTTTTAAATTACAAAGGTTAAAAAAATTTTTTTAATTTTTCATCGGAACAATGTTTTATTAAAAGAAACCTTATGAAGTTCTTTAAGAGGAAAATATATGGATAAAAATCAAAAAGAACTGTGGGAAGGTTTAGGCACCCTTGGTTCTCTCGGGTTTACACTTGTTTTATCAACTTTTACTGGATTGGCACTTGGTATATGGCTTGATAAAATAACAAATTTGAAACCATTATTTACAATTGTGCTGCTTATTTTTGGCATTGTTGCCGGCTTTGTTAAAATATTTAAAGAGACAATAAACAAAAAGTGAATTACAAGAAAATTTTTAAAATAGATATAATAATTGTTTTTATATTAGCGATTTTGATTTTTTTTATAAAAAAAGAAATTATAATAAGTTGTTTAATTGGCTTTTTCACAGGAATTTTTAATTTTGCAATGATTGTTGGTTCAGTGAAATTTACTTTTAGCGACTTAATAAAAACAAAAATATGGAAAATTATTTTAACAATAATTTTTTATATTTTTAAAATTATTGTAATTGGTTTAATTTTGTATGCTTTGATAATTTATAGGCAATTATATAATCTTTTTTATTTTTTAATTGGTTTTACAATTAGTTTAATTCCTGTTTTTGTGGTAGGTGTGAATTACAAAAAAATAAGGAGTTAATTTATATGAAAGAAGCAATAGAAATACATTTTATTAACCCTACAATTGTAATGATATTAATTGATTATTTAATTTTATTTACAATAGTTATTTTAGGATGCATAAATATAAAAATAAAACCAGGCAAAGCCCAGAATCTGGTTGAATATGCCACTAAATTTATATGCGACCTTGCAGATGAAATTATAGGGCATGATGCCCATCATTTTTACCCACTATTTATTTTATTCTTTTTTTATATTCTTATCGGCAATCTTATGGGTTTAATACCCGGTTTATTTTCACCAACAAGTAAATTAAGTGTTACGGTAGCACTCGCTCTTATTGTGTTTTTTTATGAGCATTATATTGGTATAAAGAAAAGGGGAATTATAAATTATTTTAAACACTTTGCAGGTGAGGGAATACCTGGATGGGTTAAGCCATTTATGTTTTTCATAGAAATAATAAGTGAACTGGCAAGACCGCTTTCACTCTCTTTCCGTCTTTTTGGAAATATACTTGCAAAAGAAATTTTATTAAGTGTTCTTGTTATGCTTATTCTGATTTTTTTCCCATCAACAAATGCTATACAAAAGAGTTTAACAGTTGTGCCATTGATATTGAGGCCTTTGATATTAGTTCTCGGAACTTTAGTTAGTTTGATACAGGCAGGTGTTTTTACAATGCTTGCAATGATTTATGTCGCAGGAGCTGTTAAATCACATTAAAAATAAAATAGAAAAAGGAGGTGAAGTATGAAAAAATTTTTTAATGTATTTTTGGTTTTGTTATTGATTTTTAGTTTTGTTTCAATTGCGTTTGCAAATGAAACAAAAACAGAAGAACAGGCGGTTTCAGGAAAGGCGCAGGGGAATAATGTATGGTATTTTGTATATACTGTGCTCGGAGCATCAATTGCAATTAGTGTTGCAGCACTTGGCGGTGGAATCGGGCAGGGAATTGCAACAGCAAAAGCAGTGGAAGGTATTGCAAGACAGCCAGAAGCATCAGGAAAAATACAAACCCTTTTAATTTTAGGGCTTGCTTTTATTGAATCATTGACAATATATGCTCTTGTTATAGCCCTTATTTTAATTTTTGTTAATCCATTTGCAAAATTTTTTATTGGATAAAATTTGCCGGCAGATTTTATCTGCCGGGGACTTATAATTTAATTTATAAAAAATTTTTGGAGGTTAAATATGGTGTCCATAGAATGGGATATTTTATTATTACAGATGCTTACTTTTTTAATAGCTCTTCCAATGATATGGAACTGGCTTTTAAAGCCACTTGTTAATAAATTAAAAGAAAGAGAAAATTTTATTAAAGAAAGTGTAGAAAAAGTTGAGAATGAAAGAAAAGAAATTGAACGTTTGAAACAGGAGCACGAAAAGGGGATGAAAGAAATTGAACAGCGTTCAAAAGAGGCATTGGCAGCATCCATAGCAGAAGGGGAAAAGGTAAGGCAAAAAATGATTGAGGATGCAAAAGAAGAAGGAAGTAAAATGATACAGCAAGCAAAGAAAGAAATTGAAATGGAAAAAGAAAAAGCAATAGTTGAAGTAAGAGATAAAATTGTTGATATGTCATTTTTAATAGTTGAAAAGATTATTAAAAATAAGGTAAATAAAAAAGCACAGATGGGCATTGTGAATAAATACATAAAAGATATTGAAAAGAGAGTTAATTGATATGATAAATTTGATTTTGCCTTCAAAATATGCAGAAGCGCTTTTTTTAGCTGCAAAAAATAATAATTCAGTAAATAATGTTAAGCAGGACCTTGATTTTATTTTAAAGGTCTTTAATGATTATCCTGAACTTGAAAAAATTATATGCCATCCTGTTATTGTTAAAGAAAATAAAAAAAATATTATAGAACAAATTTTTATCAATAAAATTTCAAATCTTACTTTAAATTTTTTATTTTTTCTGATTGATAGAAAAAGAGAAAATATTTTAAAAAAAGTATATGAAATATATACGGAAAAGACAATGCAGGCAGAAGGAATTAAAAAATTAGAAATTGAAACCGCCATTAAATTAACTCCGCAGCAAAAGAATACTTTGGCAAAAGTTCTTGAAAAAATGTTTAATAAAAAAATTTATATGGATTTAAAAGTAAACAAGGGAATACTCGGAGGTGTTATTATAAAAGATAAAATGAAACTCATAGATGCAAGTTTAAATAAATTTTTAATAAATTTAAAAGACAACTTAAAGAGTGGCAGGGTTGATAAAATAACAGCAAAGAAAAAGGAAATAAAGAAAGTAAAATCAAAAAAACATAAAAAATAAAAAAATAAACCAGGAGGACTTAAAATGCAGATAAAACCAGAAGAAATCACAGAAATAATTAAATCCCAGATTGAAAAATATGAACCAGAAATTGAACTTGCTGAAATTGGAAAGGTAATTCAGGTTGGCGATGGTATAGCCAGGGTTTATGGGCTGGATAATGTTATGTCAATGGAATTACTTGAATTCCCTGGTCCTGTATATGGGATTGCTTTGAATTTAGAAAGGGATAATGTTGGTGTTGTTTTACTTGGCGATGATAGAAATATAAAAGAAGGCGACATTGTAAAAAGAACAAAGAGAATTATGTCTGTTCCTGTTGGAGAAGAATTAATAGGAAGGGTTGTAAATCCGCTTGGGCAGCCACTTGATGGCAAAGGTCCAATAAATACAAAAAAATTCAGGCCCATAGAAGTAATTGCCCCCGGTGTTGTAGACAGACAAAATGTCAAAGAACCGTTGCAGACCGGAATAAAAGCAATAGATGCAATGATACCTATAGGGAGGGGTCAGCGAGAACTCATAATAGGTGACAGGCAAACAGGGAAAACTGCAATTGTCATTGATACCATTATCAACCAGCGTGACTCTGATGTTATATGCATTTATGTTGCAATTGGTCAGAAACAATCAACAGTCGCTAAAGTTGTAAAGACACTGGAAGAGTACGGCGCAATGAAATATACAATTGTAGTTATGGCAGGTGCATCCGAACCAGCGCCGCTTCTTTATATTGCTCCTTATGCTGGTTGCGCAATGGGAGAAGAATTTATGTGGCAGGGGAAGCACGTTCTTTGCGTTTATGATGATTTATCAAAACATGCTGTTGCATACAGACAGATGTCGTTGCTTTTAAGAAGACCACCTGGCAGAGAAGCGTTCCCGGGAGATATATTTTACCTTCATTCACGACTTTTAGAAAGAGCAGCAAAATTAAATGAAAAACTCGGAGGCGGGTCATTAACTGCTTTACCCATAATTGAAACACAGGCAGGAGATATATCTGCCTATATCCCGACAAATGTAATTTCAATAACGGACGGACAGATATTTTTGGAAACAAACTTGTTTTTTGCAGGGATAAGACCGGCAATAAATGTTGGATTATCAGTATCAAGGGTTGGCGGTGACGCTCAAATAAAAGCAATGAAGCAGGTTGCAGGTAAATTAAAACTTGATTTGGCTCAGTACAGGGAACTTGCTGCTTTTGCTCAATTTGGAACCGAACTTGATAAGGCATCACAGGATCAATTGGCACTTGGTAGAAGAATGGAAGAAATTTTAAAACAGGGACAGTATATGCCTTACAATGTTGCTGATCAGATTTTAATAATTTATGCTGGGACAAATAGATTTTTAGATGATGTTGAAGTAGCCGATATTTCAAAATTTGAAAAGGACTTTTTAAAATTTATGGAAGAGAAATACAAAGACATAAAAAATGAGATAATGCAAAAAAAGGTTCTTTCTGATGAATTAAAATCAAAAATTGACTCTGCCATAAAAGAATTCAAACAGATTTGGAAAAAATAAATAAAAAGAGGTAAATATGGCGACATTAAGAGCAATAAGAAAAAGAATAAAGAGTGCAAGAAATATACAGCAGATAACCAAAGCAATGAAAATGGTTGCTGCTGCAAAATTGCGTAAAGCACAGGAAAGAATTTTAATGGCAAGGACCTATGCTAATAAAATCAGAGAGGTTATTTTTGAATTAATAATTGGCATTGAAGAAAACTCATATCCGCTTTTAATTGAAAATACAGATGTTAAAAAAGAAGCCATTTTGCTCATAACTTCTGATAAAGGTCTCTGTGGAAGTTTTAATTCAAATTTGATAAAAGAAACAATGCTAAAAATGAAAGAAAATAATGATATTAATTTTATTTTTGTCGGGAAAAAAGGTATGGATTATTTTAAAAGATTTAATAAAGAAATAGAACTTTTTAAATACAATGATAAAAAAATTGACTGGTATGATGTTGAAGAAATTGGTAATTTATTAATAAACAATTATTTAAAAAAGAATTATAGAAAGGTTCATTTGATATATAGTGAATTTCAAACATCCCTGCAACAGAAAATAAAAAAAGAAATTTTATTACCTGTAAAATTTGAACCGCAACTTTTAGAAAATAAAATTGAAAAAAGAGATTTTTTATATGAGCCGGATGAAAAGACAGTTTTAAATGCGCTTTTAGAAAGATATATAAAAAATAACATTTTTAGAGCAATACTTGAATCTCAGGCGGCAGAACATGGGGTGAGAATGGTATCTATGGAAATGGCAACAAATAATGCTGGTGATATGATAAAAAGTTTAACTTTACTTGCAAATAAAACGCGTCAGGCATCTATTACAAAAGAAATTTCAGAAATAGTTGGTGGCGCCGAAGCAGTAAAATAAAAAATAGATAAATTTTAAGGAGGTTTTTATGAAGAAAGGTAAAGTTGTTCAGGTAATAGGTCCTATTATTGATATTGAATTTTTACAAAGTGAGCTTCCAGCGATTTACAATGCAATAAAAATTGAAGGTGAATATGAATTATCAGGTGTAAAACATAAAATTGATTTAACAGCAGAAGTTGCAACTCATATTGGTGATAATACAGTTAGATGTGTTGCAATGGGGTCAACAGATGGTATTTCTCGTGGTATGGAAGCAACAGATACAGGAGAACCAATAAAAGTTCCGGTTGGACCTGGTGTTCTTGGAAGAGTTATAAATGTTCTTGGGAAACCTGTTGATTATAAAGGAGATGTTAAAACAGATAATTACAGTATAATAAGAAAGAAACCGCCGACATTTGAAGAACAGTCAACAAAAACCGAAATGTTTGAAACAGGTGTAAAGGTTATAGACCTTTTATGTCCTTATCCAAAAGGCGGAAAAGTTGGTTTATTCGGTGGTGCAGGAGTTGGTAAAACAGTCATTGTTATGGAACTTATAAGAAACATTGCGCAGGAGCACGGTGGTTATTCCGTGTTTGGCGGTGTTGGAGAAAGAACCAGAGAAGGAACAGGGCTCTGGCTTGAAATGAAAGAGTCAGGCGTTATTGATAAAACAGTTCTTGTATATGGACAGATGAATGAACCACCCGGAGCGCGTTTAAGGGTTGGATTAACTGCATTAACTCAGGCAGAATATTTCAGGGACGTAGAAGGCAAAGACGTTTTGCTGTTTATTGATAATATTTTCCGTTTCACTCAGGCAGGTTCAGAAGTATCAGCACTTTTAGGAAGAATGCCTTCTGCTGTTGGTTATCAGCCAAACCTTTCAACAGAAATGGCAGAATTGCAGGAAAGGATTACTTCAACGAAAAAGGGTTCAATAACATCGGTTCAGGCAATTTATGTTCCTGCTGATGATTTAACAGACCCGGCTCCTGCGACTGCATTCGGTCATCTTGATGCAACTACGGTTCTTTCAAGGGCGTTAACTGATATTGCAATTTATCCAGCTGTTGACCCGCTTGATTCAACATCAAGAATTCTTGACCCGAACATTGTTGGCGAAGAACATTATTATGTTGCCAGAAAAGTTCAGAGTATTTTACAGAGATATAAGGATTTACAGGATATAATTGCAATACTTGGTATAGACGAATTATCAGAAGAAGATAAACTTATAGTTGCGAGGGCAAGGCGTATACAGAAATTTTTATCACAACCATTTTTTGTTGCTTCTCAATTTACCGGCAGGGAAGGAAAATATGTTCCGGTAAAAGAGACGGTTGCCGGATTTAAAAGGATTGTAGAAGGCGAACTTGACGATTTGCCGGAACAGGCATTTTATATGGCAGGAAACATAGACGAAGTAATTGAAAGAGCAAAAACAATGAAATAGGAAGGTATAAGAAAAATGAAATTAATTAATCTTGATATCGCAACTCCTGAAAAAAAAGTATTTTCAGGGAAGGTAAGGGAAATAATAGCCCCTGGTATTAAAGGTGAATTTGGTGTTTTGCCAGACCATGCACCATTTTCAACCGTGCTTTCCCCGGGTGTTGTTGAAATTATTTATGAGGATGGGAAAAAAGAATTACTTGCTGTGAGTGGTGGCTATATTGAAGTGAATAGAGATAAGGTAATTTTACTCGTAGAAACAGCACAAAAGGAAGATGAAATGGATATTGAAACAGTTAAAAGAAGAAAAGAAGAAAAAGAAAAATTGCTTAAAGCAAAAGACAGAAAAGATATTGATTACGATAAAATACAGATAGAGTTGTTAAAAGAAATTTCAAAATTAAAAGCATTAGAAACATTGCAGAGAAGAAAAAAATTATAATTTGCTTATGAAGTTAAGAAATTTTTTAATTTTATTTAATTTATTTATTTTTTTATTTGGTTGCAATAAGGTTAATTTCTCATACGGAAAATTAACTTTTCTCGGGAAAATAGACCAGTTAAAATTTGAAAAATACTGGACAAATTCTGATGAACCATATCTTTTTATCTGGGAAAACTCACAGATTTTGAAAAAATCATTGTTTTCAAATGATAGCAAATTTAGTTTTTATGGGAATTTCAAACCACAGGATTTGTTTATTCGTAAAAAAATAAAAGATGGTGAGGTTCAATTACAGCCAGTCCTGGAAGACATTAAATTTACAAAAGATAAAAAAATTGCTGTATTTACAATGCGGCTTTCAACATCTTTTAATTCAACAATTGGAATTGCCGATATGCAAATGAATAAGGTGTTGTTTTCCTATCCGCTGGAAGAACATCCACCTGTTATGGGAAGAAAATTTGAAGTAGTGGCATTCAAAGATGTTTTTTTTAATCCATGCATTTCAGAAAGTGGGGAATATGTTGCCTGCGATGTTTTTAATTATATGAATATAAAAAAAATAAGATTACTTGATATTAATACAAAAAAATATAAGGATATTTCAGATGCCGCTTTACCAGGATTTTTAAAAGATTATTTGTATTATATTAAAATTGACTTAAAAAATAAAAAGACATTTTTTTCCTGTATGAATTTAAAGACAGAAGAAAAAAAAGAAATACAGGAATTAAATGAATACGTTTGGCTTTTAAAAAGTATAAAAGATGGAATCATATTATTCGGCAAAGACAATATTTATTACTATATTCCGGAGAATAAAGAATTAAAAAAGATAGTTTCAAATGGTGAATTAACGAATACGATAAAAAACAGTGAAATAATGCGCGTTTTTGTTGAAAAATATGGAGAAAATATTTATGCCTTTTATATATTAAAGATATTAAAAAATAATGCTTATAATTGGGAGTTATATGGGACACAACTTGAAATTTAAGGTAAAATATAAAAAATATCTAAAAAAAATAATTCAAATTATAGAAGTTTTATTTTTAATTCGTTCTGAATTAAAGTTATATTTTTTCCTTTATTTTAATATGTTTTTTAAACATTCAGGTATATTTCCAAAATCGCGATTGGAACGCGATTTTAATGGCATATTCGGAACTTTGGCGCAAGAAAAATGTCTAAAATTTATATAAATAAATCTTGACTATGATAAAAAATAATGATATATTTATAAAAGTAATAATAAAGAGGTGATTAATTTATGAAAAAAATGAAAAAATTATTTTTAATAATTATTTCTTTCCTTTTTATGACTTCAAATTTGTTATTTGCTGACCAGGGAACTACTGCGGCAGTTTTTTTAAAACTTGATCAGGGGGTGCGTCCAATATCAATGGGTGGTGCTTTTGCAGGAGCTGCGGATGATGTGAATGCAATAATGTGGAACCCGGCAGGGCTTTCTCAACTATCCGGTTTTGAAATAACTTTAATGCACACAATCTGGTTTGCAGATATTTTTTATGATTATTTAGCACTTGCATATCCTGCTGGTGAAATTGGAACATTTGGACTTTCTGTTGTTTATGTAAATTCAGGCGAAATAAAAAAATGGGATGAACTCGGGAATGATGCAGGGACATTCTCATCAAGCAATATAGGAGTAAATATCGGTTACGGGACTTTAATCAACAAAGAACTTTCACTTGGTATAACTGTAAAACTTTTTAATGAAAGTATTGATACTGAGGGTGCCTTCGGGTTTGCAGCAGACCTTGGTGGTATTTATAAATTGCCCATAAATGGTTTGCAAATGGGGATGAATATTCAAAATCTTGGACCAAAATTTGGTTTTGGCGAAGCGTTTCTTTTACCCATTACTTTCAGGATGGGAGCAAGTTATACTGGGATTAGAAATTTAATGATAAATCTTGATTATATTCAGCCAATTGAAACATACGGGGCAATAGCATTGGGAATAGAATACTGGTACAGAGATTTAATTGTTTTAAGAATGGGATATCAATATCAGGGTATGTTTGATCTAAATCATTATTATGAAAATGTTGCAGGTCCGAGTATATTATCAGGTTTTGTTATTGGTGCCGGTTTAAAAATTGATATTTACAGCATTGATTATGCATACAGACAATATGGTGTTTTAGAAAGCACACATAGGATTGGACTTACTGTAAAATTTAAATAATGAATGAGTTTGGTATAAGTTCTTCTAAAAGAATAGAAATGATTGATATTACTGCAAGGGTGCAGGAAATAGTATCTAATTCCAAAATAAAAGATGGTATAATTTTCTTGTTTGTTCCACATACTACTGCGGGAATTACAATTAATGAGAATGCAGATGCATCGGTTCAAAAAGATATTATTAACAAGTTAAATCAAATTGTGCCGGAAAATGATGATTATTTGCATCAGGAAGGTAATTCGGACTCTCATATAAAGGCATCTTTATTTAGTAATGAGAATTTTATATTTATTGAAAATGGTAGATTGAAACTTGGTACCTGGCAGGGGATTTATTTTTGCGAATTTGATGGGCCAAGGAAAAGAAAGGTCTTTTATAAAATTATATAAAATGTAGGAGGAGCAAATGGCAAGAGTTGTATTAAAAAACGTTGCAAAAAAGTTTGGTAATGTGGTTGCGGTAAAAAACGCAAACATAGTGTGTGAAGATAAAGAATTTTTAATACTTGTAGGACCATCTGGATGTGGAAAGACAACGACATTAAGAATGATTGCTGGCTTGGAAGAGGCGACATCCGGTGAAATATACATAGATGATATGTTAGTAAATGATGTTCCACCAAAGGACAGAGACATAGCAATGGTGTTTCAAAACTATGCATTGTATCCACA
>Ga0078972_1006346_pt1 | contig 11005 bp, 10 predicted proteins | sample YelNatPaOPGAMG01_FD_67568 | JGI IMG/M metagenome (GOLD analysis project Ga0078972, IMG submission 67568) | Hot spring thermophilic microbial communities from Obsidian Pool, Yellowstone National Park, USA - OP-RAMG-01 (SPADES assembly) (version 2) | ecosystem: Environmental > Aquatic > Thermal...
TGGGCGACGATTTCCGCCTCGCGCGCGTGCTGCTTGGCGTTGAGCACCTGGTGCGGCAGCTTTTGCGCGTGCAGCAGGCGGGAGAGTTTTTCGCTGTTTTCGATCGACGTCGTGCCCACGAGCACCGGCTGGCCGCGCTGGTGACAGTCGCGGATGTCCTCGACCACCGCCTTGTCGCGCTCCTGCGCGGTCTTGTAGACCTTGTCCTGCAGATCCTTGCGGCGGATGGGCTTGTTGGTCGGGATGACCACGGTTTCGAGTTTGTAGATGTCCTGGAACTCGAACGCCTCGGTATCGGCCGTGCCGGTCATGCCGCCGAGTTTGGCGTACATGCGGAAGTAATTCTGGAAGGTGATCGACGCCAGCGTCTGGTTTTCGCTCTGGATCTCCACTCCCTCCTTGGCCTCGACCGCCTGGTGCAGGCCGTCGCTCCAGCGCCGCCCGGCCATGATGCGGCCGGTGAATTCGTCGACGATGATGACCTCACCGTTCTGCACCACGTAGTGCTGGTCGCGGTGGTAGAGGTGATGCGCACGCAGCGCGGCGTACACATGGTGCATCAGCAGGATGTTGGCCGGGTCGTACAGCGTCGTGCCCGGCGGAATCAGCCCCATTTCGGCAAGGATGGCCTCGGCCTTTTCGTGCCCGCGCTCGGTGAGAAACACCTGGTGCGCTTTTTCGTCCACGGTGAAGTCACCGGGTTTTTCCACGCCCTTGCCGGTGACCGGGTCTTCCTCGCCGATCTGCCGCTCCAGCCGTGGCACGATGGCGTTCATCCTGCGGTACAGCTCGGTGTTGTCGTCGGCCTGGCCGGAGATGATCAGCGGGGTGCGCGCCTCGTCGATGAGAATGGAGTCCACCTCGTCGATCAGCGCGTAGTTCAGGCCGCGCTGCACCCGCTCGCCCGGCTCGTACACCATGTTGTCGCGCAGGTAGTCGAAGCCGTATTCGTTGTTGGTGCCGTAGGTGACGTCGGCGGCGTAGGCGGCCTGTTTTTCCGCCTTGGTCATGTTCGGCAGGTTGATGCCCACCGTCAGGCCGAGAAAGTTGTACAGCCGGCTCATCCACTCGGCGTCGCGCCGCGCCAGGTAGTCGTTGACCGTGACCACGTGCACGCCCTTGCCCGACAGCGCGTTGAGGTACACCGGCAGCGTACCCACCAGCGTCTTGCCCTCGCCGGTGCGCATTTCGGCGATCTTGCCCTGGTGCAGCGCGATGCCGCCGATGAGCTGCACGTCGAAATGGCGCATCTTCAGCGCGCGCTTGCCGCCTTCGCGCACCACGGCGAAGGCTTCGGGCAACAGGTCGTCGAGGCTGCGGCCGTTGGCGATCTGCTGGCGGAATTCGGCAGTCTTGCCGCGCAGTTCCTCGTCGCTGAGTGTTTCGAATTGCGGCTCCAGCGCGTTGATCCGCTCGACGATGCGCCGGTACTGGCGCAACAGGCGTTCATTGCGGCTGCCGAACAAGGAGGTGAGGAATTTGACTGGCATGGGAGTGCGGACCCACGGCCCGCTGTGTCAAGTGTCTGAGGCGAACGCCTGCTGCAGCGCAAACCGCAAAGACGTTCAGAACATTTCATTGTATGCGGCCGGTTCGCCGCCGGGCACGGTGGCACAATGCGGGCCGTCAGCCTTCGCCTGCATCCGCCATGCCCCATCCTCCGTCACACGCCACACCGCCGCGGCTGCAACGCGGCGCCGGACCGCTGGCGGCCTGGGCGCAGATCACCCAGCCGATTGCCACGCTGCGCGACGCCGCGCTGCTGTCGCGGCAGATGTGGGATGCCTGCAGCGCGCTGCTGCCCGCGCCGCTGCGCACCGGGGTACAGCCCGGGCGCTGGCACGACGGCGTGTGGAGCCTGACGGCCAGCTCCAGCGCGGTGGCGGCCAAGCTCAGCCAGTTCAAGCCGCTGTTGCTGCAGCATCTGCAACAGCATGGCTTCGCGCTGCGCGACATCCGCATCCGCGTGCAGCCGCACGCCGTGGTGGCGCCCCCCGTGCCGCCGGCCGTGGCGGCCACGCCCTGTCCGCAGCCCGTGGCCGCCAGGCTGCGCGCGCTGCTGGCGCGGCAGCGCTGAACCCTGCTGCGGCACGGCCACGCCGCTCAGAAGGCAAAGGTCGGAATGGCGCGAAAGCCTGCAGGCGCCTGCTGGGCGTCGGCAAAGCTGACGATGTCGTACGCGCTCTGGTCGGCGAACAGCTCGCGCAGCAGCAGGTTGTTCACCGCGTGGCCGCTGCGGAACGCGCTGTAGGCGCCGATCAGCGGTTTGCCGGCCACGTACAGATCGCCGATGGCGTCGAGGGTTTTGTGTTTGACGAACTCGTCGTCGAAGCGCAGCCCTTCCTGGTTGAGCACGCGGTATTCGTCCATGACGATGGCGTTTTCCATGCTGCCGCCCAGCGCCAGACCGTTGCTGCGCAGCATTTCCACGTCGCGCACGAAGCCGAAGGTGCGCGCACGCGCGATGTCCCTGACGTAGGAGTCGCGCCCCAGTTCGAACACCGTGGACTGCGCCGTCTGATCGACTGCGGGGTGGTCGAAATCGATGTCGAAACTCAGCTTGAAACCGTCGTAAGGCTCCAGCCGCGCCCACTTCAGGTCACGCCCCTGCCCCAGGCGCACTTCCACTGGCTTGCGCACGCGGATGAAGCGTTTGGGCGCGTTCTGCAGCGCGATGCCGGCGGACTGCAGCAGGTAGACGAAGCTCGACGCCGAACCGTCGAGGATGGGAATTTCCTCGGCGGTGACGTCGATGTACAGGTTGTCGATGCCAAGCCCCGAACATGCCGATAGCAGGTGCTCGACAGTATGGATTTTCACGTCGCCTCGGCCCAGCGTGGTCGCCATGCGGGTATCGACCACCGCCTCGGGGCTGAGGCGGATGTCCACCGGCTCGGGCAGATCGGTGCGGGTGAAGACGATGCCGGTATCCGGCGGCGCCGGCCGCAGCGTGAGTTCCACCCGTTCGCTGCTGTGCAGCCCCACCCCCACGGCACGGTTGACGGATTGGATGGTGCGCTGCGCCAGCATGATTTTTATCGACCAGATGGTTTCGATTACATGGATCAATGCATTCTAGAAAAAACACGCGCCCGCTGCAGGCGCGTGCCGACCGCCGGCGCCCGCAGGCAGCTGCGCCCGGCGGGCGACAGGGAGGTGATCTGTCGCCGCAGGGGCAGATGCCGCGCGGGCGCTGCGCGCGAAGCCGGGTCACTCCGGGCGCTGAACGGGCCGGCGGCCGGGCGCCGGGCACCGCTCAGTCGGCCTGCTTGCGCAAAAAGGCGGGAATTTCCATCTCGTCCATGCCGCTTTGCATCAGCGCGCTGACGTGCGCCGACGGCGCGCCGCGGCCACTGCGCCAGATCGCCGGGATCTGGTGCGGATCGGCGGCGGCTGCGGCGTAACCCGCTGCGGCCAGCGGCACGTTGTCGGTGCCGGTGCGGATGACCGTCAGCTCCGGCGCAGCCTTTTGCGCCTTGCCGCTCAGGCCGGTGGCCAGCACCGTCACGCGCAGCGAGTCGCCCATGCTCGGGTCGTTGACCGTGCCGAAGATGATGTTGGCGTCCGGCGAGGCATAGGCGCGGATGGCGTTCATCGCCTCGCGCGTCTCGCCCAGGCGCAGCGAATCGTCGGCGGTGATGTTCACCAGCACGCCCTTGGCGCCCGACAGATCGACGCCGTCGAGCAGCGGGCAGACCACCGCCTGCTCGGCCGCCAGCCGCGCGCGGTCGGGGCCGCTGGCCACCGCGGTGCCCATCATCGCCTTGCCCGGCTCGCCCATCACGCTCTTGACGTCCTCGAAGTCGGCGTTGATCAGCCCCGGCACATTGATGATTTCGGCAATGCCGCCGGTGGCGTTTTTCAGCACGTCGTTGGCCTTGGCAAACGCCTCTTTCTGGCTGATGTCGTCGCCATACACTTCGAGCAGTTTTTCGTTGAGCACGACGATGAGCGAATCGACGTTGGCTTCCAGCTCGGCCAGCCCCTGCTCGGCGTTGGCCATGCGCTTGGCGCCTTCGAACTCGAACGGCCGCGTGACCACGGCGACGGTGAGAATGCCCATTTCGCGGGCGATCTTGGCGATCACCGGCGCCGCGCCGGTGCCGGTGCCGCCGCCCATGCCGGCGGTGATGAACAGCATGTGCGCGCCTTCGAGCACGTCGCGGATCTGTGACCGGGCCTGATCGGCGGCTTCGCGCCCGACCTGCGGCTTGCCGCCCGCGCCCAGCCCGGTCTTGCCCAGCTGCAGAAAGTGGTGCGCGCTCGACGATTTGAGCGCCTGCGCATCGGTATTGGCGCAGATGAATTCCACGCCTTTGACCCCCGAAGCGATCATGTGCTCGACGGCGTTGCCGCCGCCGCCGCCCACGCCGATCACCTTGATGTTGGTCCCCTGGTTGAACGCGCTGTGCGCGTCGCTCTCGATCATTTCAAAACGCATGTCACACCTCCGTTGAAAAACCGGCTGGCGCACCCGACGCCTGCCGGACACTGCCTGTGCCGCGCCTGCCGGACCACCCGGCGGCTGCGGCGCAGAACCTCAAAAATTCCCTGCGAACCACTCTTTCAGCCGGCTGAAAGAGCCTTTGACCGTGCTGCTTTTTTGCGCCAGCCGCGCCCCGCGCTGCCGCTGGTGCAGCGCCTCGGTGAGCAGGCCCATGACCGTGGCCATGCGCGGGTTGCGCACCATGTCGGCCAGCGGCCCGCTGTAACCCGGCACGCCCACGCGCACCGGCTTGAGAAAAATGTCCTCGGCCAGCTCGACCATGCCCGGCATTTGCGCCGAGCCGCCGCACAACACCACGCCGGAGGACAGCACGTCCTCGTAACGCGAGTCGCGGATGACCTGCTGCGCCAGAGCGAAAATTTCCTCGGCGCGCGGCTCGATGACGCTGGCGAGCACCTGGCGCGACAGCATGCGCGGCCCGCGGTCGCCCAGCCCCGGGACTTCCAGCGTGTCCTCCGGGTTGGCCAGCACCTGCTTGGCGATGCCGTGCTCGATCTTGATGTCCTCGGCGTCGCGCGTGGGGGTGCGCAGCGCCATGGCGATGTCGCTGGTGATGAGTTCGCCCGCCACCGGAATGATGGCGGTGTGGCGGATGGCGCCGCCGGTGTAGATGGCGATGTCGGTGACGCCGGCGCCGACGTCGACCACGGCCACGCCGAGTTCCTTTTCGTCGTCGGTGAGCACGGCGTGGCTGGAGGCCAGCGGGTGCAGCACCAGCTGCTCCACCTCCAGCCCACAGCGGCGCACGCATTTGATGACGTTCTCCGCCGCGGTCTGCGCCCCGGTGACGATGTGCACGTTCACTTCCAGCCGCACCCCGCTCATGCCCACCGGCTCTTTGACCTCCTGGCCGTCGATGATGAATTCCTGCGGCTCGACCAGCAGCAGCCGCTGGTCGGCGGGGATGTTCACCGCCTTGGCGGTTTCGATCACGCGGTTGACGTCGGCCTGCGTGACCTCGCGGTCCTTGATCGCCACCATGCCGTGCGAGTTCTGCCCGCGGATGTGGCTGCCGGTGATGCCGGTGACCACATGGGTGATCTTGCAGTCGGCCATCAGCTCGGCCTCTTTGAGCGCCGCCTGGATCGACTGCACCGTGGCCTCGATGTCGACGACCACGCCGCGGCGCATGCCCGCCGTGGTCGCCTGCCCCATGCCGACGATCTTGAAGCCGGCTGCGGGGTTGTCGCGGTCGGCGAGCATTTCCGCCACCACCACCAGCACCTTGGACGTGCCGATGTCCAGCGCCACCACCAGATCCTTGTAGTCCTTGGCCATGTCAACCATCCTTCCCTGCGACTTGCTGCGGTTTCGCGGTCTTGTTCATTCCGGGCAGATCCACGCCCTGCAGATGCACGGCAAAGCCGTTGGGGTAGCGCAGATCGGCGCTGTCGATCGTGCGGCCGTAACGCGCTTGCAGCTGCGGCATGAGGTCGAAAAACTGCTTGAGCCGCTGCCGCGTCGCCGGGCTTGCCGGCGCGCTGCCCAGATCGACGCGCAGCCCGGTCTGCGTCTGCAACGTCCAGTTGCCGCCGCTGCCCAGCGTCAGCGCGGCCAGACTCTGGCCGAAGCCGTGCAGCACCGGCTGCAGGCTCTGGTACATCTGCAATACCTGCGCGCCGCTGCCGGCCGGGCCGCTGAGCTGCGGCAGTCCCAACCCCTGGACTTCGCCCAGATTGGCGGTGAACGCCTGTCCCTGCGGGTTGAGCAGTTGCGTGGCGCTGCCCGGCTCGTGCCACACCGCCACCGGCTGCTGCACCTGCAGCGTCACCGCCAGCTGCATCGGCCACAGCCGCTGCACCACGGCGCTGCGCACCCACGGCAGCTGCTCGAATACCCGCTGCGCCTGCGCCAGGTTGATGGTGAGGAAGTTGCCCTTGAGCTGCGGCAGCGCTTCGGCGCGCACCGTCACCGGGCTGATGCGCTGCAGATCGCCCTGCAGGCGCACGGCGCGGATGTCCCACCAGCTGCGCTGCATCAGCCAGTGCCCGGCGGCCACCACCGCGCCGGCGGCCACCAGCCACAGCAGCGCCCGCGACGTGGCCTGCATCAGCCGGATGTCCAGCGGCAAGGCGCCGTTCATGGCTGCTGCTCCTTGCCGTCGGGCGCCGGCACAGACGGCGGCACGGGGTTGCGGTGCGGCTGGTCGAGCGCGGCCTGGCTGAGGATGAGCAGGCACAGGTCGGCGTACTCCAGCCCGGCGGCACGCGCGGCCATCGGCACCAGCGAGTGTCCGGTCATGCCCGGTGAGGTGTTGATTTCCAGCAGCATCGGCTGGCGGTCGCTGGCGCGGATCATGACGTCGGCGCGCGCCCAGCCGCGGCAGCCCAGCGCGCGATAGCTGCGCAACACCAGCTGCTGGATCTGCGCCTCCTCCTGCGCCGGCAGCCCGCTGGGGCAGAGGTAGCGGGTGTCGTCGCTGAAGTATTTGTGCTCGTAGTCGTAATTGCCGCCCGGAGCGACGATGCGGATGAGCGGCAGCGCGCGCGCCGCGTCGCCGGCGCCGATCACCGCGCAGGTGACTTCATCGCCGGCGATGAATTGCTCGACCAGCACCTGGCTGTCGAAGCGCGCGGCTTCGCCGTATGCCGCGGCCACCTCGCCGGCGGAGTCGGCGCGCTTGAGCCCCAGGGTGGAGCCTTCGTGCGTGGCCTTGAAAATCAGCGGAAAACCCAGCTCCTGCGCCGCGGCATGGGCCTCGGCGAGCGAAGCGGCTTGCCGCCACTGCGGCGTGGGCAGCCCGGCGCAGTGCCACAGCCGTTTGGTCATGGCTTTGTCGATCGCCAGCGCCGAGGCCAGCACGCCCGGGCCGGTGTACGGGATGCCGAGCAATTCCAGCGCGCCCTGCACCGTGCCGTCTTCGCCCCAGCGGCCGTGCAGCGCGATGAACGCACGCTGCGCGCCCGACGCACGCAACGCCGCCAGATCGTCCACCGCCGGGTCGAAGGCAAACGCATCGACGCCGCGCGACTGCAGCGCAGCGAGCACGCCCCGGCCCGACATCAGCGACACCTCGCGCTCGGCGGAGGCGCCGCCCATGAGCACGGCCACGCGGCCCAGGCCGCGCGCGTCGATCGCCGGCCAGACGCTCATGGCGCGGCCTCCACCGTCGTGGCCTGCGCCAGCACCTGCGCGGCAACCCCGCCGATCGACCCCGCGCCCATGGTGATGACCACGTCACCATCGCGCGCCAGTTCCACGATGGTGCGCGGCAGATCGGCCACCGCCTCGACGAACACCGGCTCGACCTTGCCGGCCACGCGCAGCGCGCGCGCCAGGCTGCGGCCGTCGGCAGCCACCAGCGGCGGCTCGCCTGCGGCGTACACCTCGGTGAGCAGGACCACGTCGGCCTCGCCGAGCACTTTGACGAAGTCCTCGAACAGGTCGCGGGTGCGGGTGTAGCGGTGCGGCTGGAACGCCAGCACCAGGCGGCGGCCGGGGAAGGCGCCGCGGGCGGCAGCCAGCGTTGCCGCCATTTCCGCCGGATGGTGGCCGTAATCGTCGATCAGGGTGAAACGGCCACCGCCTTGCGCCGCGACCTCGCCATAGCGCTGGAACCGCCGGCCGACGCCGCGGAACGCCGCCAGCGCGCGCTGGATCGCGGCGTCATCGACGTTGAGCTCGGTGGCCACGGCAATCGCCGCCAGCGCGTTCTGCACATTGTGGCGGCCCGGCAGGTTCAGCGTCACCGGCAGCGGCGGCAGGTGCACGCCGTTGCGCCGCAGCGCGGTAAAGCGCATCTGCGCACCATCGGCCTGCACATCGACGGCGCGCACCTGCGCGTCTTCGGCAAAACCGTAGCTGGTCACCGGCTTGGAAATCAGCGGCAGCAGACCGCGCACCGCCGGGTCGTCGATGCACAGCACGGCGGTGCCGTAAAACGGCAGGCGGGCGAGAAAATCGACGAAGGCGTGACGCAGCCGCGCCGGATCGTGGCCGTAGGTGTCCATGTGGTCGGCGTCGATGTTCGTCACCACGGCCATCACCGGCAGCAGGTTGAGGAACGAGGCGTCGGACTCGTCGGCCTCGACGACGATGTATTCCCCCTGCCCCAGCTTGGCACCGGCGCCGGCGCTGTTGAGCCGCCCGCCAATGACGAACGTCGGGTCCAGCCCGCCCTCGGCGAGAACGCTGGCCACCAGGCTGGTGGTCGTGGTTTTGCCGTGCGTGCCGGCGATGGCGATGCCGCGTTTGAGGCGCATCAGCTCGGCGAGCATCACCGCCCGCGGCACCACCGGGATGTGGCGGGCGCGTGCGGCCAGCACCTCCGGGTTGTCGCCGCGCACCGCGGTGGAAATGACCACGGCGTCGGCGTCCTGCACATGCGCGGCGTCGTGGCCGATGGCCACGCGCAGCCCCAGGCTGCGCAGCCGCTGCACCGTGGCGCTGTCGCTCAGATCCGAGCCGCTGATGCCATAGCCCAGGTTGTGCAGCACCTCGGCGATGCCGCTCATGCCGGCACCGCCGATGCCGACGAAATGAATGTTGCGAATGGCGTGTTTCATCGCCCCTGTCCTTGCCATGTGGCGCCGCCCGGCAGCAGCGCGGTGCAGCCATCGACCACCTGCTGCACCGCGTCGGGCCGGGCCAGCGCGCGGGCGGCCTGCGCCAGCGCCAGCAGGCGCTGGCGGTCCAGGCCGCGCAGCAGCCCGGCCAGCGCGGCGGCGTCGATGTCGCGTTGTTGAACGAGTAGCGCGGCGCCGCGATCGGCGAGAAACCGCGCGTTGGCCGTCTGGTGATCGTCGACGGCGTAGGGAAACGGCACGAACACCGCGGCCACCCCGGCGCAGGCCACTTCGGTGACGGTCGAGGCCCCGGCGCGGCAGATGAGCAGGTCGGCCTGCGCGTAGGCGGCGGCCATGTCGTCGATGAACGCGACGCACTCGGCCTGCACCCCGGCGCTGGCATACGCCTGCTGCAGCGCGGCCAGATGCCTGCTGCCGCTTTGATGCCGCACCAGCGGTCGCTGCTCCACGGGCAGCAGCGCCAGCGCCTGCGGCACCAGGGTGTTGAGCGCGGCCGCGCCCAGGCTGCCGCCGATGACCAGCAGGCGCAGCGGCCCGCTGCGCCCGGCGTAGCGCAGCTCGGGCGCAGGCAGGGCGCAGATGGGCGCGCGCACCGGGTTGCCCACCCATTGCCCGCCGGGCAGCGCACCGGGAAACGCGGTGTACACCCGGTCGGCCAGGCGGGCGAGCACTTTGTTGGCCAGCCCGGCGACGGCGTTCTGCTCGTGCACCACCAGCCTGGCGCCGGCCCACACGCTCATCAGCCCGCCGGGGAAAGCGATGTAACCGCCCATGCTGACGACCACGTCGGCCTGCACCCGGCGCAACGCGCGCAGCGCCTGCCAGAACGCGCGCAGCAGATTCAGCGGCAGCAACAGCTTGGCCGCCAGCCCCTTGCCGCGCAGCCCGCCAAAGCGCACCCAGAGCATGGCAAACCCGTGTTGGGGCACGAGCTCGGCTTCCATGCTGCCGGGCGCGCCCATCCAGAACACACTCCAGCCGGCGGCGCGCAACGCCTGCGCCACCGCCAGCCCGGGGAAAATATGCCCGCCCGTGCCCCCGGCCATGACCACCGCCACCGGCGCCGCTGGCTGCGGCGCCGGTGGCGCGGCGCGATGATCTGCAGGGGCGTTCATACATGCCCTCCGCGCATGAGCACACGGTTTTCGAAATCCACGCGCAGCAGCACGGCGATGGCCATGCAGTTGAGCAGCAGCGCCGAGCCGCCGTAGCTCATCAGCGGCAGCGTCAGCCCCTTGGTCGGCAGCAGCCCGAGGTTGACGCCGATGTTGATGAACGCCTGCCCGCCGATCCACACCCCCACACCCTGCGCCACCAGCGCGCTGTACATGCGGTCGAGCACCAGCGCCTGCCGGCCGATGCTGAAGGCGCGGTGGACGATCCAGAAAAACGCCAGGATCACCGCGCCGACGCCGACCAGGCCGAGCTCTTCGCCGATGATGGCGAGAAGGAAGTCGGTGTGCGCCTCGGGCAGGTAGTGCAGCTTTTCGATACTGCCGCCCAGCCCGACGCCGAACCACTCGCCGCGCCCCATGGCGATCAGCGCGTGCGACAGCTGGTACGCGCTGCCCAGCGCGTTGGCCTCGTTCCACGGGTTGAGATAGGCAAAAATGCGATCGCGCCGCCACGGCGACAGCACGATCATCAACACGAACGCGCCGATCACCGCCACGCTGAACCCGGCGAACAGTTTGCCGTTGGCACCGCCGAGAAACAGAATCGCCAGGGTGATCGAGGCAATGACCAGAAACGCTCCCATGTCGGGCTCGGCCAGCAGCAGCACGCCCACGAGCATCATCACCACCATCATCGGCAGGAAGGTCTTGAGGAAACTCTGCTTGACCTCCTGCTTGCGCACCATGAAGTCCGCGGCGTACAGCAGGGCGGTGAGCTTGACCAGCTCGGACGGCTGGAAGTTCAGCCCGCCCGGGAACATGACCCAGCGCTTGGAGCCGTTGACGTCTTTGCCGAT
>Ga0078972_1016376_pt1 | contig 11004 bp, 8 predicted proteins | sample YelNatPaOPGAMG01_FD_67568 | JGI IMG/M metagenome (GOLD analysis project Ga0078972, IMG submission 67568) | Hot spring thermophilic microbial communities from Obsidian Pool, Yellowstone National Park, USA - OP-RAMG-01 (SPADES assembly) (version 2) | ecosystem: Environmental > Aquatic > Thermal...
CTGAGGAAAGCGATTGTCAAGCCATCCAAAGGTTCTGGCAACCGCTCTAAGGTGAGCATGTATCGCTCAACGGTCAATTGCCTCGGTTCAACCCAAATTCCCCTCCAAGCCAAGTAAGCGGTGCCGACTCCTAAAGCCATTCCCAAAACGAGCAACCATTCAACCACAGTTGCTCTATCACCTCGCTAAGAGTGTTCCAAAGTCCATCTGCGACTTCGTGTTAAAGACTTCACCGCCATGACCATTCATACTACGGACTCCAGTCCATAGTTGATGACGCAGAAATTGAGCGCCGACTTTAGTCGGCGACATCATGGGAGTGCGAGGCTCCTGCCGAGCCAAAAACGACAGCGAGTAGCAAATAGCGAATAGTGAACGGCAAATGGCGACTGGCGATTAGCGACTGGTAAAACGGCAGCGAATGGCGAATAGCGATAGTTTTTTCTGGAGAACAGTGCCATTGCACTGCCGAAAATTTCAGCGCTTAATAACCGCACTCTGCACTCAGAACTCTGCACTCACCATTGCACCCAGCACTCCACACCAATTTTGCGCACGCATATCGGCTAAAGCCAATAACATGGGAGGTCTTAAAACACACTCTGCCTCTATTGACATCGCCCTTTCATCATGCTATAATGTTGCCGACCAAAACAAGTTCTCGGAGGGAGTCATCATGAGGCAAATAAGAGACTCTCTCTCGGAGAAACTTTTGGCTGATTTTGGTGGTGACGGCAATCATGCTCACCGCCTTCCCTTTCCTCGTCCGTCCCTTCTCTCAGCAATCCAACGATAACTCTCCCTCACCTCAACCCTTCACCTTTTTCATCCTTCCAGAAACTTCCACCTTCTCTGAACCTACCATCCCAATCTTAGTCGCTGTCATTTTGCCCTTTGAACTTTCCCAAAATTACCAACTCTCCGATTTCTTCGTCATCTCAGAAGGTCTTTTAGTCCCAACTTTCCCTTTGCTTGAAGAACCCTTCTTTGACAGCGAGACAAACTCCTTCGTTTGGCTATTTGCTGGCTTATTTGATGCCTCAGAAATTCTTCAACCCTCACTCCCAATCAACTTAACCCTTTCCGCCCACTCCTTCTTTGAACCCCTTGAACCTTCCCTTTCACCTCTATCCTCTTTCGACCAAATTTCCGTCGCTATCTCGTTGCCTCAGACTGAAATAAGTCAAGAAGAAGCGAAAGGTAGAGAAGGAACGGACAGCGAAACTGAAAAGAAACCATCGGGAGAAGAGCAAAAAGTCTCAGGAAGGGAAGTTGAAAGTGAAGGGACGGGAGAGGGTTCATCAGCCAGAGAAGTCAGTGGGTCTAAAGTTCAATCGGCAAAGGAAGCAGTTTTGAAAGAACCTAATGCATCAAGGAAGGCTTTTGAGCAAGAAATTGCTGCTAAAGCACTTTCAAATGCCAAAAAGAACCCAAAGAGCACAGCGAAAGAGAATGGGATAATCATCACTGTTGGCGCTTATCCTGAAGTTTTGCCTGCCGACGGAAAAAGCACAGCCTTCATTGTCGCTAAGGTGACGGATGAAAAAGGTAATCCCTTATCTGGCAGAGTTGTCAATTTTTCAACGAACGGTGGGAATTTATTAGTTCGGCAGACGGAAACTGATGGGAATGGCATAGCACTTTCAAGAATATGTTCTGAAGTTCTGAGGAAAGGCATCAGAAAGATCGTGACGATAAAAGCAAAGGTCAATCCTGAAGCACAGACACAAATCATCATAGATGGCAACATTAATCAGGTGACCTTTTCTAATTATTCAACTCACATCTCAATTGCGTGGTGTCCGAATTTGAACGCAGGCACGGAAGGAATTGTTTGCTCTCAGGCAGACGCAGTGATTGGTGGGAGTGCGCAAGTGGAGTTGCACATAAAACAGAGTTTTGGCAACAACTTTTACCCTTACCTTTGGGTCAATTGGATAAAGGTAATTGGAGATGGACACCCAAGGCAAATTGGATTGGCTCATCCTGGCAGGGAGTATGGGACTATGGGTGTTTATTGCCTTCCATCGTTTGTCCCTGGGCAAGAAGTCATTTTCACCCACACCGTTGGTCCTGAAGATTTGGAGTGGACAAGGTTTCATCATGGGAATGTTGTAGTGACGATTAACTACACTCTTGCAAGATACACTCCACCTGGACAACCTCCTCAGATGGTGACGGAGGAAGTAAGCATATCGGGAGTTGCGAGAAACGCAGTTTTGAAGATTTTGGAAGACAGCCCACCATTGCTTGCTTGGGATCCTGATAATCCGCCGAGTGAGGAAAGGAGGAGGGTAAGTTTTAAGGTTGAGAGTGTTCAAAGTGGAAACTTTATAGGAGTGGTTAGGATTTATAGGGCAAACAGGAGTAACGGAGAAGGTGCAGTGAAGGAGATTTGGGTAGAAGGGAGCACAAATCAAACGATTTCAGTGGTGTGGGATGGGACGGTAGATGGGGGAGAAGGAGAGGAGTGGGGCGAAGGCAATGTTGTTGCTGAGAAAGGATTGTATTCTTATGATGTTCAATTTTGGTTGCCGCAAGTTCTCGTTGGAATGGATGAGGACAAAAGGGTAAGCCCATACATGGTGATAGAGCGTGCGGTGGATGAAAACGGAGAGCAGGTATTTGAGGCGGAGTATTATGGCTACGATGACAATGGGACGGAAGGGGAGGAAGATGACGGACATCTTTATTTCATCAGGTGGTATGTGCTTAAGTGCGGTTCGGCGCAGTATGATAATGATGGAGATGCTTTGATAGACCGTGATGGAGATGGTTGGATAAAAGAGGATTGGGTGGATGGGAGAGACAATGATGAAGATGGGTTGGTAGACGAAGACCCATTGGGATGGGATGAGGACATGCCAGATGGGGTAGATAACGATGGAGACGGGAGAGTTGATGAAGACGGACCTGACCCAGTAAATGCATCACAAGGTCAGGTATTGCTTTACGATCCAGATTTGGAGTTGGTAGCAAGTTGGGATTTGGGAAGTTTGTTGTGTTTAGAGCACAATGCTAATGATGGATTGGTTGCGAGTTTGGAAGGGGTGAGGCATGGAGTGCTGGTAAGAGTTCCGGTATCTTTGATGCAGAAATCAGGAACATATCGTTTTGTCTTGCGAGTATGGGACAACCATGCCCACCTTCACAAAGACCACCAAGTTAAACTTGCGTTGGAGATGAATGCATTTGCTTCAACGGAAGTTCAGTTTGATTTGGACATTGCTGACGGACAGAATGGAGCTATCGTCCCTGACCTTCTGGAAGAGACAGAAGGTGCATTTACTGTAGCCAATCTCAATGATACCAATTCGGATGGGATACCTGATGACAAACAAAATCCAGTTATGGGAGAGAAAGATCTTATGAAATTAGTGGTTCGGTTTGGTAATACAGGGCCAGGCGGGACGGCGATTTTAAAAGCGATAAAAGGTGCGAATCTAATCAGGATTTGGGAGAAAGACGATAAGTCAGGTAATCAAATCTCATTGCCTTACAAATTTCCTGTTCCTGCTAATCAAAAGATTCCATATCGGGTTTTAGGATGGATAGAAGGTATACAACCAAGCAATCAGTTACAAGATATTGTCTTGGAATTAGAGTATCAAGGGAAACGAGACCGCGTGGCAGCAACATTGATTTGGGCAGAGAGAACTAATTTTAGAAATTCTGGTGCTCAACTATCTCAGGATTTGGATGATCCTACTGTACATCAAATATTTCAGAGCTTTGGTGGGAGATTAGGTCTTATCCCTATCTTTAACGATAGAGTGCACAATGGCATGGAAATGGAATTTACTATTCGCCCGCCAGGGATACGTCCTCTTGTTGATAAAGGTAGAGTTAATTTTGACATTACTAGGCAAAAACAATCAAGAGGCTGGACTGATGGAGTGCAAGATCTTGATATAGATTTTCCGAATGGAGATGAGATACCGAATGACGATTCATCGCAAGATGATGAAGATAACTATCCAACAAATGATCACATCTATTCTGTGGATTTTCCTGGATTCAACATGCCACCTGAAGTCAACGAACGAGTTCATCGTATGAATGCTTATGAATTTGTCCGAGTGCGTTTTGATGGGCAACAATTTCAAAATCAAAATGGTGTTGTGGAAGGTAGTCGTTGTAGTAACAAAGTGCCTTGGCGCTCTCGTAGTCGAGCTCGTAGAGATCCTAAAAGTGGGAATATTCAGAGAGTGAACGTTAGGCCCGATGATAATCAAATCGAAGTTGGAGGGCACTTACCACTTGAGCCATTATAGAAAGAAAGGAGCGAGGAAGTTATGAACCGATCTATCTACTTCATGATTTGCACGATGAGCCTCATTGGAGTTAGTTACTTTATGATGGTAAGAAGTGAACGACAAACTCAGATGGCTATTCCAGAGATTCACCAGTTCATGGAAAAGCGGACAGAGGTTGTCAAGACCCTGCTATACATTGCTAAGCAAAAAATCAAATCGAAGCCCACAGAGGCTGCATGGGCTATAGAACTACTGGGAGAACTTAGGGCAATAGAAGCCACTGATTTTCTACTAGACAATATTACTTTTCAAAACCCATATGTAGATGAACCTACAGATCGCTATCCAGCGATGGTTGCTTTAATATATTTTGGATACCCGAGTGTTCGAGGAATAGTCTACAATGGTTTTAAACGAGAACGAAGCGACTTAGAGCAAAAGTTAATGGCACATGTCATTTGTAGTGTGTTAGGAGGTGGTTATCGCAACCGCTGGGAAGTAGGGAGAAGGCTTGGGCGATTGATTATCCAAGAACACCTTCGTTCTGCTAACCCACCTAAACAAGTTAGGGAACGATTGATAAAGTTTATGGAGAATTATTTCCCAGCAGAAAAGCCAATAAAGCGCCATTGAAACATGTGGTTCAGATAGTCATTGCAACACCTATGCCCACCTTCACAAAGACCACCAAGTCAAACCTGCTTTGGAGATGAATGCAAGAGAATCGTCGTCAGTTATTAACCTTATTGCATCTGATTTGTTCAAATCAGGGCTTACCGAAAGTGAGGAAGAAAATCCTGGAGCATTCGTTCACTTCAACTTGGACAATGATAATGATAGTGATAACAATGATGGTGCTCCTAAGCATCCAGGCGGAGATTATATTGCAAATGAAACTCATAGACCTGTGATTGGGGAGGATGATTTGAGGAGGGCAAAGATATTCTTTGGAAGGCAGCTGGGAAGGCTACCTAATGAAGGGAAAGTTGTTTTGAGAGTTAGACTTATTTCAGGTAGCCGACCTATGAGGGTTTGGAAGAGTCCAGAGAAGGGTGCAGGAAATGATGTGTTGGTTACTGTTCAAGAGAAGGGATGGGATTTGTCAGACCCAGTTCAACGCCAAGCATTCAGTCAGATTAAAGAGAATTTGTGGATTGAAGGAATGGAATACAATAGCAAATGTTGGTTAGAAGTGGAATACAAGAAGCAAGAAGGAGGAGAGTGGAAAGTGGTTGGTTCGGATAGAGTGAAGTATACATTCATTGCAGCGGATTGTGGTGTGCAGCCAAGAACAGAGCCATGTCAGTTACCAGTTTATGATTGGCAAGGAAGAGTAGTAGGATATTATGATGACCCAGACCAAAGAGCACGCATAAAAGGGTTAGGTGTAAAGGATTGTGAGTTCAGCATTACTGACAATCGCATCACATTACAATATAACTGCATTGCTTGGTCTGTTGATGAAACAAACATCTGGTATGAAGATATTAGACAAGAAAATGTGATTTATCCTCCTATTGTTGTGATCATTGACGAAGTGTATGGAAATGGAGACAGGCAATTGGAAATAAAAGCAATGGATACTTTTTACAGAATAAAAAAGGGTTGGACTCAGATCACAACAGGGAACGATGAGCAAAAAGCAAAAGATGCAGAAGCAATATATTATCACAATGACTATCATGCTGCAAGGCGAAAGTATTGTCCATGTGGAGCAGGGAAATGGATCATGTATGAAAGCAAATGTGGTAGGATGGAAAGAATAGAACATATTTGGAACCAGCTCAGTTGCTACGGTACACCTACACATTTTTACAAATAAGGTAAGGAGGGATTGTGATGAGATTTCAATTAATCACTATAGCATTAATTTTTATCACTATCACCACTATGTTTACCTTAGTTGTATGTAATGAAACTCAAGAAAATTTGCGTGAGAAGTTCATTTGTTACTATACTGAGTGGACTCGATACCGTATACAACTTATAACTGATCCAGAAATTGGGTTCAGTTCTCTTATTGCGCCATATGTAAGTAAAATATATGCTCATCAAAGCTTCCATGCTATTATAAAATTAGGAGCTCAAGTTGTGCCTTATATCTTTGCTGTCAGTGATGTTGAGCTGGTTCCCGCTGTGGAAAAGATTTGCAAAATCCATATTCACAAACAGTTCATTAGGGATCCTATAGTGATACCTGGGAAAGATGTGCAGATCACCTTTGAAGAGTTTCCAGAAATATTAACTGAGTTACGCAATTGGCAACCTGGGAAGGAATGGCTCCTTTGGTGGCTTGAGGGTGAGAAGCGGACACCTCAATGGTTTAGCGATCGTTACAGCAAATGGTTGGTAGCCAGAAAGCAAGGCGATGCCCAGAAGACTAAAGCGATGTATCAAAAACTTTTGGACATTGGTATTGCTGCCATCCCTTTGTGGCTTGAGAAATTGCAAAGTGAGCAAGATGAAAGCATAAGACAGGAAATCATGAAAGCTCTTTCATACCTGACGGATGGGGAAGTGAATTTGAACATGTCACCTCAAGAGTGCCTGAATTGGTGGGAAGCAAATAGGGAAAGATGGACAATTCCGTTCCCGAAGAGCAAAAAGGAGTTTCTCAAATGGCTTGAGAGGGAAGGATGGGAAGAACAAATGCTTTCTATCCCCAGTGTCATAACGATCAGTCGCCTTGAGGATGAAGAGGCAATAGATGTTTTGATTCGTTTCCTAAGGCATCCAAATCCATTGGTGAGGGGAACAAGTTTGGGGAGGATTATGATACTGTTTGGGGAACAACTGCCAAAGGAATATGCATTAGGTGTTGGAACAGATGATTGGGAGACAGTTGGAGATCTAATAAAAATGTGGAAGTATGAGTGGATTAGAAAGAAAGTGATGAAATTGATGAAATGGATGGAAGATGATAAAATAGCTAATAAGATAGCAAAAGAACTTTTAGATTGGTGGCAAGAGAATAGAGGGAGAATTAAAATTTATTGGCAAAGAGCATGGAATGTGAATTATGAACTTCCATAAAGACTACCAAGTTAAACCAGTGTTGGAATTGAATGCAGAATGGAAGATACCTAAACTATTACTTTCTTGGGCGCCTATGAGGCAAGGACAAAAGTTTGGAGATAACCCTGGAAATGGCAAACCTAACACAGCCATTGGGAAGAGAATTTTCCCTGATTTACCAGTTCCTCCAGACCAATTACCCCCCAATGAGGACCGTGAGGCTTATCGGAAAGCAAAGGTCATTGTCCATGTTTGGGGGGAACCTAACACGACAAAGACAGTTTATCTTCGTCTCCTTGACCCTGACGATCCAAGTGCTCCCGACACACAAGAGGAATTGCCCATTGACAACAATGATGGTGTGATTCAAGATCCATCAGGCGGGGTTACATTTGTTCGCCGACCTAATGATAACAGGAGAGAAGTAGAAATAGTAGAGGAAGTTGTTGATGGGAGAAGGATAAGGAGAGAGGTTGAGAGGTTCCCTTCAATAGGAATGTTCGAAGGTGGGGGCACAGATAGTCAAGTTGATGTGAATTTGAACGATGAAGGATATGGGAGGGCAGAGGTCATTGTCCTTTTGAGTCGTCAACCCGGCAACAATTTTAAGGTGGCGGGGGCTTTTGATAACAGTGTGAGGGATGGGCTGCACATTAAGGAGGGGACACAGGAAGAAGCCTTACGGGTTTGGACAGCAGATGGCAAGAAAGTTCCTGAGGGGAATGAACCTGACATAGAACCTGTCGCAAGGGCAACAGAGTTGTTGACAGTTTGGAGGAGACTGTGGGTGGAGGTGGATTCTATGGGTGCTGAACATCCTGATCATCAGTGGGATGCTGAAGATGATGACCTTCTAAGGGGTGATATTGTAGACCTACCCTTCCCTGGGTTTCTGGAGGAAGCTTTTAGAAAGGCTTACATTCTACCTCTAAAAGATACAGGTAATGACGAAGGTAATACCTATTGGATTCAATATCTTTACGAAGGTCACACTCAGCGTGACATCAAATTACGAGACGGTCGTATTATACCTAAAGGTGCATATTACAATCAGGGCGTCTATGGCAAGTGGTATCGTCAAACTCCTGAATTTAACGACTATTGGGCTGTATATATTTGTGCTGCCTATGAAGAGGATCCAAGATGGGATAATGATCCTGACGGAGAGTTGGCAAATTTAGGTAGAACATATGATGCGGAGTTATTCTATTCACATATTTGGATGGAAGATTTGTGTGATTGGGCGAGATATTGTAGTTGGTCGGAACAACAGAAAGAGTATTGTCTAAAAATACTAATTATGCACGAAATTGGCCATCATTTTAGATTACCTCATAGTCCAGATTTTGAAAGTGTAATGAGCTCAATATCTCCTAATACTCCAAAACATTTTAATGCTCAAGAACTTGCTCAAATTCGCAGCGCATTAATGCCATAAGGAGGGATGAGTCATGAAAAGAATAAACATTGTTGCGGTAATTGGATTACTTTCTTGTGCCTTGGTAATCACAAATGTGATGGGGCAAGAGAGTCAAATCCATCTTCAAGTCATTCCCGAACGAACTATTGTCTTTCCTGCAGAACCGTTACGCGTGAGGCTTATCCTGACTAACCACAGCAAAGAGGCAATAGAAATCTACCCATTTCTACCCTCCACAAAGTCCGCTATCTTAGTTAAACCACCTGGAGACAATTGGCGATATTTTGTCCCATTTATGGGCATTTCTTGCGTCCCATATTTCTTCTATACCCTTGCTCCAGGCGAGTCCAAGGTTCATGACTTGCGCTTGGACATAGAGTCTGGAGGAAAATTTCTTCTAACCGAGCCAGGAGACTGGTTATTCATGTTTAATTGGAGTATAAGACGACCCAAAGGGGTTATTTCCAGCTCTATAACCATTAAGGTTCTCCAAGCCCCTCCAGATGAAATCATGGCTTTGAAAGAATTTTTGAATATTCCTAATATATCTGTGATAATGCATTATTTAAATGCCGATGCTGGTGGAGAAGAAGCCCAAAAAATGTTAAAAGAGTTCACTGAAAAATATGAACATAGTCGTTATAGCAATTATGCTTGGTTCTGTATTGCCAAGTCAATGATACCGATTGTTCCGTTAAAAAAAACACGCCTTCCACAACATGACCCAGCAAGGGCTCTACCAATTTTCCTTCGCCTCTCTAACCTCTCCCCAAATGAATTTAGTTTGTCTGGTGATGCCTTATTTTATGCTGCTGTTTGTTATTATCAAATTGGTGATATCAAAAATAGTGTGACTTTATTAAAATCATTTGTGGATAAGTTCCCTAATGCGCATTTAATTATTGAAGCAAAAAATTACTATACGAACTCAATAAAAACTAGATTGATGCGATCTTTGATCATAGCACTAAGCCTTATCATTCGCTTAACTCATAGGCGAAGGAGGAGATAACGATGAACGGGCAATTGACGAGAATATGGTTACTGACAGGCTTGGTTATGTGTTTAGGAGCCACTGGCTGGGCAGAAGAAGGGCAAGAAGTGGGGAAAGCACCTCCCAAACTACCACCTGTTGACGAGTTGGTGAAACCTGCCCGCCGCTCTTTAACCCCTGAGGAAGCAGAGGAAATGGCAAAGTTAATAACAAATGCTATCTCACTTAAGGGTTGGTCATTAGAGCGAATAAATGCGATTCGTGCTTTAGGAGACATAATAGGGCATGTAGCGGTTATTCCAGTGCTTGAGAAAATAGCGAGAGATCGGCAGGAGGATAAAGATATTCGTGCGACAGCAGTTAGAGCGATAGCACGCATTCCTGACGAGCAAGCAATTGAGGTTCTTATAGGGATTTTGGACGAGGCTGATAAGGACCTTAAAATAAACCCTAAAGACCGGGCGGCGGAAGAGGTGAGGTTTGCGGCGAAAGAGATGCTATTTCGTCTTCTCGCTCCACCTGTAGATTTTCCAGACCCCAGAAAAACATGGACTGAAAATTTTAGACTCTATTGGGAAAAGGTTCGGAAGAAGATAGATTTGAGGAAAAGCGTTTATGTCTTGAAAGTGATCACATATTGAGCGTCAAGCGAAGGAAGTCTCTTGAGGCAGAAACTTGAGGGGAATGTCTTGACATCCTTGCCCATGATGACAAGCAAATCCAAATCCCTCAAAGCCCTGACGGGGTGGCAGAAGTCACCACTTATGACCATGCGACAGACCCGTCCTCCAACTATTTGGATTCGGAGGCAATAGAGGCAGGGTTGAGCGGACATCAAAAGCGAGGGAGGGCAAGGGATGATAAGGGTCGTTGTGGGAGATGAAGGCACCGACTTTGGCGACGATGTTCCGCTCGAAGGAAGGGATCGTCTATACTTCATCAAGGTAGCAGGACCTTTCAGCTGGTGAGGTGAATAAAACATGCGAAGTTGGGTCAGATTACTTAGTCTATTGCTTACGATAATGGCAACAGCAGCAAGTTGGGTTACCTTTCAAATCGCGAATCAAAATGCCTCTTTCGTCCGCAAAATCGGTGGTCTCCCTACTGGGCAATACTGGTGGTTTTTGGATGTGTATCAAAATCAGCTTTTTGTTTTGGACAGTTATGGCAACAAAGTGGACATAACGGACAAGATTAACCTTGATCCCACGCCACCTTTTTATGTGGCTCGCATCAATCCCGACACTGAGCAAGTGGTGGAAGAATTCACAACAAGGCAATGGAGGGCAGTCGCTATTTCAGCAGAAAGAGAGCAGCGT
>Ga0078972_1016378_pt1 | contig 11002 bp, 10 predicted proteins | sample YelNatPaOPGAMG01_FD_67568 | JGI IMG/M metagenome (GOLD analysis project Ga0078972, IMG submission 67568) | Hot spring thermophilic microbial communities from Obsidian Pool, Yellowstone National Park, USA - OP-RAMG-01 (SPADES assembly) (version 2) | ecosystem: Environmental > Aquatic > Thermal...
GGATATTAACCTCATTATACTCTTTAGGAGCTTTAAAGGATTTAGGTACACTTCTTAAGGCAGCCTGATGAAATACATAATCTGTACCTTTAGTCGCATCAAGACAGACCTTTTTATTACGAATATCTTCCCTGATTAAATCTACATCCTTAATAAAACTTCTTATATTTTCTTCTTTGCCAGAAGAAAAATTATCTAAAATCCTTACTTTGAAACCCTCTTTTAACAAAAATTCTGCTAAGTGCGAACCGATAAAACCTGCTCCTCCTGTAACTAAAACAGTTTCTTTCATCTTTTATATCTTTATTATTTTTTTATCCTTTATATTTTTATAAACATCGCGGGTATCAAATATAAGCGGAGCATTCTTTAAAACAAAATTATAATCTATATTGGAATGGTCCGTAACAATTACTACACAATTCAATTTTTTAAAATCTATTTTCTTCAGATCCACAGATTTAAGATTTAAATTATTTATCTTAAGATAAGGAATAAGGGGATCATAATAAAAAACCTTAATTTTTCGTTTTTTAAATTCATCGATAATCTCTAAAGCGGGCGATTTTCTTAAATCTTTGACATCTTTTTTGTAAGTAACCCCTAAAATCAAAACAGTTTTATTTTTTATTTTAGGATAGTTTTTATTAATAATCTCTATAACTCTTTCCACGATATATTTGGGCATTGAAGAAGTAATTATAGAGGCAACCCGGATAAACTTTAAATTATGACCAATCCTTTTTGCCTTCCAGTAAAGATATAGAGGGTCCTTAGGGATACAATGTCCCCCTACACCTGGTCCGGGATAAAAGGGCATAAATCCAAAGGGTTTGGTTTTGGCCGCTTCAATTATTTCCCAGATATCTACCTTCATCTTATGCGCCAACATGGTTAATTCATAAATTAAGCCAATATTTACCAGACGAAAAGTATTTTCCAAAAGTTTTACAAACTCTGCGGTGCGTGCAGAAGAAACCGGAATCACCTTTTTGATTATATTCTTGTATAATATCACTGCCAGTTCAGTAGCCTGTGGCGTTAAACCGCCCACTATCTTAGGAATATTCTCTAAAGCATAGTTTTTATTTCCGGGGTCTATCCTTTCGGGAGAAAAACAGAGATAAAAATCTTCTGTATGTTTTAAATTATGTTTTTCTAACAATGGTAGAATAAACTCCTCAGTTGTTCCGGGATAGGTTGTGCTTTCTAAAATAATCAAAGATGGTTTTTTTATATTTTTCGCAATTCGCTCTATCGCATCTTTTATATAAGAAATATCCGGAGTATATTTATATTTAAGTGGCGTAGGAACACAGACTATAATTACCTCTGCTTTAGATAAATCTCTAAAATTATTGCTTAATTTAAATCTTTGCGAATTTATGGCTTGTTTTAACTTTTGCGAACTAACATCCGTAATATAGGACCTTCCTTCTTTTATCCATCTTATTCTATCTATATCCACATCTATCCCTAAAACAGAGAATCCTTTTTCAACAAAACTTAAAGCCAAAGGCAAACCCACATAACCTAAGCCCACAACTGCTACTTTCGCGATGCATTTAGATATTTTTTCTTTTAAATAAGCAAACTCAGCGTTCATTTTTAAAATAATCAGGATTATTTTTATACCATTCTATAGTAATATCTAAAGCCTTATCAAAGTTATAGTGTGGCTTCCAACCCAAAGTTTGAACTTTTTTAGATTTCATAGCATAACGAAAATCGTGCCCAGGCCGGTCTGACACATGTTTTATTAAAGAAAAAGGTTTATTTAATTTTTTTAAAATAATTTTACTAAGTTTAAGATTAGACAATTCATTGCCTCCAGCGATATTATAGATTTGACCTTTTTTGCCTTTATGTAAGACTATATCAATAGCAGAGCAATTATCCAAAACAAATAGCCAATCTCTCCTGTTTAATCCTTTGGCATAAAGTGGGAGTGGTTTATTCCTTAAGGCATTGGTAATAAAAAGGGGAATAATTTTATCCGGATACTGATTTGGTCCGAAATTGTTAGAACTGCGGGTAATTACGGTATTTAGTCCGTAAGTACAGGAGTAGGCACAGACAATATGGTCAGCGGATGCTTTACTAGCAGAATAGGGATTTGAGGGATTAAGGCAAGATTCTTCGTTAGCAAAACCTTTTCTTATGCTTCCATAAACCTCGTCGGTAGAAATCTGGACAAATCTTTTTATTTTATATTTTTTTGCCAGTTCTAACAGGATATAAGTTCCGTATATATTCGTTTGGATAAATTCCCGAGGATTTTTTATGGAGATATCTACATGGGTAGAGGCAGCAAAGTTTACCACCACATCGCAACCTTTGATTATTCTTTCCACCTTTTTATAATTACAGATATCCTCCTTGATAAATCTGTAGTTTGGATTATCTTTGACTTCTTTAAGATTTTTAAGATTTGCGGTATATGTAAGTTTATCTAAGTTAATTATTTTATAAGAAGAGTATTTTTTTAGTATATAACGAATAAAATGAGAACCAATAAAACCAGCACCACCTGTAATTAGAAGAATCATCTTTTTTTATAGTAATTATTTGCTACCAGATTATTGGCTTTAAGTAGAGACTCAAAGGTCCCGCAATCGGTCCAATAACCATCAAGGATATCGTAATAAAGTAGACCTTTTCTTAGGTAGGCATTATTTACATCGGTAATCTCTAACTCATTTCTCCACGAGGGCTTAAGAGTTTTAATAATATCAAAAACTTCATCATCGTACATATAAATTCCAGTGACGATATAATTTGATTTTGGTTTTTTAGGTTTTTCTTCTATAGAGATTATTTTTTTATTTCTTAATTGGACTACGCCAAACCTTTGAGGATTTTTTACTTTTTTTATAAGAATTCTTGCTCCTTTGGGTTGACTTAAAAAATGTTCTACATATGGTCTAATGGATTTTTCCACAATATTATCTCCTAATATAACAATCACTTTTGAATCTTTACAGAAATCTTCAGCATAACTTAAAGCATCCGCAATACCTCTTTCTCCCTTTTGGTATGCATAGTGAAGATGTTTTAAACCGAATTCTTTCCCATTACCGAGAAGTTTTAAAAAATCACCCGCATTATTTCCTCCTGTTACAATCATAATATCTTTTATTCCTATATTTATTAAACTCATCAATGGATAATATATCATCGGCTTATTCCATACGGGAAGCAGATGTTTATTAGTTACACGGGTGAGGGGATCAAGTCTTAAACCTAAACCGCCTGCCAGAATTACACCCTTTAAATTATCAAATCTTATATTCCTATCTTCTCCAGTCATAAGGGATATTATTTACATAAGGGTCAATCCTAAACTCATCAGGATCTTTACGGTTATACGGTAAAGTAGGGATATTTATCACCATTGCCTCTTCATCTGAGATACATTTAAATCCATGATAGACCTGCTTGGGAATGCGGATAAGTTTTGGTTCATCCATACTTAATATAAACTCATCAATCTTACCAAAGGTAGAAGATTTTTTTCTGGCATCGTATAAAGCCAGAAGGATCTTTCCTTTAATACAGGAAAAATAGTCATCCTGTTTTTTATGGTAATGCCATGCTTTAACTATTCCCGGATAAGCAGTAGTGATATATACCTGACCAAATTTTTTAAATATCTTGTCATCAGAGCGTAAAATCTCCATCAATCTTCCCCGCTCATCTTTAAATATAACTAATCTCTTTATTTCTACCCCTTTAATCATCTTCCTACCCCTATATAACGAAAGCCCAGACTTTTTAATTTTTCAGGCTCAAACATATTGCGCCCATCGATAATTAAAGGCTGTTTCATTATTTTTTTTATCTTAGAGAAATTAAGATTTTTAAACTCCTCCCACTCTGTCATAATTAAGAGGCAGTCACTATTTTTAGCCACCGCATAAGGTTCAAAACATAATTTTATATCTTTAAAAATTTTCTTTACTTTGAAACCTGCTTTAGGGTCATAAGTCTTTATATAAACCCCTTCTTTTTTTAATTCGGTGATAATTTCTAATGATATAGAATTTCTTATATCATCCGTATTGGGTTTAAAAGTAAGCCCAAGTATTCCTATGGTTTTTCCCTTAAGTATCCAAAGGGAGTCGGATATTTTCTTAATGATCGATTTTTTTTGTTCCTCATTTATTTTTTTCACTACTTTAAGCAATTCAAAATTATAACCTGCCTTTTCCGCAATACTGATAAAAGCATCTAAGTCTTTAGGAAGACAAGCCCCTCCATAACCAGCCCCTGCTTTTAAAAAATCTTTACCTATCCTTCTATCAAGACCTATACCTTCAGCAACTTTTACAATATCCGCTCCAGTTTTTTCGCAGATCTGTGCGATTGCATTGATGAAGGAAATTTTAGTTGCCAAAAATGAGTTGGAAGCATGTTTTATAAGTTCAGCACTTTTTATATCCGTAATTAAAATCGGTGCTTTTATAGGCTGATACAATTTAAGTAGAATATTTTTTGCCCTCTCAGACTCCACTCCGATTACAATTCTATCCGGATGCATAAAGTCATAGATTGCTGAACCTTCTCTTAAGAATTCAGGATTAGAAGCAACATCAAAATCCACATTATATTTATTATTTATTTTGATAGTGCGTTTCACCCATTCACCAGTTTCAACCGGTACAGTAGATTTTTCTACAATTAGACGGTAATTTTTTAAATTTTTAGCAATCTGGCTGGCAACATTTTCTATACCGGTTAAATCCGGTTCACCATTTCCAAGAGAAGGTGTGCCTACAGCAATAAAAATAACCTCAGTTTTATCTACCGCTTCTTTTATACTGGAAGAAAAATAGAGCCTTTTCTTTTTAACATTTTTTCTAATAAGTTCTTCTAAACCCGGTTCATATATAGGGATGATATTTTTTTTAAGTTTTCTTATTTTTTTTAAATCATTATCCACACAGATAACGGTATTGCCCAATTCAGAAAAACAGGCACCCGTAACTAATCCTACATAACCAGCTCCAATAATAGATATCTTCATCTTATTCTGTTTGTTTTGGACTGCGATAGGACTGCTCAAATTCAAGTTCTATTTTAGGAAAAGCTTTCAGTCTAAAAACAAACCAAAAGGTATGACCGTGTTCCTTGCTTATATTATAAATAAAATCCATTATCCAGCAATGTAGGTCCCGAGAAATACTGTATTCCTGCTCTTTTAATCCCTTTGTTTTGATTTTAGCAAACTGATAACGTTCATAGATGCGTGCTTTCCATTTAGGATTGAAGCGCCAGTTAAATTCAGTAGTCAGTTCTTTCCCTCCTTTTCTCTCGTAACGGTTACCCAAACCAAATGAACGACCATTGCCAAGGTTTGTAGATAAATCAAAGTTTACGGTTTTAAAATTATTCTGTTTTGGATCAAAAGTAGCATCCTGCTCTATTCGTAACCAAGAAAAAGGAACAAGTTCTAAATCCATTAAGAGATCAGCAAATCCCTTACCAGAAGATGTATTTCTTTCTAAATTATAATCTGTATTTATTTTAAAGATAGCAAAATCTACTACTTCATTATTTCTTTTGGTTTGAAGTTTATTTACCAGTTCTAAATTTATCTTATGATTCTGTTCGATAGTATCTATATCATCAAAGATTTGGAGTTTACTCTTCGGTATAGTGGGCTGGTGGTTATATTGGTATCTTATATTGGGAGTGATAATGTGTCTTAATCCATTTATATCAAAGAATTGATTGGAAACATCAAAGATACGATAAAAACTTGTAGACAAATCTATGCCTGTATAGAAAACTGTACGCGGATCAAGAGAATTTCCTTCCTTGTCCTTAGAGTAATAGGTTTCTCTTACCGCCACAAATGGATTTATATTAAAAATATAGAATTTCTTAGGTATAAATATCTGATTATAGATGTCAAATCTTACCACATCATCATCTTGGCTGGAAGGAGAGGCCTCTTTGTTTAAAAGATTGGCAAATTGTATCTGATTATTAAGATAAAGACCCCATATCCCTAAGGGGAAAGAAGGTAAACTATAAGAAAGTTGGGGAAGTTTTTCATCGGGAACTAAATCCTGATGTGTATACCAGGAATTTATACGCTTCTGAATCAGAAGATTTAAAGAAGAATTGGCAAGATTATGGTTTACGGAGAGGTATGTCTTAGGTTGACTTTCCTTTTCGTATTCACGGTAAAAATAATCTTTAAGAAAATTATAATCGGTTCCCAAAACCATCCTTTTAGAATCTTCTATTTTATATACTTCTAAAATTGCATTTGTCTGGGGACTAATTTCCCAATTGTGTCTTAAGCGCATAAGATAACGCTGGAATTCTGCCGGGCTTTCTTGATTTAATTTCCTCGTGCGCTCCTGGGTATAATAAAACTTGTAATCCCCCTTACCTAAACTGGGCAAAGCGTAATTTAGGCCAAAACCTTCGGCTAGTCCTAATTTTGAACGGTAATCAAGATAAACTCTGGCGGTCTGGTTTGCAGTTAAATTCACTCTCCAACTGGAAAGCATATATCCACCCCAATCACTGCTTTTACCAGGGATCAATCTTACATGCATAAAGGGATCTTTAAGACTGTGAGTATAAGAAGGAAGGTATAAAAGAGGAATTTTACCCAAATAAAATTTTGCTCCTTTTACCACTACTTTGTCTTCAGGATAAATCTGGATATTCTTTGAAGAAATATAATAATGCGGCTTATCCAAATCACAGGTGGTGATATAACCATTTTTAATATCGTATTGATTTTGGCTTATCTTTTGTGCGTTTTCTCCTTGCGCATAATAAGGAGGTGCATCTACCTTGGCTTTTATAATACTTCCGCTTTTTTGGGAAAAATTATATATTATCTCTTCCGCATAAAGTATTCCTCTTTCATCCTTTACACAGACATTACCTTTAGCGGTGGCTTGCTGGGTATCCAAGTCAACTATTATCTTCTGGCAGGTAAGTTTTGTATCTTTATATATAACCGAGACATTTCCTTCTGCGGTTACCTCTTTTTGGTCAGCGGAATACTCTACCTTATCACCGTTAACAATAATCGGTTCCTTTATCTGTTGACCAAAAACAAAACAATCTGTAAATAGAAGTGCCAAAGATAGGATTAAAAATAAAGAAAGTTTTTGCATTATTACTTAGGAATCTTTTTGTAATCTTCTAAGAACCTCTGGATTCCAATATCAGTCAAGGGATGCTTGATTAGTTGTTCAATAACTAAAAAAGGAACAGTTACTATATCTGCTCCGATGAGCGCAGCCTCCAATACATGCAGAGGATTCCTTACCGAAGCAACAATTATTTTGGTCTTAAAGTTATAATTGGTATAGATCTGTTTAATTTTTTTAACAAGTTCCATCCCCACCTGGCTTATATCATCAAGCCGTCCAATAAATGGACTGATATAATCCGCTCCTGCTTTAGCGGCTAGTAATGCCTGGGTAGGCGAAAAACATAGTGTAACGTTGGTCTTAATATTCTCTTTTGAAAGAGCTCTTACCGCTTTAAGTCCATCTTTGGTAAGGGGTATCTTTATAACGATATTAGAGGCGATTTTACTTAAACTTTTCGCTTCCTTAACCATCCCTTCTGTATCTTGAGAAATTACCTCTGCACTTACCGGACCCTTAGTAAGAGAACATATCTTCTTTAAAAGTTCCCTCGCAGGTTGATTTTCCTTAGCAATAAGCGTGGGATTGGTAGTTACTCCGTCGATCAAACCACATTTAACTAATTCCTCTATCTCCTTAATATTAGCGGAATCGATAAAAATCAACATTTTTTGTCTCCATTTTGACTAAAAGCGCTGCCCCGATTATTCCTGCATTATCTTTAAGACGAGAACTTAAAATTTTTACCTGTTTTGCCTGAATAGGCATTGCTCTTTCTTTAATCGTTTCTTTAATACTATCAAAAAGAATTTTTCCTGCATTGCTTATCCCGCCGGCAATCACAATTGCTTCGGGATTAAGAAGATTTATTACGCCTGCTAAAGCAATGCCTAATTTTTCTCCCACATCTTTCCAAATCTTTATTGCTCTTATATCATTTAGCCGGGCTAATCTGCTTAACTCTTCCAAAGTTATATTTTTTTTAAAGATTTTCTTTGCCTGCCTGATTATTCTTTGATTACCTATGTAACTTTCTAAGCAACCCCTTCCTCCACATCCGCAAGGCGGACCATCTTTACTTATAGAAATGTGTCCGATTTCTCCTGCTACAGAGTTAGTTCCCCGGTAAAGTTTTTTTTCAATAATTAGACCTCCGCCTACACCTGTGCCTAAGGTTACACAGACCAAATTACTATATTTTTTAGCCAATCCTATATGGTATTCTGCTAAACATATAAGATTAGCATCGTTATCCATAATAGTATTAATACCCAGTCTTTCTCTCAATATTTTTCCTAAAAAAACATTATACCAGCCTTTTATATTTGGAAAAAAATAAACAAGTTGTTTTTTGTAGTCTAAAGGTCCAGGCAATCCCAATCCTACCCCTAATATATGACTTTCTTTTATAGAATTGTCTCTAATAATCTCTCTTATGGATTGAACCATACCTTCGATTAAACTATTTTTATCTTTGAATCCTTGAGTAAAGAGCGCTCTTTTTTTTAGAAGTTGAATCTTATGGTTAAATAATCCGATTCTTAAATTTGTCCCTCCTAAATCAAGTCCAACTATATATTTCATATTGAAGTTTTATTTTATATTAAAAATATTTTATTTTCAAGGTTTTTTATCCGTATATTTTTTTATAAGTATATACCTGATTCTTACCTTTTGTTTTGGCAATATACAAAGCGATATCCGATTTTTCTATTAATTCAGCATCGGTTTTGCCATCTTCGGGGAAAGAGGCAACCCCTATGCTAATCGTAACTTTTAATTCTTCATCATACGCTTCTATTGTTTTATTCTCTAAGTTCTTGCGGATACGCTCAGCAGCAAAAGAGGCGCCTTCTTTAGTAGTCTCGGGGAAAAGTACACAAAATTCCTCTCCACCATAACGACATACCAGGTCTATATGACGGGTGTTTTCTTTGATTATTTTAGCGACCTCTCTTAAGACATAATCTCCTACAAGATGCCCAAAGGAGTCATTGCATTTTTTAAAATCATCGATATCAATCATAATAAGAGAAAAAATTAATTTTAATTTATTTGCACGGTTAATTTCCTCTTTTAATCTCTCCAAAAAATATCTCCGATTATAAAGGTCAGTTAATGAATCCATTATCGATAGTTCCTGTACCTTTTGATAGAATTTTGCTCTTCTTAAAGATAGTAAAAACTGCTGAGCAAGTATATAAAATTTCTCCTTCTCTTCAGTAGAAATCAGACCTTTTAACAATAGGAAGCCATATATCTCTGAATTGCTCTTTAATGTAAAAACCGTATCCGTATCTTTGGGCTCTATATCCAGAGATGATTTTTTTATAAAAAGGCATTCTTTAAAACCAACAAAATTAGAAAGAATTTCCTTAAAATTAGAAAAGATTTTATCTTCTTCCAAAAAACTGTAAATCTTTTTGCTTGCTTCATAGAGTTGAATCTGTAACTGTAAATCATTTTTTATCCCTTCTATTATTTTGTTAATCAGGGAATGGTTTTCCTTATAGAATTCAACCTCGTTCTTTATTTTCTGATATAATTTTAAATATTTTCTATCTAAATTATCTTTAAGGATATCCTTGAGTAAAAAATAAAAACAAAGATTTAAGAAGAAAGAAATTATAACTAAATATAACATATACGGTTTCTTCCCTTCTCTTTTGCCTGATAGAGGCAGTAATCTGCTTTTAAGATAAGATCATCTTCCAAGTTTGTATCTTGGGGGCTAGAGGCGATACCTATAGAAACAGTAACCGATGTTTTATGGCTACGCAGATAAATGACTTTTTTCCGCACTTCCTCAAGTATCTTTTGGGCAATCGTGATAGCGGTCTGTTTATCGGTATTAGGCAAAAGTATACAGAATTCCTCCCCTCCATACCTAAAAACCATACCTTTTGTTCCTATAATTTTGTTTAGAAGTCTGCCCAGTTCCACCAACACTATATCTCCCGCAATATGCCCAAATTTATCATTGTATTTTTTAAAATGGTCTATATCTAACATCAATAAAGAAAGGGCTATTTTCTTTTTTATATTTATTAATAGTTCCTCCTTTATCCGCTCCATAAAGTAATTTCTATTGAAACAGCCCGTAAGACTATCGGTTATAGCCCACCCCTTAATTTCCTGTAGTAATTTTGTATTTTCAATAGCCACTGCTATAGAATCGGCGATCGTATCCAGTAATCTTAAATCCTCCTGCGTATAAACATTACTTAATGGGCTATCTAATCTGATTATACCTAATAATCTTTCCTGGCTGAGTAATGGGCTACTAATTAAAGAACAGACCTTTCTCTGCGCTGTATTTTCTATAACCTCAAAATCAAAACGGAAATCGCTTTGGCTGTCTTCAACTAAAAGTGAACTTGTATGTTTTACCACCCAAAGGTCAAATATATCGCCCTCTTTGGCTTTAATAATTACCGAATCGCTTTCTTTTTTTGTTGCAAATATGTTTAGTTTATGTGTGTCCGTATTTACCAGATAAAGGATACAATTACCTTTCCTTTTTGCAATAATATTAAATAAATTATCTAAAAGATTATCTGCCAGAATTTTTAATTCCGTTTGCTGATTAAGATTTTCTATTAGAGATTTGAGTTGCTTATAACATTCTATCCTCTGTTTTAAACTTAATGCTAAAGAAGTTGCCCTGTTAACCTCTATCCTTGTTAAATTTGCAGTTTCCTGCATCTTTTGTGTTTCCAGTATTATACTCATTCGTTTTTTAAGGTATTTTTGCGTTAAATAATAAACGATAAAAAGGCAGGGAATAAATAGAATAAAAATTAAAGTAATAATAGAGATATTAAATTGAGATAAAAAAAATGGCATGCTACTTAGACAAAGTATAACCAGAAAGAGTG
>Ga0078972_1016379_pt1 | contig 11002 bp, 9 predicted proteins | sample YelNatPaOPGAMG01_FD_67568 | JGI IMG/M metagenome (GOLD analysis project Ga0078972, IMG submission 67568) | Hot spring thermophilic microbial communities from Obsidian Pool, Yellowstone National Park, USA - OP-RAMG-01 (SPADES assembly) (version 2) | ecosystem: Environmental > Aquatic > Thermal...
AACACCAACAACTATGTTAAGCCAGAAAAATAAAAGAAATTCTGAAACTACGCTTTAATTAAGCATTTCTTTAAGAAATCACAGAGAAATAATGAGAAACAGATGTTGCCTCAATCATTTTGGTTTGGTGGAGAATTTTAAATAAAGAGTGAGCGGTTATACTTCACTTCTATATAATCTAGATTATATAGAATTGCGCAGATAATTTGGCTATGAATATATGGCTCATGATTTCTCGAAATATAGAGACCTTTATCAGTTAACGAATTCCACACGTGTTCAAACTGTGAACGCGGAACCTTTCTAATTCTTCCAGTTTTTTCAGATTTGAGTTTGATGTGATCTTTTTCTATACTAATAATGTTGTTCTTGACTTTTCGAACCAAAGTCTCCACTGAGGTTTTGCTTGAGAGAACCGTTTGAATGTCTTTCCAGACGTCATCAAAAGATTTGCGCAAATCTCATCTTTCCCTAATTATCTCCATCCAGGGTCTCTTATAATTACATAGTTTTGTACGCGTTCTACTTTTTTATTGACATTCGCTAATGTAAAATCGCCGAGTTTGCGTTCGGGGTTTAGTTCATGTATATCTCTGATTAAGATGGCATAGTAGGTCGTGCATTCTGGATAAGACTGTAAATAAGCTCTTCGTGGCTCAGGGATATATCTTTCAACTTGCCCTAGATTGATTTCTTTCCATCTTTTAATGTATTCAATTTCTATCCAATATTTGACTTTCTGAACCCGCGATATATAGAAGTATCCTGAATGAATTTCTGGATGCTTCCAAGGTACGTCCCGCCGTCCCATAGGCACTATGTCCCAAAAAACTCCGCCATTATGAGTTAAATGTTCTCGGTGGAATTCCACGTCACCAAGCTCTTTTGTCACGCGACTCGGTGTAACCGTGTAATATCGAAACGGATTGGCAGCAATAATAATAGCTTTATCTGAGGATAACATATGACTCTCCCTTAGATAATTTTGTGTACAAGGTTATAATTGCCTTTCCTAATAAAATTTAGATTTGTCGAAAGATTTACTTAGTTTTTCTCTATAATTTCTACGATAGATTGAAAAGCCAAAAACTTCATATAACTTTAAATCTTTTTAGTAACAGATAGGTCAAGCAATTGCCCCGTGAAGATATTTATGAGACCTTAAAGCGATACGAATTTAACAAAACTGAACCTGAAACGTTAAGAGGACTCGTCAAAAGCGCGTTGAAGAAGGGTAATTTAGTTAGAGAACGTATGGGGAAACTGAAGGAACTCGTTGAAAAGATCAAGGAAATTCTTGAAAGAGAAAACCTACTTTTGGAGATCGATATAACCGACGATGATTATGCATTGTATAAGAACATATGTGCCGTTGGGATCGATGGAAGTTTTCAATGTGTCGGTGGAATTGGCGGAATTTGGTACACGCCTATAAGCTGTGCTCGTATCGATTTTGAAGAAGGATTAGGTAATCCGCCTAAGGCTTCGGTAACAGCTGGAATTGAAGATATTGACCAGCACAAATATCCCAACGTAGAAGCTGAAGCTTCTGTAAGAATGCTGCTTGTTGAAACAAAGGCCATAAATGAATGGGCATCAAAAGTAGATGTAAATAAAAGAAATGTGGTTTTTATAGATGGACCAATAGTTGACCCTCCATATTACTCCCAAGAAAAATATGTCAAATACCGGTGCGACACTATTTCTCAGTGTATTGAAAAAAATATTCTATTAATTGGTTGTGTAAAGCGTGTTTTCGGAAAGCCATTCATCAATTATGTCACAAATAAGCTGCTTAAAGATGACGTTGAAAAGAATCGTTTAGGCCAATTTACGTCTGATATACATTTGATAAGTTATGTTTTCACAAAGCTTTATTTTTCGGGTATAAAGGGGGCGTTAGCTACTTCACCTGTAGACGTCAGCGATGAAGATGACGTCCATAAGGCCTACTTGAAGAAAGGAATACGAATATTCTCAGTTTTCATGCAACGAAATGCTTTTTCTAATCCAATCAGACTGGACATACCACAGAAATTAGATTTTTCAGAGGACATTAAACAAACGGCAGAAAAAGCCGTTAAAATGACGTGCGCATGGTCATATCCAGGATATGACATTCCACTACCAGTTGTTTTAGCTCATAATAAATGTACTGTAAGAAAAGGATGTGCCGAAGTCTTGTATGAAGAGATAATTACTCGCGCAGCTAGTCCTGACCCTTATGACAATGTAGTTAGAATGAAATTAGGGTGAAGATGATGAGTACAAAACAGCCAATAGGAGTAGTTTTATCAGGTGCGTCAACCCAATCAGCGGTTTGTCAAATCTACGAACATGCAGAAAAAGGCAAGATAAAAGAAGGTATGTTCCTCCAGATTGAAACCCAAGGCAACCGAAAAATTTTGACAAGAGTCACTAATATCATTCCGCAAAACGAATTTTACTTGCCCGGAGACGCTTGGACTGAGGCTAGAAGAAAACAGTGGCAAGTACCCGAAAATCTTGCAAGGCAGTATGAGTTGTGCGAATTAGAACTTCTTGGAGAGATCCCCCGACTAAAGGAAATAGCTGTGCCACCATACGCTGGTGATAAAGTCTTTGAAATTGACGTATCCACAGCTCCTGAAGAAATCTTTGGAGTCAAAAATCCTTCTCCTGGAATAATATGGTATGGCACACTGATAGGTTACGGTAATTCTCCGATTCCACTTACTATAGAGGGAATTCCTATGCATTCTGCAGTCTTTGGAGTAACAGGAAGTGGCAAATCTTATGATGTTGGAGCTTTGATAGAGAAACTAGTTCGCATATATTCAGAAGAAAATATTCAGTTATCAATTCCTATGTTAATAATAGATGCAAATGCAGACTACATTGATTATTTCAAGCATTGCCAAGAAAACGGGAGTCTAGGCGCCTGTCCTGCGGTCACGAGATACGTATTCCCCAATTCTCCTGAGATGAAACTTTATCGTAGAAATACACAACCTATCGCGATTAATCTTAATACCTTAGCTCTCCGTGATTTAGCGGAGCTAATAGTTCAATATTATAGTGGTGGAGAAAAGAACGAACTTCAAGTGGCAGGTATTGAAACTCTAGTTCAATATATGGAGGAGCGAGGCGATATAGCGTCGGACAATTTTCAAAGCATCTTCCTTGATGAAACAATATTTCGCAGAATGAAGCAGCGTATTGAGGAGCTAAAAAAAGCAGACGCCATTCATGCTGCTACCGCAGCAGCTATAAAACGCGGTTTAAATAAATTTGCAGAAATCGAAAACCGCTATAGTCTGCTTTCAGAGACGCCTAAGATCGAAGGCGAATTTGTCGACGAACTCACCAAGAATCGAGGCATTGCTATATTGGACTTTTCTGCTGATGCCGCTCCGGGTGTTCCCCTTTCGTTAAAGCAACTTGTCATTTCATATGTTTCATCGCTTCTATTCCAGAAGTTTACCGACTATAAGGTTAAACAAGAAGAGCGTTATATGCTCTTTATAATTGAAGAGGCGCAAAACTACTGCCCAAATTTGGCTGTTTATGATGTTGGGTATAGCCTTGCACGCGAGAAGCTTTCCTTGATTTCAACTCAAGGCAGAAAATTTGGTTTAAGTTTATGTCTCGTATCACAACGTCCTTCCTTTATAGATCCTATTGTATTATCAATGTGCAATACTTTCTTTATACATCGCATTTCACCTGATGACGTGTCTTTTGTCAAAAAAGTCAGCGGTGGTCTGCCTAAGGATCTGGAAAGAAGATTAACCACTCTGGAACGCGGCGAAGTGATAGTTACAGGTCAGATGAGCATGGTCCCATTTCCAATGGTAATTAACGTTCCAAAACGCGAAGTTCCACACACCTTCGGGAAAACGGATGTGTTGGGCGCACTTAGGAGACTTGCTAAATGACTGCGAGAAGTGATGTTACTAAAAAATACAAGAGGTTGCCCCCGCCTCAAGCTGTTCCCTTTGCTGGGTTCAAGTTCGCCAGAATCCCAAGTCGAGAACCTGTAGAAAAACTTCTGAAACAATACTTGAAGCGAGCCAGAGAAGCTCGTTCTTTGACAGTTGCATTGCTTAAGGCTGAATGGGGAGAAGGCAAAACTGATGCATTCAATAGGTATATAATGCCGGAAGTCGAAGAAAAAGGCGATATTACATATTTAGTCTCAACTTCAACAATATTTAACAAATTGTCGAAAGCTAGCACATTATTTCCAACGAACCCCCCAGAAAGTGTGACACTTCTAGCCACAATTTTCTATAGCATTAGAGATGAGCTAAAGGCAGGAGACAAGGATTACTCACTTTTCCCAGAGGAGGCAGAATTTGAAGACCCAATAGCTTACATAAGAAAAGCATTGAAAGTCAACCTTGGTTCAAAATCAAAAAACAAAAGGAGAATGTTTGTTTTTATCGACGAATTCGAAGAAATATTGACGCACCCTGTTGACCTTCAAAAAAAGTTTCTGTCAGGACTAAAGGAACTGATAAACGGGCAATTAAAAATAATCCATGAGGGGGGAGAATTTCAAGGTTGTCTTCATATCATCATTGCATGCACTCCATATGCTTACAACAAACTGAGAGAGGATGTGGACCTTAAAGAGATATTTGGCTCAATTTCTTCAAGACTCGGTCCCAGTACTATCGAGTTACCTCAAATTCCTAGAAAAGAAGCGTTGCAGTTTCTTGTGGATATATTAAACTACTGTTATGAAGGAGAAATTCCAAGCCCATTTCCCATCCGAAGTTCTGGAATACTAAATGGGATTTGCACTATATCACAAAGAAATTTAAGGCCTATTATACAGTTGATGGTTGAGCTTTTGAATGCTGCCTCAGTCGATGACAGCTTGATACTGATTGATTACGAAACTTTTCTTAGCACCTTCAAAGGCAGAGAAATTAGTGTTTATGGGGAAACCACACCATGCATTGACAATGATTTATGGATAAACGCGGAAAAGGCATTGATTAATGTTAAGGGCTATGGAGAGAAGTGCATTAAACTTTTCAAACTATTGTCAGGCGAATTAAAGCCTTTTTCAGTAGACGAAATAAGCGATAGAATAAATATTGAAAGTGAACAAGTCCATGGTCTTGTAGAGATCATAAATCAAGAACTGGCAAAAATCGGGATTTCTCGTGCGATTTCAAGATTTGACCCTCTAAAAGAAGAGAGAGAACCAAGTGAGGTAATCAATTCCCTTAAACCTGTAGATGGTCAGATAATGCTAATTAGGAATAAAATCCCACTGTCGAAATTCGTAGATGAATTGATATGCTATGAAGTTGCAAAAGGTGGAAATCTCGTTTCAACAATGTTGCTCCCAAGAGAGAACGCCGAGCTAATGAGATTGTTTGAAGAATATGAAGGCATTGAAATCGACGAGGATGAAGCAGAGTTTCTGCGAACAAAATTGAGAGATTTTTTTGAGTCTTCTGCAAAGAATAGACGCTTCATGCTATCTAAAGAACTTTCACTCCAGCTTTACCCGTCTCCTGTGGTAATGCAAATAGACTTCATAATGGAACGCCCAAAACGAATGGGACTATGGCGAGAAACGATTAAAAACTTTGCTGACATGGGGCCAGCTTTGCGAGATGGTTTTATCGAAGTTGTAAATAATTCAGGGAGATTCAAAATTTCAGGAGTTCCTGAACTTTTTAGCATGAAATATCTACCCCAGCCAGGTGTGGAAAAAGAAATCACTACTGCAATCTACGCAACAACTACAGGCGTCAATATGAATGATATTACCAAAATAAAAGATCTCTTGAAAAGAAACAAAATCGATCTTTTACTGCTCGTATATGTTGGGGCTGTCGATGACGATGCAAGCAAGGAAATTGACGCTATTCCAACAATTATTCCACTGCATGTCAAAACAATAAGGGCGCAACAACTCATAGCTTTGTCATTAGCAAGGAGACGGGATATAAAAATCAACGAAAAGCTCCTAGAAAGTAAGCTTAGACAGATAATTTACGAGTTTGATTTCACAAGACTATTTGATAGTTGGCTAGAGAAATGCAAGAATGAAGGTATTGTTGTTGATGATCTGACGAAGACTTTCGGTGAAAAAGATGAGTCATTGGCACAAGCTATAGTATATTACATTGAGACAATAAATAAGGAATTTACGCTTAACGAAGTATTTAACGAGATGAAAAAACTCAAGAGTTTTACCGTATATGGACCTAAGAAAAGTTCAGTTGACCCTTTGGATATCGAAACGCTGGATAAATTGAAAGACTATCATAATGATCTCTTGCGAAATCTTTTCATTAAAGAAACAGGAACAGGAAAAATCTGTGTTACGTTCAACCCTGTTGAAAAAAGAATTCTGGAGATTATCGAAAAAGGGGTAAAGACTGTGGAGGAAACTTACAAAAAATTTGTGCTTTTTGCTGACAATCAAGAAATATTTGAACAAGTGTACTTTCCAATTCTCGAATCAAAAGGTCTCATAGAAATAAACAAAGATGAAATTAGCCCTGTAAATAAGCAAAAATTAGAACAACTCGTAATAAGAGGCTTTGAGGAATATTTGAAAAAAACAGAAGAAAGGAAAAATAAACCTTGGTGGCTTTTTTCTCATATATGCATTAGCAAGGAAAGGGAAAGTAAAGCAATAATTTTGAATGAATTCGATGAGTATGTTCGACACCTTCGCTCGAAGTATGATGATCCAGAAATAAGGTATGACAAGGAATTAGGGACTAGATTGCTTCACCTTTTGAATATCTTGTTGGGCTATTTTAATGATGTACTCGAGCCTACGATAACAGAAGCATACAATCAAGGAAGGCAACTGTTAAGCAAAATCACTGAAAGTATGAGAGAAACCGAATCTCTCTTGAGTCGATTGCTCGAGGAGTATAACAAATATTCTGACAAAAAATATCATCAATCAGATATCGAGGAATATCCAACGCTCAAGAACTATCCCATGGAAATTGAGGAAAAAATGAAAAAACCATATACTCGAGAGGAGATAGAAAATGGACTCGAATTAATTGACAGTATCTTTGCCTTAAGAGCAAAATATGAAGGCTATCCTCGCTACTTCTACTATAAAAGACCCAAAGAAGAAGCTAGCTATTTTAATTATAAGGTGTACGAATTAGAGCGTCTCATTGATGCTTTTAAGACCAAAAATGAGGAAATACAAAACAGATGCAAAGAAGTCTTGAGCGAAATAGAGGATTCTTCTAATCTTAGTAATAGAATCAAAACTAAACTAATACAATATGAAATATCAGAAGTGTATAAGGTGTCAAAAACCATTCATACTTCTTTGATAAAATGCCAAATGAAACCTATAAAAGCTAAGCCGCTTGTGAGTCTTTCAATAAGGGATATAAAGACACTTTTTGACGAAATATATAACGCTTTGAAGGAATTTGATGGTAAAGTTGAGAGCAGTTTAGCTTACTTGCGAATGATTATGAGTAGAGAAAAAACGTTTATTTCTATGAAGGATGTTGTGCTCAAGAAAGCCAATAATATAAAGAGCTTCTTTGAAGGTTACGATCAAGAGGTACAAACAGTTTCTGCCATATCAGTTGAAATAAATGCATCTCTCAAAGAATACGAAAAGCTAATCAAAGACGCTTTGCAAGTATGCGATGCGTCGCTTAGTTTGGACGAGATCAATAAAGCCGCCGAAGACACAGCAAGTAAGGTGGATACGATTACTAACTCTTTAGGTAGAGCAGATACAAAGTTGCAAGAACTGTGCAAAAGAAACATTGAAAATCTCAATTCTTACAAGCGTAACGCAGAGAGATTTCTTGAAGTACTAAAGGAAGCAAAAATAGATGTAACAGTGTTTCGCAACGCTTTTGAAGCAACAATAAGTGAGGCAAATGATAATCTTACCAAACTATCTCTGGGTAGCGACGTCAAGCTAACATGGAAGGATGTATGGGATGATCTTGAGAAGTTAAAAAAGAAATTGTTTGATAGAGTAAAACAGATATTGTCAGAAGACGAATTCAATGTATTGTTTCTGGTTGTAGAAGCCGCACCATCAAGAAGATGGTTTGATTCTTCAGAACTTGTAGAGACGGTTGTATCTAATTTTCAGAAAACGCATAAACAAGCCCTAGATCTAATAGAGAGTTTGGTAGATAAGAAGCTACTTAAGAAAAGCATTTCATTGCCTATTTAAAGAACCATGGTTTACTTTGAGTTTCAGTGCTTGTTCTTGCGCGTAATTAAAAAGCCTATTGAATGGGCCATTCGCTATTCCCTCATGAAAGTTGTTTGATTGAAGAGTAATCCAAGCATTGAATAGAGCTCTTATTTCAAAAGATTTCTCCAGCTCCTTCCATGCATGTTCGTTTAGAATGGGGCAATTTAACTTTTCTATCGATCTTTTTTCAACATTATTTAATGGAACAACTCCAAATTTTGCTCCTTTCTTGGTTATATATCTCTCTCCTCCATTGGGTAGCATTACTTTTCCATGAGCAGCCTTGATTCTCCAAGACGCAGAATCTGTGGAATTACAGTTTAAAGATTTCAATATGGGAATTACAGTTGGTGCTCCCAGACCCATTACATGAAGAGTTCTTAAATGCGCTTTTCTTATTTCTACTATCAAATCGATGGCGTTTTTTCTTCCGTTTGACAGTCCTCTTGTTGTTAGCATTAATGGAACCAAACCGCCAATTGCTATGTATTCTGGATTATGTTCTTTGTAGGCTTCATATTCTCTTAAAGCTCGTTTAATATTTGGATGGACAACAGGAATGACGTGTTCCATTGTTTTTCTCAACTTTTCAAAATTTGAAATTGTTCGAAGGATTTTCTTTTCTGAGTTTCTTGCTGAAGAAGAAGGATAATCTAGTGAAAAATAATAGTCAGCTCCAGCCATCTCATAAACATCAATAAGTTCACTGATTTGTATATCAATTCCATGCTTCATCGCTTGGAATCCGCCAGAATCGAGGAAAATGGTTCCATCATAGTTTAGAAACTCGTGAAGCCCGCCTTTTGCTTGAATATCCCGGCGCAGTTTTTCGCTTTTGATAATTTCGTAGGCGTTTACCATTAAGGCTGGAACTTTAAAATGCTCCCAGGGACGAGGTCTTCCTTTTAGGGGTGTCCCTAGAGCCACTAACAAACTATTCTATCTCCTGTACTTCGCCTTTAACTCTTCAAGAACTTTTAAGAGCTTTGGCAATTGATATAAATTATAAGGTACATAAATTGGCTCCAGCATCTTTTCTGAGGCTTCACCGAATATTTGCTTATGATGATTGGGCATAAAGACAACATTGTAATCATAAGTCTTGAAAACACGTCGCTGAAGGAAAACCCTCAATCTCTTAACAAATTCTTCTTTTCCTTGTTTTCCAAGCCGTTCCGGCGGGAAATCGTAATGTGCCGCCGGAAAAGTTGTCTCTAATTCTCGCGGGCATATTGTTAAAGGCTCTGAGATAATGAATTGTTGCACAAAGTCATCTAAATTGTGTTTTTTTAACATTCTGATTGTTTTCATGTGAACGAAAGATCGCGAAAAGGGTTTATGGTAAGAACATCCAAAGTACAGGGCAACAATTTTCTCAGAGGGTTCCCATTTTTCTAAGACATAGCGATAAAACCTTAAAACATGCTCGTTAAAAAATAGTTCATCACCACCATCCAAAACAATGCAGCCAGGCTCAGGGAATGAAACTTGGTTAGCTAGGCATGTTTCGTTCAAAATCTTTCCCTCGCAGGAGTAATCAGGTTAGAATAATTCAGTTTAAAAGGCTTTCTAACATTCTCTGATATATCTTATAATTGCCGCTTCTATTCCGCTTTGAAGGAGTGGCTGGAAATGATTTTAATTAGAGCTAAGGCTAATAGCGCAGCTCCAACTGTTCCTATAAGCCGCTCATAAATCATTAAAGGCAAAATGCCAACAAAAGCTGCCCAGGGCAAACCTAACAAATGCACAGCAAAAATCATCATCATCCCTTGTTCGCACATAGTAGAAACAAAAGCATAAAAAGGCACTTTCAAACTTAAGGGAGTCATTTTTCTAAAAGAAAAAGCCACTGCCACCAAAATCGCCAATGAATGTGGCACAACAAAATATGGAAAAGGAAAGTTTTTCACAAGATATGCGGATATTGCCACAAGCAAAAATGATGTTGTAACTAATGCACCAGTCTTTCCTTTATGATATGCTAGGCTTCCAAAAGCCGCACCTGCAATGGGTAATAGGATTGTGAAGGGACCAAACATTGCTTGAAAAGGTGCCACGTAAAAAGCGATGACACCGCCAAAAAGTGAAGCGAGAAACGCCTCAAATGGACTAAGCAAAATAGCAATAACTGGGGTGATTATTAGGTTCACAGCTAAAAAGCTGGGTGCTCCAATAAAAACGCTGATAGGTATCAAGCTTAGAACAACATATAGAGCAGCAAAGACTCCTATTCTTGCAGCCACTAAAGCCTCAATTTTATTCAACTTTGTTTCACCCTTCCAGCCAATAAATCCTCGTAAACTTTCCTCATATGGAAAATCCCTATGGCTGTCTCATCTTTCAAACCACAACCACACACTTTACATTCAGGACAAATAAGCCACCCACACTTTGCACAAACCTTGGCTTCCGTTACACTGAATTTTTCACCACATTTAAAGCAATACACGTAAGGATTGGCAAAGAAAGCTAAAAAATTCTCAACCAAACGAGAAAGGGGAATATGCTTTTGATCCGCTGATTTCTTCGCTGCCTCAAGAATACCTTCGTCGATTGATAAAGTGAGTTTAGTCTTAGGCATACGTATTAATACTTAATAATACGTATTTAAAACTTTTCAAAAACCTTCGAGCCCAGTTGAATGTTATTTTTCCACTAACGCGGGGAGCATACCATTATGTATAGCTTGATAATTTCTTTTTAACTCTTTTTCTTGGCTTAATGGATTTACAGATGCTTTCCACCCAAATTCAAGCTCCCATCCAAAATAGAGCAAAACCCAGATCG
>Ga0078972_1016382_pt1 | contig 10999 bp, 11 predicted proteins | sample YelNatPaOPGAMG01_FD_67568 | JGI IMG/M metagenome (GOLD analysis project Ga0078972, IMG submission 67568) | Hot spring thermophilic microbial communities from Obsidian Pool, Yellowstone National Park, USA - OP-RAMG-01 (SPADES assembly) (version 2) | ecosystem: Environmental > Aquatic > Thermal...
TACTTGGTCTAAGCTTGTATCAACTACTTTGACTGCCAGCTTTTTATTTTCAGAAAGCTGGACATTTGCCTCTATCCCATGTAAGAAATCTATCTCCTTTATAATTTCATTGAGGGTTTTTTCAAGCATCTCAACGAACTTTGAAGACAATTTCGACTCAAAAATGTCGATCGTTTCAATGGCTAGGTCAGTTAAATGCTTTTTTTTGCTTGCAATCTTGGCTTCCCTGTTGCTTTTTGTTGCTCTCTCCATTTTCTGGTTGTAAACTTCAATTTCATAACTGAGTCTTTCCTTTTCTTTGGTTAATTCATCTAATTTCTTTTTTTCCCTCTCTTTCCAATTTATATAATCCTTAATTTCCTTATCCAATTCTTCGTATTTTTTTAAAATATCTTTTTGTTGCTGATCAAGGTCATCCTGTTGCAATTCAAACTTTTTTAAGTCCTCAGATTTTTGATGTTCTTCAAGTAATTTTTCTTTATATCTCTTTAACGCCCCATTAATTTCTTTTTCAGGGCCTGAATCATAAGAAAGCCTGGATATTGCAAATTTTAGTTCAGGCAATACGCCACTGTTTGGCAACCCGCTGTTGGATTCCTTTAGCTTTAATATCATTTCCATTTCCTTAGAACCTTCAGCAAGTGGCCTTCCACATATGCAAATTCGGCTTTTTATTATTTTATCCAGGAATGGCATCTTTATGTATGGTGGGAGGTCTTCATTCTTTTCAGCCTCATTAAGTGCCTCAGCAGCCTTGGCAAAATGCTCCCTAAGAAATACTTGATAGCCATTTTCCAAGATTTTCTGGTAATAGCCAATTTTCGCTTCAGCAACTTCTGCCTTAACTTTCTCGTATTGCTTTTTCAAATCTACATAATTTTCAATAACCTTCTTTGCCTTAGTTATGGATTCGTAATCGGATTTCATATTGTTAAGCTCCTGGATTTTTTCTTCTATTTCGTTATTGTAATTTTCTATCTGTTCTTTCGTTTGTTCGATTTCTTTTTCAATAAGCTCCTTTTCTTTATCCATCTCTTCTATCTTTTTTTGAATCTGAGATGCTTCTTGACCCGAATTTTTGGCCATCTTCTGCGAAAGTACTGTTTTTAAATTTTCTAAATTGTTTTTAATTGACTTTATTGCACCTATTTTGAAGAGCTTTTTAAAAGCTTGGTCTAAGTTAGTCCCTTTAGTGTTTTCACTTTTTGCTAGATACTCGCCATCAAACATATAAAATTGGATTAACTCTCTACTTAGGTAATTGTTTAGTTCCATTTCCGCGTCGGGACCTTCTAAAATTTTTTCCTCACCATTTATTGAGACTTCCAAATAGACATTCCCTCTTGGGTTGGGAGATATATCTATCCCACCTTTATACTTTTTTGACCTTTTTATCTTGAGGGTACCATTGCCATATTCCCCAAGCCCTCCTACGGTTAAGGCAACAGATACTTCATACGTTTCCTCCCCATTAATTGCTTTTACGTTCGGTATCCCCAATTCTTGCTCTCCTTCCCCCAGCAATGTTGTTGTTTCCTCCCCAAAAAGGCACCATCCTATGGAATTGAATAGTGAAGTTTTTCCCGCCCCTGTGTCCCCCTTTATTATATCCAATATTTTGCCAGGCTTATTATTGAATGTAAATTCTTGGTTTCTATAGCACCTGAAATTTTTTATCTCTATAGATTCAATATACATTGGAAGAAACCCCCTCCTCTATGATTTTCGCCACCTCCCTCGATTTATCCCCTTCTATTCTTAAATATGCCAATGCTACTAACTTTCCGACCACCTCTGTTAGTTCTTTTTTATCCTCCTCGCTTAGGTTCCTTTTTCTGGACACCTCTTCTATGGATTCCTGCAAGGTTTCTTTAATAACCCTAGTCAAATCCTCATTTGCCATATGCTATAGCTATTCCATTGCTTATATATTAATTTTATTTCTTAAGGATTTGATCGCTTTATAGCAATCTAAATAGTTCTGTGCCATTTGGGTGAAGTACATGGCTCGCATAATTTCCCCTTTAATTGCTACCCTCTCAATTTTTTCGATTTGTGAACCAACCTTTATAGGGTCTGCATAAACGATTATATCAAAAATTTCAGCCATTTTTTTCCCAGGAGATTTCCTCAGCACCCTCCCAGCCCTCTGGATATATTGCCTGGGATTCTTTGATGAGGACATCAATATAGCCCTTTCTGCTGTTTGTATATCCACCCCCTCGTCCATGACTCTCATCGAGACGATGGCATCAATATCCCCCAATGCAAATTCCTTTATTGCCTTTTCCCTCTCAGCGCTGTTTTCATCACTTGAAATCTTGCGATATACTACCCCCAAAGAACGCAGTTCCGCTGAAACAAGTTTAAGCTGTTCATTATCCTCACAAAATATTATAAGCTTGGAGAGCTTGCCTTCTCGCTTCAGGTCTGCCAATATCCCTCTCAGCTCTGCATATTTGGCTGAAGCCTTTTTGACAATCTTTGCCCTTTCATATATAAGCCTTTCCAGGTAATCCTTATTTGCCTTTCTTCCTTTATCAAGGTCATCAAGGTATTTAGCCCAATGCCTAGGCATCCTTCCTGTAAGCTCTAGGTAATCCCTAATTTCTTCATCGGTCAATTCTACAAACTTTGGAAAGTAACGATAATTTACAAGGTAACCATCATCTATAGCCTGCTGGAGACCATAAACAAAGGTTTCCTTCCCAAAGAAATCCTCAATCAATTCATTGCCCTCATCATCAAAAAGCCTATGGGGGGTTGCTGAAAGGCCTAGGCGAAAGCGATAAGGCCAAGATAAGATCTCCTTATATTTAGGCGCCCCCAAGTGGTGGGCTTCATCAGCTATCAGCAATGCATCTTCCCCCAAAAGTGGCAATATATTTTCTCTAAAGAATTTCCCAGCAAGGAAACTATACGTAGCAATTATGGCAGCATCATTGCCAATAATGCTCGCGTATTCCTTGAGACCTGCCTTTTTGCTGCCTTCTGAAGTATAAATCATTGGGTACTTCCCGAAAAATGTCATCCAGCTAGCCTGCCATTGCCTTGCTACCTCGATTGTTGGCACTGCTATAATTGTTGGGTAATTCCCTTGGCTATTATTCAACTCTTTCACGCATTCTAATGCAGTTATTGTTTTTCCAGTGCCGGTTGCCATCTCAAGCAACCCTTTGTACCCATTCCGCTTCCAGTAATTTACGGCTTCACGCTGATAAGGCCTTAAACTTGGATGGCTGCCCAAAATATTCTTTTGCTCTTTGCTAAATTCACTGGCTGCAATGATCACTCGATCCTTGAGCTCTTCAGGGATGTCTGAAACTATAATGCCATCAATGACCATCCCCTCCCAATACTTCCTGAAAAGGGATGAGTATTCATCATAATATTCTTTCTCGCCTTCTTCCCAGGACCTAAATGTATTAAACGCCTCTATATTAGATTCGAGACCCTCCCCAGTTTCATTTATTGACCCAGCAAAAGCAATGCCATAACCCTCTTTGTCCAAGATTATCCCAAATTTTGAATGGAATAGCCTTTCTGGGTTGTCCGAGAGCACAAATTTTACCTCAAGGCTCCCAGTTCTCAAGAGTTCCGCTAGTGCCCTAACATTGTCATCTTCCATCATTTCTTTTAGTTCCTCAATTGTTGGAAAAATTTTTGTTAATTCGATGTTAACTTTCTCCTTTGAAGAAGCTATTGCATACCAATCCTCTTCAGACAACAATTTTCCAACTAGGAGCTGCATTTTTCCATTAGACCAGAAGAGGGATGAAAGCCCCAATGCGAGTATCCGGAATGAGGCTGAAGAAAAATATGCAGTTGCCCTTTGGTATAGAAAGGCATTTGCTAGGGCAGGGTTAAAAAATTCATCTGCAGCCTGTTTGTGGGTGACATCATATACCCTTTTAACATTAATTTCTTTCAAGCTCAACAATATCCCCCCCATCTATTCCTTGAATAATTTTGCCCGCAAGTATTTCTTTAATGCTAACTGCTATTGCCCTTGCAAGTGGTGGTGGCACTGCATTGCCCACCAACTTGTAACCATCTGCGACGTTATTGTAAACAAATATAAATGAATCTGGGAACCCTTGAATCCTAGCTGCCTCCCTTATAGAAAGCCTTCTATAATAATTTCCAGTAAATTCCCATTTATCTTTACCTATTTTTCTCATTGGGCATGAGGAAGGATGCAATGGAGCATGCCTGCCGCCTGCCTGTATTGTATATGACTGGTCGTCCCAAGACTTCCACCTGTTCCTAGACATATAAATGGGGGAAAAACTTCCAACCATGTATTCATGGTTTGGAATCTCTAGTTGTTGGTTTGGTTTATTCCCTGGCAAAGCAGGGCGAGGTTCTGGCAAATCGCCTATGGCATCCCTTAATGTTAGCCAGCGTTTCATAGGTTTTCCATCCACGCCCATGCCATATTTGGAGTATAGTGGTTCAGGAAATTGAAATGAAACCCCCAAGCCCTTTTTTATGCCTACAATAAATACCCTTTTTCTTTCTTGGGGGACACCATAATCCCTAGCATCTAGGACTTTCCAAGAAACATTATAACCTGCATCCCCTAGCATTGAAATTAATTTTTTAAAGGAATTGATATGGGCTGAAGACACAAGCCCTGGGACATTTTCAGCTACAAAAAATTTAGGCTGCTTTATTTTTATTATGTTTGCATAATAATAAAATAGTTCCCCCCGAGGGTCATTTTCGCCTTTCATGGCGCCTGCAAGGCTCCAGCTTTGGCAAGGCGGACCCCCAATGATCCCTTCAGCTGATGGGATCTCGTCAATGGGCACTTCCAATATTGACCTTCTGTCAACTTTTAATCCAAAATTTTTTTCATATGTCTTTATCGCATCTTTGTCTATGTCATTTGCATAGATTATTCTAAAACCTGCCTGTACAAACCCTAGATCCATTCCTCCACAGCCCGAGAATAGTGAAACAACATTCATTTAATTATTACCTCCAATATAACTGCCCCAATCCTATTTGCAGGGTTATTGGGGTCAGGGATTTCTGCATCTTTTTCAATAATATTGTTTGATGCAGGGTTCATAGAGGCATATTTGTCTTTTGTCATGATTGCATAAGCCTGAAATTTAGCCTCTTTATCTAGAGGCGCCCAATCGTGAAAGGCGACATGTGGGCTTTGAATTTGCCACATCCCCCTAACCCTTAATGATGCCCTTCCAAGGGGATCAGCATTATTGATCCTACCTAATTCATTAGTTTTGCTACTTTCATATCCTAATTGTTTAATTGCATCTTTTACAGCCCGGCTTAAATTTTTGGATATTCTATCGTAACATTCCCTTGAAGCCGCATAAGTTTTGCCTTGCACAAAATAAATGCTTTTGACCGTATTTTTATACACCCAACCCACAATATAAAACAAATCTTTTTCTTTCCAATTGCCGCCATCGCATCCTTTGGCATATTTTGTAAGCCTTGGGTCATCATTATAAAGCATGTCATTTGGTGGTGAGCTGTTCAACGCTATAAATCCATTTGGATTTTCTTGTTTTTTTATTTCAAATGCATCCCCATTTTTTGCAATTGCATCTGGAGGATTGTTCTGATTGCCCAACCATGAATAATTATCATGATATGCATCTCCCCTTGACTTTTCATCACTGAAAAATTTTCCAACTAAAGCATCTTTTATAAAATATTCAAATCTTGAGCCTGCAGAATTTATCCCAATTTTATATAAATTTGAATATTGGTCCAGGCTAAAATTTTTGACAGACGCTAAAGCCTCCATTGCATTAATCACATTTGCTGCCATAATTACCTAGGTTTACAATGATTAATGCCCATATATATTTTTTTCTTGAAATGGCCAGAACTATACATAAAAGGGTTGGGAAGCATAAATTATTTAATTAGTAAACTTATTTTGCATTTATGGAAATAAGCAAGGAAGTGCGTTCAAAAATAATGTCAAAAATAAAATCTAAAAATACATCCCCAGAAAAAACCCTTAGGAAAGCACTTTGGGATATAGGATTAAGGTTTAGGATACAATATGGCAAAGAAAAAATAGACATTGCATTCCCGGCCAAAAAAATTGCGATTTTTGTAGATGGTTGTTTTTGGCATTCTTGCCCTATCCATGGGCATATCCCAAAATCAAATAAGGATTATTGGGTTGCAAAACTTGCAAAAAATATAGAGAGGGCAAAAGACAAGGATATTCGGCTTGAATCTGATGGTTGGAAAATATTGCATTTTTGGGAACATGAAATAAAAAACAATTTAGATGATTGCATACAAAGAATATTAAATTTATATCATTCAACAAAATAATTGTATAGTGAGTTTATACGATTAAATTTAAAAATTTTTCTACTGATTTTATTTTATACTGTTCATAAACTGGCTAGTATCCATTCCTGTAACATCCGTATAAATTGATGTGATAAAGATTGATGAATGGCTTAACCATTTTTGTAGAATGTTAATAGAAATTCCACTTTATATCCCCTTAATCGCAAAAGTACAACTAAAAAAAAGGAAATATAAAAATGGATATAACAAAAACAGATAATCAAAATGAAGAAAATAAAAGATGAAAATATTTATTTATATGATTTTTGATATCAAATTAAAATCAGGCCTTATAAAGAGGTAATTTTTATGCTTATAACAAGATGTTGCAATAATAACATGATTGGAGGAAAATCTATGAAAAAGAAATTTTATTTTAAAAATACAGAAAGAAGGAGCATTCTTGACACCCTTGGGGTGAAAAAAAATGACAATAGTTAAAGTACTCAAATGTGTAAAAGCGAGAACTGAAGAAAATGTTGCCTTAACTTTGCATGACCTGAATTCAATTTACCATTATCTTCAAAATAATGGAATGCGTATATATGATAATGATTCAAAGTTAAAAATGATAAAGCGGTTGCTGAAAGATGTAATGGACCAAAATAATGAGATAATCCGAAATGAGATCAATAGAATCATGACCACTGAAATGTATCAATGGAAGATTGACCAACTGTCACCGCTTGAAAATGAATTTGAAATTTACGCAACTTTGACCGCTGACCGCATTCAGAACATACCTTTTAGGGGTAAACCTCAATTAATATCAGAAAGCGCTTTCGGTTCATTTAGAATTCAGATATACGCGGATAAATTTTTGATTTTTCTGTTCGGTCCTTACGTTTATATTAGCTTGTTCCAGAAGGTAATAAGAAAAATTTTTAAAGAGAATGGTCTAGATATATCTGTAGTAACTTGGGATTCAGATGCACTTATTCAAATCAAGCAAGACGATTCCTCGATGAATCTGGAAGAAAGGATCGACAATATAGAGGCAAGGGTTACGGTCGATATGTCCGCTTCAGACGGTTTGGAAAATACACAGCTGAGTGATGAGCTCGAGGCTCAGGGTCAAATAAGGTCTGTAAAATATGTATCAAGAGAGTATCCAAATAATACTGTAAAAATCGATGGAGCCAAAGGAATAGTAAATACCGATCTTGATGAAACGCAGACAATTCAGTACATTAAGGAAAAACTCCTCCGTTACTCGAATTATTGGAACCTTAGACATACCATATAAGTGTTTCTTTAATTTTTTCTGATATGTTCCCCTGGAAATTCCTGGCATCAAAGCTTATCCTTTTACCTGAGATCTTCACAGTCATTCCGGAATCGCCCAATTTAATAGTTGCGAATTCCTTTCCCGATTTTGATATTTTTGAAATATAAGTGTAGATAACTGGTTCTCTATTTAACTCCAAGGATATATCATAGAAGTTTTCAGGCGATATTTTACCGCTTCCCGCAAAAAAGACTTCCCCGTCCTTTAATAACTCCATCATGGATTGTATAAGAGTATCCGTATCTTTAAATTTCCAATCATTAGCTTTAATTGAGATAACGAAACTTTGTATCTCATTCTCTCCATCCTCAGCAACTTTCGCGCTTATCTCTAAACTACCATAGTACAAATTCTCCATATTAACAAAATTAAGCTTAAAACTGAATGGTCCGACCTTGGAAAAGACTTCTTGAGTTTTTATTTTATCCTTTATCCTCCTTCTAAATTGCTCAATCAAATCTTCAAGCTCTTCTAATCCTATTGTGTCATCTTTTACATTGAAATTCTCTAGCATCACAATGGATTTTCCGTTCAGTTTTCTTACTTTGAATAATTTCCTTATCCAATAATCAAACCTATCGGTAGGATATGGCCTGGTCACTGCAACAAAAAATTTTCTCGCTATCTCAAATAATACTATCGCAATAATGCCGGATACAATTCCTGTGTTAAGGATATAATTCATTACGTTAATTATATCGCGCCAAATTATCATGTTCGATTAATGTTATAAAGTCACAAATTATAAATCTTTCTATCATAGGGAAATCTGAGTTTATTTTAACCCTGTCCATGCTTGGCATTGAACTTAGAAGAACACTGATATTAATCCATTATAATAATTCGCATTTTTAGAAAGGTTATGAAATTTTGCTATTTATAGCTATATATAAAATGAAAATGTAAAAAAGTATTAATTATACTCCCCCCTTCCAGCTCAATTTCCTTCAGTGCCTTGAGCACTGAATCCCCATGAAACGTTTCAATGTTCTCCTTCATTTCCCTTATCCTTGCAATTGCGACCTTTTATACCTTCTTTCTCGTTTTCACTAGCTTCATTCAATAATTTTTTAAGGACCCTTTCTATCATTATTGATGCTTTCAGGGCACCATTCCAGAACTCAGGGTCAAATGCATTCATGCTTATCACAAATTGGAATTTTGGATTAGGTATATGAGATTACTACCCCGATCTGAAAAATGAAAAAATGAACGTAAAATCGCATCCTCTTGGCATAGGAGAAGGATGAAATTTCACTTAAGATATGCAGTTCAGCTGGATTACGATCCAGAGGTTGTCTCCTTTTGGAAATTTTGGATTGTCACCAATCCAAAGCGGCGAAATTTACTTTATAAATTTTTTATTGTTATGGTAACATAACGACTTATCCGAAGGAGGATTCCTAATTGGCTCATGAAATTTAGCTCTGGCGAGATTTTCACACAATTCCTTCGCTGCATTACTCCGAGACTCACAAAGTTTACTTGAGATTTCTATCCTATAAGTTCCATTATTATGAGTGATTGTAATCAAACCGCTATCAAAAAGTGAATCGTGAAGGCTGCATAGCAAGATAGCGTTATCCAGCCGTTTGGCTGTTTTCTTATTTTCCGAGTGGGGTATAATATGGCTGGCTTTCAGAAGTTGTGGAATATCTAAACCGCATATCGCACATTTGCCGTCATAAATTTCAATTAATTTTCTCTTTAAATTATACTGATATGGCCTCGATTCAACTACAGTAGACCTATTAACTTCTCCAGCGACATCGCTATTATCCTCGGGTTTACTTTCGTCAACCGGATCAAATTCTTTCACTTGATTCCAGATGATTTTTGTTTCCCATTCATCGAGATATTTTATCACCACATAATCTAGCGGTATACCGCAATCGGCTGATTTAAGAGGGTTTTCGAAAAATATGGGGTTTTCGAGGATAAAGGCCTTAATTATATCATTTCTGTTGACATCAAGCTTACGCAAAAATTCCTCCTCGCTATTTACACCGTTTCTTTCACCGAATTCATCCCATGCCTGGCCAGCAGTCATAGTTTTGACTTCTTTCAGAGTTGCATACCCAGCTATTGTCTGGTCAACAGTTTTGAAAAAGAAATTACTAGATGTTCTTCTTAAATTGGTTTTTCTTGGGCTCCAAAAGTTGACAATATCCGGTTTCAAATTTTTGACGTTCTCTAACCATGTTGGATCCGTCTCATAGATAATTGAATAGTCTTCCATGGGGCTGTCATATTCAAGCAAAGGTTTTGGATCCTTATAAATACGATATTTCTTTCCATCGGATGCAATCCCCCACTTTCCGTGTTTTGAAGGGTTGTAAAGCTCTACTTTACCTCTACCTATCCAAAATAGAAAATCATACTTCTCCCTGGGTGTATTAACTTCGGTTTTATTTTCAGGATAATTAGTTCTAGTTGGAAGATTCACACAACTCGCTTCAATCTGGTCGTTGATGCTGTCTGGATTTGTATTCTGGTCTGGCCATTTATTTTTTATGTATTCCTTTATTTCATTATATGTCCATACACCTTCCCTTGAACTCACGGCTTCCCGTATCATTTCCTTTAAAGTAGGCATGTATTAGATATGACTATGAAGGTTTATTAAATTTTTGGATTATCGGGCGAAAGGAACATCATTGTTAATTTAACGTCCATAAATTTGTCTTGAACGGGTGATGGATAATGCTACGGAAATGTGGAATATCCGGGTAAGATTAAGACCTAAGAATTGTATCCCATCAAAGTTATCATGTGTTATTAATCATTGGAAGCAGGGAAATATTGAAATAATGCGTAAGTCATATTTATATGATGGGAGATAATCGTAAATTTATTAGCATTATGAAGTGAGTGAAGATGGTTTTATGGGAAAAATTGAACTGACTTTAAGGATGTATTTTGCGGGGCTGGGCTATGATTGTTATTCCGTAAAGCTACCAGAAGGAGGGATGATAAATATCAGGATTTCGAAGAATGTCCTAAAGGAGCCAAAACATAAGGAATTAAGAGTGACAATTGAATGGGAAAATCCAGCAGATGTGGGAGTTATTGAATAATCATTGGGAGAAATGAAAGAGGAAAATTGGGATTCTAAATTCTCTCCTTCATTCAGAGACTTTTACTTATTAATAAAAAATTAAAATAATATATATTTTTGATAATTATTAGATTATTGCCACATAATGTTTAAATATTAAAAAACCTTAGATTTATTGTGAATGAAATTAATGATTCAAATACAAATATTGCCTACCTAAAAGAGAAAGTAAAACAATTTTGTAAAGAAAGGGACTGGGATCAGTTTCACAACCCAAAAGATCTGGCAATCGGAATAGTAAC
>Ga0078972_1016385_pt1 | contig 10996 bp, 13 predicted proteins | sample YelNatPaOPGAMG01_FD_67568 | JGI IMG/M metagenome (GOLD analysis project Ga0078972, IMG submission 67568) | Hot spring thermophilic microbial communities from Obsidian Pool, Yellowstone National Park, USA - OP-RAMG-01 (SPADES assembly) (version 2) | ecosystem: Environmental > Aquatic > Thermal...
ACGGTGATCTCCACGTTAGGATACTTCTCCATGTACTTTTCGGCAAGCGCTTCCAGAACGGGCCCCACCGAGGTCGAACCCGCGGTTTTTATCGCGACGCGCGTCGGAGCCGGCTCGGGGGTCTTCGCCTCTGTCGGAGCGGCCGTCGGAGCCGCAGCCGTAGGCGCGGCCGTCGGAGCCGCAGCCGGCGTCTGCGCCGCGCAGCCGGCAAGCGCCATGGCCGCCGCAAGCAGCAGGGCTAACGTAACAACTGAAGCTTTCTTTAATCTCATCATCGTTCCTCCTGTTAAATTTAAAAAGTTTGCCACACAAATGCATGTTAAGGCGCGAATGTTATACGCGTATATCGATTGTGTTAAATCTGGGTAAAGCGGATAGCAAGGGAAACTCCGATTATATAAGTGTAATATTATTGCGTTTTACTTTGCCTCGTCTTCGCCTTCGGGGACTTTCGACATCAGCGCCGCGCTAATCTTTTTCCGGCGGAAGAAATAGACGATAAGCATTATCACGGGTATCACGAATATGACCGGCAGTATGACAAACGGAAAAAACCTGTCCGAGGTAAGGAACAGAAACGTATGAGTTTTTTGCATCACGGGGATCATGCAAACCGCGAAGGATACCGCCGCGAACGGTATCACGAAAGCCCTGTGGGATTTCGCGCCCAACACTCCGGCAAGCACGTGGCTCGCCATGTAGTTGTACATCGTAACCTTCAGTATCGCCACGGGGAAAAGGGCGAGCACGAAGAGCGCCTGAACGCGCGTTATGAAACCGAACGCCTCGACCTGGCCGGCAAACGAATAATAGGCGCTGAAGGAATGCCTCGCGTATTCGTCGCCCAAGACCATTATGGTCGGAAGCAGTATCAGCATGAAACATACGGCAAATACCGATAAAGCGACGCCAAAAGCCTTTATTATGTTCGCCTGTTTGCTTAAATAAAAAGAAAATACGAAGAGGATAAGTATTTCCGAATACCTCGCGGCGGTCAGAAACGCCCCGAGGTTAAGATCAAAAAAAGTCGATTCGGCAAGAACGGGCTGCAGATCCTTCGGATCCATTTTTCCAATGCCGAAAATGAAGAAAAAAAAGATAGTAAAAATAAGAAACATTATAAGAAACGGAGCCGAGCGCCCTATCGCGCCCGCGCCCTTAAAGGACAAATACGCCAGCGGAACGATAAGAAAAACTATTATCGCCCAGAAAGGCGTTTCGGACATGAAATATATCTTAATAAACAATCCCGTTATATCCATGCAGGCGGTAGAACAAAATATAAAGAATAATACATTAAAAAAAGCGAACGTTTTCCCTATCGGTTTGCCCATAATCATCTCAAACGTTTCCGCAGCGCTTCGCCCCCTGAACCTGCGCATGATGAAAAGGATAGGAGCGTTGATAACGATTATATAAGGCAGCGTAAGGATAAGCACAAACCAGACGTCCTGATTGGCGGGCGGGCCGTTAAGTATCGGCATGAACATATAGGGAAATACGAGCGCGCTCCCGAGGGCCATCATAACAAGCTGGAACGAAGTGATCAACGGTTTTTTTCTCATTTGTGTTCCCCCGGCAAACTGATCGGCTTATCTATTTTGCCTGTCGTCATGATATTAGTTTTAACGGATACGCTTACTTCCGCGAACGGGAAATAATCGTCGTTCCACCTGTCCTTTATTCCCCTCCATTTGTCCGGATGCTGTATATGCAGGAATTCCCCGAAGCCGAATATGTCGCTCGCAAGTTCATTCTGCACTTTATTAACGGTTTTTGAAAGCTGTTCTTCGATTTGCTTTTCCAGGGCGCGCCGTATCGATTTTAGCCCTTCGGACGTCGTGATGTCTATCCCGCTGCCTTCCTCGGATACGTTCCCCGAAGCCTTGACGTTTATTTTAACGACGGCTTTACCGCCGGCGATATCGGATTTTATTTCGCAGCGCGATTCGGTAATATCGATGACCGTCGAACGGCCGTCGCCGACCGGTACGGTAAAGAAAGCGGCTTTGGCTTTCCCCATTATGATGTTATAGGCTTCGGCTCCTTCGCAGTCCAAAAAACCGACGAGCCTTCCGTCTTTAAAAGCGGCCAGCCCTTCGTATCTTATTCTATAGTTTACCGGAGACCGGCCGGCGCCGCTTCCGGTCGTCAAGCCCACATTTCCGGAAGGCCTGTCCGCAGATTCGACGATCGTCGCGAGCCCCGCGACGGGTTCCCTTCCTTCCGTTAAATAGGCTTTCATAAACTCAAGAGTCGTAACGAAAACCCCGTGGGCGGAATCGGCAGGCTGATGCTTATATAAATTTTCGATATAATCCCCGGGCATGCTTGAGATCCCTAACATACAATCGTATATTTTTTCCGGATTTTCGCTTCTTACGACAATCAGGTGCGGCTTTTCGTCGGTAAAGCGCTCCCGGGCGATCAAATCCAAAAAAGGCGCGATACCGTCGCGGGCGAATCTTTCCGAGAGAAAGCGCGCCTTGTTATGCTGCCCGAAATCTTTCATCTCGCGGCTTAATGAGATACATTTGATAGCTTCCCGTATCGAAGGTCCTGTACCGGAAAATGTCACAAACGGGCTTTTGTTCCCCGACCCGCTTCCTAACATACCCGCCCCGCCAATCCCCGCGGGGTTCATTATTTCGGCGGTGACTTTATACGACCCGTCGGGCAGCTTGTCGTAAAGCGAGCTGTCGACGATTGCCAGCTCTTTTGGCTCCCTGCTGCTCCAGCATCCGGTCATAAAAACCGCGGCGGATATGCAGGCCGCTATCAGAATCAGTTTTTTTATCATTTACCGCTTCTTTCGCACGTTTTCCCGCGCTATCGACGTAGGCCTGAATTTAAGGGCTTTAAGCGGAAAACGCAATATCAGATCTTTCATTTCATTTTTTGAGAAAGAGGACAGTATCGGCCTTCCAAAGGATTCCTGCGACGCGATCTGCGTTATCATGATAACGAGGCCGGCGCTTATCCCGATCGTGCCCATCACGCTGCCGAGAAACCAAAACAACGTGCGGTATATAAGCACGAATTCGGTCAGGCTTGGAAGCGTGAAGCTCGCCAGAGCCGCCATTACGACTATTATGACGGAAGGAGCGCTCACTATCCCCGCGTTGATTGCGGCTTCCCCGATGATGAGGGAGCCTATTATCGACACCGTGGAGCCTATCATCTTCGGCAGCCTTGCCGTGCCTTCCTTTATAAGCTCGAATATAACAATCAGCAGCAGTATTTCGAACGAGAAAGGCATAGGCGTTCGCACCGACGAGCTTATTATTGTCGTAAGAAAGGTAGACGGCAACATCTCCTGGTTGTACGTTAATATGGCTATCGCCAATCCGGGGATGATCGTCGTAAAAAAAAGCGAAATGCCGCGTAGTATCCTGACGATATTGACGTACAGGGTCCTGTTGTAATAGTCGTCCGAGGTGGCGAAGTTGTCCATGAACATTTCCGGGACCGTCAGAACGTGCGGTGTCCCGTCCACGAGCACGGCGATACGGCCGTTGAGTATCTTCTGCGCCAGCGTATCCGGCCTCTGGGTAAGTCCTATCCCCGAAACCGGTGAAAAAGTGTTTTTTTCGATAAGCTGCTCGATTTGTCCGGTCTCGAAAACGGCGTCCGTGCTTATATCTTTTATCCGCGCGCGCAACTCCTCGAGGACTTCCTTGTTTACTATGCCTTCGATATAAACAAGAACGACGATTGTCCTCGTCTGGCGGCCTATTGAAAATTCCTCTAACCGAAGCTCCGGAGTGCGTATCCTTCTGCGTATCATGGCGGTGTTAGTCCTTAAGTCCTCGACGAAGCCTTCCTTGGCCCCGCGGATGGTCGCTTCTCCGGCGGGCTCCTCGATGGTTCTGTGCTCCCAGCCCCGCATCTCGAACAGGAAAGCTCTTGCGCTGTTCCCGTAAAACAGCGCCGTATAACCTTCGAGCACTTTTTCGGTAAAAACGTGCATATCGTCCGTTACCGTAAAAACGGCCTTAAAGGAATTGACCGGATTCCCGCCGAAGTTTTTTGATTTCAGCGGGCTTATTATTCCGCTTTGTATCATTCCCTTGTCCGCAAGCCCGTCGATATAGACGAGCAGCGCGTCTTCCCTTTCGGTCTCGAATCTATTTATGACGATATCCGAACTGTTCCCGAACAGGTCCCTTACGAGCTTTTCGCATTCCGGTATCCCGCGGGGCACCCGCAGTTTTTCCGGTTTTTTATTCTGTTTTTCGGGTTCCCGCGGAACCTCTTTTTTCCCGAAACCGAATATAACAGCCGCCCCCCGCGCCCGATTTATAACGGCACCGTTTTGCCGGCATTGTTATTTTGTCCGCGAAAAGGGGGTTTATGTGCGCGGGGAACGCTTGTTAGACAAGGATATGAGAAGATGATCCGTCCGGCTCGAAAAACCCGTATATTCGTCGAAAGGATAATTACATTCACTTAGAGCAAACATTTGATCCGTGACACGCATATATTGATTACTGAAGGGGGTGTCGGTTGTGTATAGACCCGATGATTTCGGGCGCTGCAGATGCGAGGCCTGCGTCGGCGGTTACGGAGACGGGCCGTGCGGAGGATATTGCAGCTATTGGGACAGGTGCGGACGCGGCGGATTTCCCGGCCATGAACGCGGCGGGTTACCGGGCTGCGGATGCGAGAAGCCCGGCCCGAAGCGGCATGATGGACGCCGCGGCGGGTGCGGAGGACCCCACCCGGGATTCTTTTTCACGATTCCCTGCGGCTGTTTCAACATAGGCTTTTTCATCTGAACACAGTCTTGCGGCTTTCCCCCGCGCGGTCAGGCGCGGGGGGTTAAAACAGACCCGTAAAACCCGCGGTTTTGCGGGTCTTATATTTGCCGCCGAAACAAGGGATTCCGCGCCCGAAGAAAGAATATATAAAGTATTCAACGGCGCATATCAAGTTTTACGCAAGAGGACGGCATGGCGAGCGCAATCATTTATGTTTTTTCAGGCACGGACAATACGCATCACGCTGCGTTAATGATAAAGGAGGCTTTGGAGCGAAACGGAGTAGAAACTGTCGTCCACAGGGTAAGGGAACCGCTTGAAGGCGCGCCTTCGCCGGAAGGCTTCGATTACGCAGGGTTCGGTTATCCGGTGCACGCTTTCAACTGCCCGGAAATCTTCTTGCGGTTCGTGAGGTCGCTTCCCCCGTCCGCCGGAGGCAAGGCGTTCATATTCAAAACCTCCGGCGAGCCTTTCTGGCCAAACGGCGCGTCTTCACGCCGTCTAATAAAGATACTTTCATCCAAGGGCTTCGACGTCGCGTTAGAGCAGCACCTTCTTATGCCGTACAACATCGTTTTCCGCTACGACGACAGGCTCGTAAAACAGATGCTGCGCTATTGCGGCGCGCTTTGCTGCCTTCTCGTAAAAAGGCTGCTCGCGGGAGAGAGGGACGTTATCAGGTTCGGGCTCAAGCATAAGATAATCTCGTTCGTGTTCAGGGTACAGCAGCCGGGCGCGAAGCTGAACGGACGGCTTTACGGGACGGACAAGAAGAAATGCGACCTTTGCATGAAATGCGTCGGAGGCTGCCCGACCGGGAATATCACGTTCGACGGAAAAAAGCTGCGGTTCGATTTCAAATGCGCGATGTGCATGCGATGCGCGATGTTCTGCCCCAACGACGCCGTCAATCCCGGGCTGCTGCGCTTCTGGAAGGTAAACGGGGCGTACGACTTCAAAAGGATAAAAAACGACGAAACGCTGAGCGGCGACTTCGTTAATCCGGACACAAAAGGCTATTTCGGATTGTTTTGGCGCTATTACAAAGAAGCCGGAGAAGCCCTTGCCCGTCACGGAATCGAAATATCGGACTACTAAAGGAGGCAGTATGGATTTTTTCGAGACGATAGGAAAAAGGCGCAGCGTCCGTTCCTATTCGGACAGGCCCGTTGAGAAAGAAAAGCTTGCGGCGGTGCTCGAGGCGGCGCGCACCGCGCCCACCGCGAAGAACCTTCAGGCGTTCAAGGTCTTCGTCATTTCGACGCGCGAGAACAAAGAGGCTCTGGAAAGGGTGTACGGCGCCCGCTGGTTTTGCGAGGCGCCTTACGTGCTTCTTGTTTGCGCGGACACGTCGCGGCGCTGGATAAGGGCCGACGGAAAGGACTACGGGAACGTCGACTGCGCGATAGTGATGGATCATATGATACTCGCGGCGACGGCTTTGGGATTGGGAACCTGCTGGATAGGGGCGTTCGACGCGCGCGCCGCGGCGGACGGGCTCCGGCTCCCGCCCGGGCTCGAACCCGTCGCGTTCACGCCGCTCGGCTACGGGAACGAAACGCCGCCCGCGAGAAAACGCAGGAGCTTGGACGAACTCGTCGAATACAGATGAGCGGGTTTATGCTATAATGCGTTTATGAAAAAGGATCCGAAAAAGAAAACGGTTTTGATTGTTTCGATCATGCTCGCGGCATTCGTGTTCGCGGCCGCGTGCTCGTTTTTCGTCATCAACGCGGCGGTGATAGACGAAGCGGCGCGGTACGTTTATTCGATTGAAGACGCCGGAAGCCTTCCCGAATCGGATTGCGTAATAGTCCCCGGAGCGATGGTTTACGGCGACGAATCGCTGTCCGCGGTGCTTGCGGACAGGGTCGATTACGCGATCAGGATATACAAAGCCGGGCGGGCGAAAAAGCTGCTGTTTTCCGGCGACCACGGGCGCGCGGGCTACGACGAGGTCAACGCGATGATGGCCTACGCGGTCTCGAAGGGAGTGCCGGAAGCGGACATATTCCTCGACCACGCCGGGTTCTCGACTTACGAGACGATGTACCGGGCGCGCGACGTTTTCCTCGTAAAAAGCGCGATAATAGTTACGCAGAAGTTCCATATTTCCCGCGCGGTCTACATCGCGCGCGCTTTGGGTATCGACGCCTGCGGCGTAAACTCGAACCCGAGGATTTACGGAAACGAGGCTTCGGACAACCTGCGCGAAAGCCTCGCGCGCGTAAAGGATTTTTTATGCGTGAACGTATTTCGTCCGGAGCCAAAATACTTGGGCGACGCGATTCCCATCTTCGGGGACTCGGGGCTCACTCACGACAAAGGCTGACAATCCGCGGGAGCCCGCGAAACGGCGAAGGACCCCCCCTCCCGGACTTTAAAAACGCGGGGGGCCTCCTTTGTCAAAGAAGCCTAATTTTTCATTATGAATCTTCTTATATTGACGTAATAATAGGACGTCAGTCTCGTGAACAGGTATTCGTACAGCACGAACGCGGCTTCCGCGATAAGTATCAGCGCCCAGATCGGCAGCCCGGAGCTTAAAACCTCCTGCTCGACGAGGCTGTACGCCAAAAGATACATAAGCGCGAGAGCGGCGTTATAGTATAGCAGCTTGAACGCATAGGAAACTATCTTGTCCCTGAAACGCCTCTGAATATAATACTTTCCGATCCCGTAATGCCCGAAAAACAAAACGTAGGGAACCGTGCGCAGCGTGGCGGGCGGTATCATAAGCAGCGACAGCAGCGACACCGCGGCGAACATCAGGAACGCGAGCCCTATCTCCTCTTCGAGGACGAGCCCCATCACGAATACCGAGCTTAAAAAATACGCCGCGATCCTCCCCGCGGGCAGTATCGAGGAAAGATAAAGGAACAGCAGCGACATGGACGCGAACATCGCCGTAAGGCTTATCCTGTGCGCGGTCCTGTTGAATCTCGGCATAGGCTCTTCCCTCCGTAAAATTGCTTATTTGTTTATTTCGGCGGAACGGCACGGACTTTAGACCGGCCACTAAGATTGGCCTGCCCGAAAGTTAAGACCCGCAATCTTAGTGCCGGTGGCCGTTCCCTACATGCTCCGGAACGGCACGGGGGGCGTTCCCTACATACTCCGGAACGGCACGGAGGCGGATCAGCAGCATCTCGCGCCGGAGCATTCGCAGCACATATCCGCGCAAAGCAGTCCGCCGCATATCGCGCACATGTCGTTCCCGGCCTGTCCTCCGTAATAAGTCTGCCCGTACCCGGAAGCGCTCCTGTTCAGAGTGTCGTACGCGTTCGCGTACTCCGGGTTTGACGGCTCCATGCTGTAAGCCGTCGCGAAATGCTGGCGCGCCCCGTCGTACCAGCCCTTGCGCAGCAGCACCATCCCTTTCAGGAAATGCCATTCGGCGTTCCTGTTCTGTATCGCGTCGAGCATCGAGTCGGCGCGCGTGAAATCCCCCATCTGTATGGTGCTCCTTATGTCCGCGAACTGGGTGGAGCCGGAATAAGAGCCGCCCGAATATGCCGAGCCGGAATAAGAGGAACCGTAATCGTATCCTCCCGAATACCCCGCCGCCGCGCGCTCCTTCTGTATCCGGTCGTACGCCTCGTTTATCTGCTTTAATTTTTCGTTCGCGAGGTCTTCCAGTTCGTGCCCCTTATATCTGTCGGGATGGTATTTTTTCGCGAGCGCCCTGTACGCGGCTTTTATCTCCTCGTCGCTCGCAGAAGGGCTTACCCCCAATACCTTATACGGATCCATCGGTCTCCCCTTTCAGAACGTCCTGCGTCTTTTTCGCAAGTCCCAAATACATTATGTTATCCATCAGCGGCTTGTCCCTTTTTATATCGAGCAGCTCGTACGCCTTGCAGCTTTCGGACAGCGAAACGTTGAGGCTGAATTCCGCCTCGCCGCGTATCTTTCTTTTTATTTCCTTAGCGCCGCCGCGCCCGCGTATCAGAAAAACGTTGTAGCTCCCCGTTTTTTCGTCCCTGATCATATCGTTAAGCGCGTCCGCGACATATATCCAGCGCCCGAGGTTGTATCCGAAATGCCAAAGCGCCTTTTTCGCGCCGCCTTGCGCGAACTCGAACGGCGCCATGGAGAACACCGCCGCGAGTATAAGCGCGAACTGCTCCGCGACTTCGTCGACGTCGGAGCATCTTTCGCTTTCCAGCTTCCGCAGGGCTTGCGTCCTTTGGCGTATCTGCCCGGCAAGCTCCGGGCAGTCTGCCTCCGCGCGGCGCGCGGCTCCCGCGAAAACGGGAATAAGCAGCGCGGCGGAAAATCTTTTTTCGTCGCGCGCGTTGTCGAGCAGTTTCGCGAACCCTAAAAGCACGTTTACGGTCGCCGCGTAACCCGATTCGCGCGAGCGTATCACCGTCTTTGGCTTGAAGGGGCTGGCGGCGCATCTCTCGCGCGCCGCTTCCGGCGTATCGCCGCTCATCGAGGAAAGAAGAAGCGACAGCGTCGCGCAGTCGTAGTTTAGCATAAACCTCGCGGCATTTGTATACTTTTCTTTTATGGCCTTGCAAAGCCCGCAGTAATAGCCTTTATAGGCTTCGTATTCCTTCAGTTTAAGCTCCGGCTTAAGCGGCTCTATGTATCCGAACATAACGTTTATAATATTACCACCGCGGCGCGGCGTTAACAATGAATGAACGCTATTTTTACCTTTTATTCATAAACGATCCGGTTTTTCAGGATTATCAGCGAAAAACGGGGTAAAATCATTTGACAAGAGTTCTTCGTTATGTTAGATTACTGTATGTTGATTAAAGGCGGCTTAAAGAAGCCTTTTTTAGATTGCGCTTAATGACTGTTTGGAGGGGATACGATGCGGGTTAAAATCACGCTGGCATGCACCGAGTGCAAGCAGAGAAACTATGATACGATGAAGAACAAGAAGAACGACCCGGACAGGCTGGAGATGAATAAATACTGCCGTTTCTGCAAAAAGCATACGCTTCACAAAGAAACGAAGTAACCGCGCCGTTCCGCGGCGGCGGAAAAATAACGCTTAGGATGTGAGGGCTATGGCAAAGACAAAGCTGATCGGCAACGACCGAAAGGAAAAGCTTGAACAGCAGAGAAAAGCCGCCATAAAGGCGAACAGGAAAAAGAGAAGGAGCCCGGCCAAGTTCTTCAAGGACGTCGTATCCGAACTGAAGAAGGTCACCTGGCCGACGCCGAAAGAGCTTATTAAATACAGCGGCGCGGTTTTGGCGTTCATAATAGTTACCGCGATAATAATAGGCCTTATGGACGAAGGGCTTTCGGAGCTGTTCAGGATAGTGCTGAAAACACCGTAAGGAGGCGGGAACCGTAATATCACGCAAAGACGACATGTTCGGTCCATAAACCGAAGCGCGCGCGTTTTATTGCGTTCCTAAGTACATATATGCCAGACGAAGTAAAAGCCGGCGTCAACGTGCCGCCGGAAACGACAACCGAAGAGCACAAAAAACCGGAGCTTCAGGGCGTTTTCATCAAGCAGGAGAAAACCGACAAGCCGTACTGGTACGTTATCCATACCTATTCGGGATACGAAAACAAGGTGAAGATGAATCTCGAAAAGGCGATCGCGAACCACGGTTTCGAGAACCTTATCCTCGAGGTCAAGGTCCCGATGGAGGAATCCATCGAGGTAAAGAACGGCAAGAAAAAGCACGTAATGAAGAAGATGTACCCCGGCTACGTCATGGTCAAGATGATACTCGACGACGAGACGTGGTACGTCGTGCGCAACACAAGGGGCGTTACCGGATTCGTCGGCCCCGGCTCGCGGCCTATCCCGCTGACCGATAAGGAAGTCCGCGCGATGGGCGTCGAGAACATACCGATCAAGCTCAACGTCGAGGTCGGCGAAAACGTGATGGTAACGTCCGGTCCGCTCGAAAGCTTCGTAGGCGTGATCAAGGAAGTAAACCCCGAGAAGCAGAAGGTCAAGGTCGTAGTCTCGATGTTCGGAAGGGACACGATCGTCGATCTCGACTTCGTGCAGATAAAACGTATTTAATCCGGCGCAGACCTTTTATTCGGTTTGTACGCCGGGTTCGGTAAGTGGGAGGCTTAGCCGCTCGTACCACAATATTTTTAAGGAGGCGTAACCATGGCAAAGAAGGTTACAGGTTATGTAAAACTGCAGATACCCGCGGGAAAAGCGACTCCCGCCCCGCCGGTCGGGCCCGCGCTGGGGCAGCACGGCGTCAACATAATGGGGTTCTGCAAGGAATTCAATGAAA
>Ga0078972_1016387_pt1 | contig 10995 bp, 8 predicted proteins | sample YelNatPaOPGAMG01_FD_67568 | JGI IMG/M metagenome (GOLD analysis project Ga0078972, IMG submission 67568) | Hot spring thermophilic microbial communities from Obsidian Pool, Yellowstone National Park, USA - OP-RAMG-01 (SPADES assembly) (version 2) | ecosystem: Environmental > Aquatic > Thermal...
ATTTTCACTTACTTCTTTCAATTTTTGAAACCGGAGCAACTTCTGAGAAGATTTTTTACCCTTTCAACCTTTATATATCCAAGACTCACTGGAAGCCCGATTGATTACAGCCACTTTTTCCCATACAGGAACTTTGTTGAATTTGAAGGATATTTTGGTGTATTTCCTGTATGCTGTGCCCTTCTCGCAATTTTTTATAAAAGGAATACGTTAACAAAATTTTACTTTTTCACCTTTATTCTCACCTATCTCATGTCTCTTGACACTTTCGTTGATATTCCCTTTGCATTATTTGTTCCCGGCTTTTCCAGGCTTATAAGAGAGAGAATCCTCTTTCTAACAAGTTTTTGTGGCTCAGTCCTTTCTGCTATCGGAATAGACCTTTTAATTTCATTGGGTGACAAAAAGTTTTTCAGGTTTGCTTCAAGGTTTTATATGTTTTTCTGGATTATAGCCTTCCTCATACTTATTGGTTTAGAAAAATATCTTCCCGAAGATTGGCTTTCCATAACAAACTCTGCAATTCATATTCCATTGCTTTTATCAATCATCTCTCTCCTTATCTTTTATCTCCATTTCCGGCTCAACAAAAAACTCCTTAAAATTTTTTCCTTCCTCCTTGTCTTTTTTGACCTTTTCTTCCTCGGTTTTAACTTCAACACATCCGCAGATAAAAGTTATCTTGATTTCAAAGATTCCCATCTTTCCTTTTTATTAAAAGAAAACGAAAAAGAGATTTTCAGGGTAGCAGGCATCACGCCAAATTTGAACACATTTTTGAAGATTCAAAGCCCGGAGGGCTATCAGAGCCTCTACGGAGATTTTTATTACAAGGCAGTGGCTGAGAACTCTCCATTCACAATTGACAGGCTTCATGTATATTTTGATATGTTAAGTAAAAACATGACGAGGCTCTTAAATGTGAAATATATTATTGTTAATCCATTGAGGTTTGAAGAAATAAAAAAAGAATGGGTTGAACCAATATACTCGGACATTATTAAGATATACAGGGTTAAGGATTACCTTCCAAGGACTTTTTTTGTCAAAAATGCAAAATTTGCGGATGAGGAATGGATAATAAATGGATTGAGGAATGACCTATTTGAGCCATCAGAAATCGTTTATTTTCCTGAGCCATTTCCTTCTCCCTCAGATTCAGAAGGCTCTAAAAGTTCCGTGAAAATCCTCCATTACTCTCCTCACAGAGTTTCAATAGGGGTTGAAACGGACGGAGATGGTTTTCTTGTCCTTTCTGATACCTATTATCCGGGATGGAAGGTTTATGTTGATGGAAGGGAGGAAAAAATCTATAGAGCCTATACATTCCTGAGAGCAGTTTTTTTGAAAAAGGGAAATCACAGGGTTGAATTTATTTTTGAGCCAGTTTCCTATAAAATTGGAAAAGTTATCACCCTCTCATTTCTACTTTTAGTTTTTTTCTCCATTTTGATCTTCCGCCCCCATTTTTCTATGAAAAAAATAAATGAGGAATCCGATGAAATAAAATGGTCAAACCTCAATTTAACCTCCACAATAATTTTTATTTTTCTCTTTCTCCTCCTCGGACTTTCCATTTACAGATGGATGAAACTTACAGATGAGTTTGACAGGTCAAGGTGGTATGCAAGGATAGGTCTCCTTCTAAAAAAGGCGGGCAAGGATGAAGAAGCAACAAAATTTCTTGAAAAGGCAGTGGGGTTTAAAATCACTTTTTACGAAGCACATCAACTTCTTGGGCTCACATATTATCAAAAAGGAAACCTTGAACTTGCTTTAAAGCATTTTGAAAGGGCATCTTCTATAAGACCATCCTCCCGTTCACTTCTTGATTTTGCCCTTGTTCTCATGGAAATGAAAAGGTATAATGAGGCACTGGTTCCACTTAAGAAAGCCCTGAAAATAGACCCATTAAACAGGGATGCCCTTACAACAATTGCAAATCTCTACCAGATTCTCGGTAATCCCCGGGAGGCTGAAAAGTATCTTGAGATACTAAGAGGGACATCTCCTGACTTCAGGCAGTTGGAGGAACATTATAAATAGTTAAATATCCTGTATAATTTTTTGGTCTATTCTTTGATTTTTTTACAAAATTCAGGTAAATAAATACTATGGAAGTAGAATTCGTAAAGATGGAGGGACTTGGAAATGACTTTGTCATTATTGAGGGGGAAAAATATCCAGATTTGAATTACAGTGAGTTTTCCAAAAAGTGTCTTGACAGGCACTTCGGAATAGGAGGAGATGGACTTCTTGTCGTAGGAAAGTCACAAAAGGCGGATATATACATGAAAATTTTTAACCCTGATGGAGGTGAAGCGGAGATGTGTGGAAACGGAATAAGGTGTGTTGCAATTTATGCAAGAGATTCAGGTATGGTGAATAAAGATGAAATTGATGTTGAGACCCTTGCTGGAGTAAAAAAGATATTTATAACGAAGGACGGTGTGAAGGTTGATATGGGGATTCCGAAACTCCATCCCGATGAGATTCCTGTTAAAATAGAAGGAGAAGCAATTATTGACCATCCTTTAAGGATAAAGGGGAAGTGGTTAAAAATAACATGCGTTTCAATGGGAAATCCCCATGCAGTTATATTCATGGAACCCGATGAAGATGAGTTCAAAAAGTTTGGACCTCTTATTGAAAATCACAAAATATTTCCTAAAAAGACGAATGTGGAATTTGTAAAGGTGATTGACAAAAATACGATAAGAGTGAAGGTTTGGGAAAGGGGAGCGGGTCCAACCCTTGCATGTGGAACAGGAGCGTGTGCCTCCCTTGTAGCCTCTCATCTTAAGGGTTTAACAGAAAGAAAGGCAGATGTCTATCTTCCTGGTGGTAAACTCATTATTGAATGGGGAGATATGGGACATGTCTTTATGACAGGACCCGCAAATTATGTGTTTAAAGGGATATTTTTAAGAAATGATTGAAAAATAGGAAAATGGCTGTAGAATTTTATTAAATACCAAAGGAGGTGTTTTATGAAGAAACTGGTTTCAGCAGTGATAGGAATTTTTATGATGACAGGAGTGTCCTTTGCAGACCCAAAAGCAGTTCCACCGGGGCAGATAAAAAAGGCAATAAGGGGTGGCGGTTACGAACTCGTTGAAAGGGCTTTTCAGTTGAACGGTGGAATAGGAGTTTCCCTGATTAAACCTGCTGGATTTGTGGCAGCTGATTTATATCCAGAGTATTACATTATTAAAGGATTGTCCATTGGCTTCGACTTTGTAGCAGTTCCTGTTATGGAGAATGAGGAGTGGAGTATATTTATTGACTTTGTAAACATAAAATACACATGGATTCCAAAAACCTTCCCGAGACTTCAGCCATACTTGAGAATGGGGTATGGAATAGGAATAGCAGGAAATGGAGATACCGAAGTCGTATTTGACTGGGTATGGGGAAGCGGTCTTACATACTGGATTACTGACAGCATAGGAGTTGGAACAGATATGGTATCGCATGTAACCTCTGATGGAACCCTTTTTACATGGATATACGGGATAAGGTGGAAGATAGGATTTTAGGACAGGTCATATAATTCTATTCCAATAGCACCCCTTGAAAGCATTTCTTCAATGGCTTTTTCACTATCACCAAGATTTACATCAACTCCCTTTGAGCCATCAAGAAGTAGAAAGACTATAAAGCCAAAACGAAGGGCATCAAGAACAGTCATCTTAACGCAATAGTCTGTTGCAAGTCCTCCTATAAAGAGCCTTCTCCTCTTTAGCCTCTTAAGGTAGTTTTTCAACTTCGTTCCCTCAAAACCAGAATAAGCCTCTTTAAACCTGCTCGTAGCCTTTGATATTATTTTTGTTCCATCCGGTAGTTTCAAATCAGGATGAAATTCTGCGCCTGGGGTGTTTTTTATGCAATGGGGTGGCCATTGCCCTCCGAACTCTTTAAAGGAGCAGTGATTTGAAGGATGCCAGTCCCTCGTTGCAACAACCGGAAGGTTCTTTGAAGAAAACAATTCTATGTATTTGTTGATAACAGGAACCACCTTGTCTCCATCCGGAACAGGAAGGGCGCCTCCCGGGCAGAAATCCTTCTGAAGGTCAACAATTATAAGTGCGTCCTTTTCATAAAGTTTCACTTTCATATTTAACCCCCTTTTAAAAAAATCACACCATGTGGTGGGATTTTCATCCGTTCATTTCCCCTTTCTCCTGTGAAGAGTTCTAAAAACCTATCAGGGCTTATTCCAAAGATATCTTTCGTCGGGACTTCCATTTCCCTCTCCTCCTCATTCCAGTTGAAAACTGTTATATATCTTCCGGAACTATCGGAGAAATACCAGACTGACGGAAGAACATCGTATGAAGAATAAACCCCTGTAACCGGCACAGGAATCCTTACGAATTGCCTTACCAGACTGAATTCATCTGAAAGAAATCTATTTTCGCCAGCGGGTGGAAAGAGTGAAAGGTCTTTAAGGGTTTTGAGAAGTTGAACTTTTTCCTTTTCCAGATTTAAAAAATTGTCTCCGAGTGCAAAAAGTCCGCCTGAAATAATAATTCCGACAAGAAATGTCTTCGCCTCATCAAGGGTTATATCCCTCATAAGAAGGGTATCAGGGTCAACTCTCATAAAATTTGAAAGAGGAAGCCTCAGGAACAAATTTCTCAACTCATTATAAACAAAACTCCAGCTGTATGGAACTCCGTCAAAAGCAATGTCTCCTCCAATTCTTGCTCCGTGAACAAGTCCTGCAACAGGAAGAATTGGAGCACCGCAGGCGAGAATATAAGCATCATATTTTTCTGCGAGGTTTTTTATGCTCTCCATTGCGGACCTGAATGCCTGAAGGGGTGTTATGGTCTTATTTAATCTCTCTCCCTCTATCAATCCGGCAAATAGAAAATCAAGCTTTAAATACCTGTATCCCTCATCAAGAAGTTTTTTAATTATACCGAGAATCCACTCAAGGGCGGATGGATGGGTGAGGTCAAGGATGTAAAGCCTCTTTCCACCGGGAGGAAACTTATATAGAAGGGGATTTCCATTTTTATCCCTGATAAACCAGGAATGATGGGATTTAAAAACGCTGCTTTCTTCCTCCGCAAGGAATGGGGCAAGCCATATTCCAGCAATGAACCCCGAAGATGTAACTGCTGAAACGAATTCAGAAGTTGAGGCTCCGAAAGAAGGATTTTCTTCTTCCCATTCCCCCCACATCTTCTCCCATCCATCGTCAATCTGGATGTTGTTTATTCCCAAATGATGGAGTTCTTTTTTTATGAAATCCATTGCTTGAAAGACATCTTCAAACTTTATCCTGTTAAAGAATGTGTTCCAGGAATTCCATCCCACTGGATTAAAAGGTTCATTTAATGGAGGGTAAAAAACCTTTACCTCCCCCATATACCTTTCCAGACCTGTAAAAAGGTCTTTTTCAAAAGAGAGGTAAAGAACTTCTGAAGAGATTTTGCCATCTGTTTCTTCCTTTATGTTCCCGTTTAAAAATACCACTTCCGCTCCATTCTCCTTTGAATATATAAAGAACCTCGTCTTGAGTTTTTCAAATGTTATTGCCCCTGCAATGAAGGACACCTCCTCCTTCCTCAAACCAGTGAACCACCAGCTCAGATTCGGATTTGAGATTAAGAGGTCATACCATTCGTCAAAATTCTTTATGAGTTCAAAATCTAATTCTCCTCTTTTGATTGATGTTATATAAACAGGAGACCACGATTGCATCCCGTTTATATAAACCGAGGATTTATCCCATCCCAGAAGTTCCAGAAAAAAGACAAAAGAGATGAACTTAATAGCTCCTTCGGGCTCAAAGCTTGCTCTTAAAAATACCTTTTCTTTTTCAACCACATAAAAATCAACCTCCATCTCTCCTACCTCGGCCTTCCCCTTTATTTTATAAACCTCACCCTTCCCGAAGCTTTCATCTTCATCGTGAAAAACTGTCTTGAATTCCTTTAACTCTTTAAAGCCATCATTCGTTATAACGCCGATGGTTCTGAAATAAACCTCATTATCTTTTAAAGATATCCTTATTCCCCTTTCCTCAACTGTCCATACATCGGATGAACCAGCACATCCCATCAAAGAAATTATTAAAAATAGGGTGAGAAAATTTTTCATTATTTTTAATCGGGGCGAGCCGATTTGAACGGCCGACCTCTCGGTCCCAAACCGAGCGCGCTCCCAGCTGCGCTACGCCCCGCTTTTTTGAATTATTTCACAAAAAATAGAAAATTGCAAATGAAATTCCATTTTGTAGAATGAAAAAATGAAGGAAAAGAATTTTAAAGAATTGTTAAAAGAAGCGAGAAAATTTCTAAATTTTAAATATCATCCTGTGGGTGTGTATTTTTCACAAGAAAAATACGAAGGAGAAGAGAAATTTTTCGCCTGTGTTGGGTTAAAAAGGGCATTGTGTGGTGAAGAAATCATTATGACAAAAGATACCATTTCTTGCTTTGGAGGGCTCCACTGGCTCGGATTTGAAGACATGAGTTCGGGATTAACCCATATCCTCACTGAGATAGAAAAACTCTTCAAAGACCAAAAGGTTTTCAAAAGATGGCTTGAGCTTGTTCCAGCACCACCACTCGGGAAGTTTTCATCAATAAAATTATCTCCCTTCCTGAAAGACTCAGATATTCCCTCCCTTTTAATTTTTGCAGGCAATCCCCATCAAATTCACAGAATTCATTCTGCTCTGATTTATTCTACCGGTGACCTTATTATACCGCACTATTACTCTGCCCTATGTCAGGGAGCAATAACAAACCCCTTTATCACAGACATCCCCTCAATAACAATTCCAGATACCTTTGCAAGAGAAATCTCCGGGTTTGAGATGGAAACGATTATTTTTAGTATTCCATATAGATGGGTAGAAGCATTTTTTGATGGATTGTTTAACTCTGATGGAGCAAAAGAGAGAATCCTTCCTTTCCTCAAAAATTTTTTAAAAAAATAAAAAAGCCTCCGGCACCGTCCTACTCTCCCGCCTCAACAGGGAGGCAGTACCATCGGCCCTGGAGGGCTTAACGACCGTGTTCGGAATGGGAACGGGTGTTTCCCCTCCGGTATTGGCACCGGAAGCTTTAAAAATCTAAAAACTGAATACATTGAGAGTTAAAGCAAAATGGTTAAGCCGAACGGCCGATTAGTACGGGTCGGCTCAATCCCTTACGGGACTTACACCTCCCGCCTATCAAACCCGTAATCTCCGGGTGGCCTTCAGGGACACCTTATCTTGGGGCTGGCTTCCCGCTTAGATGCTTTCAGCGGTTATCCATTCCGGACATAGCTACCCAGCGTATGCCCCTGGCGGGACAGCTGGTACACCAGAGGTCCGTCCATCCCGGTCCTCTCGTACTGGGGACAGCTCCCCTCAAGTGTCCTACGCCCGCGGAGGATAGGGACCGAACTGTCTCACGACGTTCTGAACCCAGCTCACGTACCGCTTTAATCGGCGAACAGCCGAACCCTTGGGACCCTATTCAGCCCCAGGATGCGATAAGCCGACATCGAGGTGCCAAACCGCCCCGTCGATGTGAACTCTCGGGAGCGATCAGCCTGTTATCCCCGGCGTACCTTTTATCCGCTGAGCGACGGCCCTTCCACACGGGACCGCCGGATCACTAAGGCCTGGTTTCCCACCTGCTCGCCCTGTCGGGCTCGCAGTCAAGCCCCCTTCTGCCTTTGCACTCAACGCCGGATTTCCAAACCGGCTGAGGGGACCTTTGCGCGCCTCCGTTACTCTTTAGGCATTTGTGTTTGTCCTCCCCCTGGGAGTTTATATCTCATTGAAGGATGAAGGTAAGGTTCAACTATTTCCAGAAATCTGTGAAGAGTTTTTCCAGAGATTACAATTTGAATTCCATCTTTCTGTTTTCTCATATAAACCTCTAACTGGTAAACATCGCTCAAGGTTCTCAGAAGTCTTTTTATTTCATTGGGCGAAAAAGCATGGGTATTGAGAATTACTGCTTTAGATTTAGACCATTTAATTGAACCATCATCCATAAACCAGTAAGCAAGGGAGCGCGGCTTCAACCAGCGATGAATGAGCTTGGGAACTGTTTTTTTACCTTCTCTATAGAACTGGTGAGCATAGAACCTGAAGGCTCCGTGACTTACCGTTTGAAACCACCAATGGATTGATTTTTTACCCGAAGGATATTCCCGGATTCTAAATTGAGGAGGAGTAAGAACCCATTCTTTGAAAATTTCATATAGATGAAAAAGATATTCCTTATGCTTATTTGATTGCTCCATTTTCACCCTGTAGGTTCTTCCTCCGTTTTGAGTTTCCAGATGAGCATCTCCAAGAAGAATTCCAACAAGTATTTCGCACTGTTCTTTTGTAAGTTTAAGTCTTTTCTTTTGTTCTTCTATTTCCTTTCTTCGCATACTTACCTCCTTCCAAGGGAGAACACTCCGTTGAACGGAGCCCTCGGTTGCCCGAGGGATCAGACTGTATCACCATCCTGTCTATTACAGGATGCCCGGCGTTCAGTCGTTGAGGGGTCACCAAGACTTCCCTGCTGGTTGTCCGCGTCAGGTGCTTTTTCACTATAAAAATAGTAGCCCTGACCCTCCATCCCTTTTCTATTGAGTGGAGGCATATTTCAATAGATAGGGAACGGACTTCCCAGCATATAGCCGGATTTGCCCCTGATGTCACCATCAGGGCGCCCCATTTATTGAGGCCACCGCCCCAGTGAAACTGCCCACCAAGCGGTGTCCCCCGCCGGGCTTACCGTGCGGGGTTAGAACCTCAGAATAACCAGGGTGGTATTTCACCGACGGCTCCACGGGAACTGGCGTTCCCGCTTCTCAGCCTCCCACCTATCCTACACAGGCTATTCCAAGATTCAGCGCCAAGCTGCAGTAAAGGTGCACGGGGTCTTTCCGTCCGTCCGCGGGTAGATGGCATCTTCACCACCACTACAAATTCGCTGGGCACCCGGCCGAGACAGTGGGGGAGTCGTTACGCCTTTCATGCGGGTCGGAACTTCGCCCTTTTCCTGTGTTTCCACAGGGGGCAGACTATACCTTCACCTCGCCAAAAGCCTTAGGAGCTTTTCTTTGGGATATTTTCTCTTTCCGGAGGGATTCATCTGATAGGCGAGTTCAATGATTTCAGGAAGGGATTTTCTGCTGAGATGGAGGTTCCTTGCTACCATGTCGCATATCTTCTCAAAGGCCTCAAAATCCCTTCTCTTTTCCCCTTGAAGTGGAAACTTCTTAAAATGAGGAATAATCTTCTCGCGAAGGTCCTTTATTGACCTCACTTCAAATTTGTAGGTGCGGTCGAATTTTGAATACCTGATACCACCGCATTCAAAAAATTCTCGTAATGCCTTTATCAGCTCTAAATTTTCCTTGTTGAGAGAGAGGGAAAAGGAAGGTCGGGTTTCTATCCCAGCAGAAAATTTCCGCCTGAGATTGAAACTAACTGAGAAACAACCTTCTCCTTCCACAAGTCCAGTAACATACCATCCTTCTAACTTCATGGATACCTCCGGAAAATTCGGCTCCATAGCTTTTACTTCCCTTTTAAAGGGGGCGAGGGCCGGCGTGTTGTCCGCTCCACAAAGAGCGGACCTCCCCTTTCGGGTCAGTCGTTACGGGTCCGTGGAATTCTTCCACGGTTCCCTCGGGATTACCCCACGCCATTTCGGCAGGAGGGCTTTCCCGATATGAGCCGGTTTTTCATTTCTCCTCGCGGAGAAATGGGGCAAGTCTTCACTTACCCGACAAGGAATTTCGCTCACTTTTACCCAGACATTTCTGCCTGGAGTGGACCATATCTTTATCCATTCCCGAGATCTTTCTTTATCTTCTCAAGAGATGGGCGCTCAGAGGTATTCATTTCCATTGCAATTTCAATAACTTCTTTGAGCCCCTCTTTGGTTAAATGTTTCTTCTCCTTCATGAGCAGAACGATTTTCCGAAATTTGCGAAAATCAATATGTTTCTTCGTCTTCAATGGATGCTTCATGAAAAAATCGCAAATTTTTTCAAGGTGTTCAAGTTTTCTTACTCGGTATGAATATCGGTCACCATGATTAACTCTCACTACACCGCAACGAAAGAACCTCTTCAGAGCATAAAGTATCTGAATGTCTCTTTTGTGCTGGACTACTACAAATTGCGGTAGAACCTGATATCCTGCTACCATCTCGGGATGTCTCAGAATGCTAACATGAAAGCATCCCTCACCATCTACGAAACCTACAACCCACTCAGGAGAAAGTTCCATTTTTTCCTCCTTTCTCGGGAATGGATACCCGGCGTATGGCCTCTGAGGAACCCCTGTTTCTACTTCACAGGGTTTCCTGCGGATTGCCCAATCTCCATCATTTTTACCAGTTGCTAAATTAACTGGTAGATGGAGCTATAAGGGCTTTCCCGCATACAGCCGGGTATAGCTCCCGATATTGCTATCGGGAAAGGCAGCTCCATATACTGGAGATACCTTAGGACCGTTCCTATATGTTAACTTCCGATTTCTCGGAAGAGCGGACTATATCTTCTTCATCCTTATCCGTTGGCGGCACCTCTCTTATATGGAAAGGATGAAGTCCGGCATATAGTCTCTGAGGATTTCCGAAGGAGTGAAATAATGATTTCTTCATTACCTGGAAAAATTCCGTTTCATTTCCATCTGCAAAACCTGCAAGGTAATATCCTAATCTCCACTCTCATAGTCTCCTCCTTCGGACCTTTCCTGCTGATTGTCCCTATCTGACGGATTTTTACTTCCAACCCGATCTAAGGCAGGAAGTACCGTCAGCCTGACAGGACTTCCCAGCATATAGCCGGATTTTTTTACGTAACTACTGCGGTCCACACAATAGTTACGGCCGCCGTTTACTGGGGCTTCGGCTCGGTGCTTCTCCCGGGAAACCCCGGAATAACACCTCACCTTAACCTTCCAGCACTGGGCAGGCGTCAGTCCCTATATGTCGTCTTACGACTTAGCAGAGACTTGTGTTTTTGATA
>Ga0078972_1016389_pt1 | contig 10989 bp, 11 predicted proteins | sample YelNatPaOPGAMG01_FD_67568 | JGI IMG/M metagenome (GOLD analysis project Ga0078972, IMG submission 67568) | Hot spring thermophilic microbial communities from Obsidian Pool, Yellowstone National Park, USA - OP-RAMG-01 (SPADES assembly) (version 2) | ecosystem: Environmental > Aquatic > Thermal...
ATCGAAAAGGGTTTCGATAGCTCAGGGTATTTGCTGAGTTTTTCCTGCAATCGATCAACTTTCTGGTAAACAGAATAGTTTTGATATCCGTTTGGTTTCCCAGTGTTGTAAACAATTTCCAAGGGCATTACACCGGTAAAATGACGTTCAAAATATTTAAGGTCACGCTGAACAGGATGATTCCGGGGAACATCGTCAACCATGTATCCATTAGCCCTAAGCAATGATGCTCCTACAATTCCGATAATCACAATAACTCCTGTAAAAGCAAAAACCCATTTGCGCTTGTAGTAGGTTGTCAATACAACTCTGGAAATTGCATGTTTAAATGAATTTCGATTCAAATGGCGTAAGTGTCTTTCTTTGGGCGCAGGGGTAATGCTAAAAAAGAAAGGAATAACTATTAATGATATCAGGAATATTCCCAGTACATTCAAAAATGCAACCAAGCCAAACTCACGTAATATTTGAGTTTTAGTGAATACAAAGGTTACAAATCCCAAAGCTGTTGTCAAATTGGTTAAAAAGGTTGCACTTCCAATCCGATATATCACGCGATACAGAGCTCTTATTTTATTTCGGTGGTGGGCAAACTCATGATGATACTTATTTATCAGATAGATACAATTTGGCACACCAATAACTATAAGCAAAGGCGGAACAACTGCAGTAAGAAGGGTTAAATCAAAATTTAACAGAGTAAGTGTCCCAAGCGACCAAATAACAGCAGTTCCGACAACAACCATTGAGATAAAAAGAACACGGAACGAACGGAATAGCAGAAAAATAATTATAGCTGTAGCCAGTGCAGCAAGACCCACAAAGAGGAACATTTCATATTTTATCATCTCTGCAACAACGGCTCTTATATAAGGCAAACCTGAATAATGCAAAACATTTCCTGTTCTATCTTCATAGTCGTGTGCAACCTCTTTAATTTGGTTTATGATTTTAATGCGGTCAACCCTCAACATTTTTTCACGGTTCAGGGTGATCAGCATCAGGTAAGTATTGGTCTCGGCATTGTAAAGTAAACCCTTGTAAAAAGGCAAACTCCTTACCTGATTGCTTAAGGAATCGGAACTGAGCGTCTTTAGGTTGTCCAGTAACTTTTGGGTTACAAACTTTCGGGCAATGGTGTCCTTTTGTAATGTTATTAAATCGATAACCGAAAAAACGTTTTCAACACCATCTACCTGTTTAATTTTACTGGTTAAATCTTCCCAAAGTAGAACTTTGTCTTGATTAAAAAAGGCTGAATCGGTTACACCAAGAACCATTATATTCTCGCCTTTACCAAAAATTTTTGCTAAATTTTCGTTCTGAATGTATACACTATCGGTTTTAGGAACAAGTGGTGTAGGTTTATACGATAACCTAACTTTGGTCGCCTTCCATCCCATGAACAAGGTGAAAATCAACAGAATGGATACTAGTAAAAACCTTCCTCGTAGTATTATCCTGGCAAGATGATGAAACATTTTAGCAAATTTAAGATTCAACAGGCAATATTAGGAATAATAAGTACATGTTGTTCAATCTACTCTAAAATGTATTGCAAAATAATGATTTTTGATTTAAGCTGGTAAGAATTACCTTTGCAAAATTATGGATTGTTTACTCTAACTCTTGTAACTGAAAATAAATAACTAATTCAAATATTGGCAAATGAATTACGGACTTCTTGATCTTTTGAATTTGGTTGGTTCGCTTGGACTTTTTCTTTTCGGAATGAAAATGATGAGCGAATCGCTCCAAAAGGTGGCCGGTGACAAAATGCGCACTATCCTAAGTTCAATGACCTCGAACCGGTTTAAAGGAATTTTAACCGGTTTTCTGGTAACATCGGTGATTCAATCATCATCGGCTACAACGGTAATGGTGGTTAGTTTTGTTAATGCCGGTTTGCTTTCGTTGGTTCAATCAATAGGTGTGATTATGGGTGCCAATATTGGCACTACGGTTACGGCATGGCTTATATCACTATTAGGATTTAAATTTAGTATAATCCTTATTGCCGTTCCTCTTATTGGCATAGGTTTCCCAATGCTCTTTTCTCGAAAGCAAAGCCTTAAATTTTGGGGTGAATTTTTAATTGGCTTTTCATTACTCTTCATTGGATTGGAATACCTTAAGAATTCTGTTCCTCGTATTGACCAAAACCCCGAAATGTTTTCCTTTCTCTCAAATTACACCGATATGGGATTCTTGTCGGTATTGCTTTTCCTTGGTATTGGAACCTTGTTGACAGTGATTATTCAATCGTCGAGTGCAACCATGGCGTTAACCCTTGTTATGTGTAATCAGGGTTGGATATCATTTGAAATAGCAGCAGCAATGGTGCTCGGCGAGAATATTGGAACTACTATTACTGCCAACATTGCAGCAATAATCGCGAACGTATCGGCAAAAAGGGCTGCTCGAGCCCATTTCTTTTTCAATGTAATAGGAGTAATCTGGATGCTTATGGTCTTCTATCCATTTACCCGAACAATTGCCAACGTTTTACAGGATATTTCAGGCTCTTCACCTTACAGCGATCCCCATGCAATTCCTTTTGCTCTTAGCATCTTCCATTCTTCCTTTAACCTATTTAATACAATGATTCTTGTTTGGTTTACACCATTGCTGGTTAAACTGGTAACCTGGTTAACCCCTTCTAAAAAGGAAGAGGATGAAGAGTTTAGGTTGGTTCATATCTCTGTTGGCTTAATGACTACTGCTGAACTCTCGTTGGTTCAAGCCCAAAAAGAGATTATTACTTACGCCAAGCGTACTCACCGAATGTTTGGTTTTGTTCGCCAACTCTTTGCCGAAACCAACGACAAAGAATTCGACACTCTTTTCGAACGTATCGAAAAATATGAAGGCATTAGCGATAGGGTTGAAGTTGAAATTGCCACATATCTGAACAAAGTATCAACCTATGAGCTCAGCGATGAAAGCTCAAGAAAGCTGCAAGCATTTTTCAGGATTATCAGCGAAATTGAATCGGTTGCCGATAGTAATTTCTCTTTGGCTCGAACCCTAAAGCGCAAACGCGAGCAAAAAGTTTGGTTTAACCAGGAAATGCGCGATAATATGAACAAAATGTTCGATCTGCTCGACGAGGCCTATAATATTATGAAAGAAAACCTTGAGGTTAGTCAGCGAAGTGCATCCATTAATTTAGGTCCTGTTTACGAAATTGAGAGCAAGATCAACGAATACCGACTTTTCTTGAAGGAGGATCATATCAGGAACATTGAGGCCAACAAATACAAGTATCAGGCAGGTGTTATTTACAGCGATTTGTTTAATGAGGCTGAAAAAATGGGCGATTACATCATAAATGTTTCAGAGGCTATTGCCGAAATTGAGAAACCGGTTAGGCACAAAACTCATACTACCGGCAAATAATGCCATACATTAAATAATAAAAGCGGGTTATGCCCGCTTTTATTACTTATTGCTTAATGCATTGGCACCTGATACTATTTCAAGAATTTCAGTGGTAATAGAGGCCTGACGAGCCTTGTTGTATTCAAGTAGTAATTGACTGTGGAGTGCAATTGCGTTCTCAGTTGCCTGATGCATGGCAGTCATTCGGGCACCATGCTCTGCAGCAACACTCTCAAGAATTGCAGAATGTATTTTATTTAAAAGGTAGTAAGGCAAAATTCGTTGAACCAGTTCATGCGGATTAGGTTCAATAATTGGTTTAACAATATTACCATTACTTTTTGATTTCGATAGATTTATTGGTATCAATTGTTCAGCAACCTGTTGTTGTGATGCTGCACTTTTAAACATATTGTAAACCAGGTAAACCTTGTCAATGCTTCCTTGTTTGAATTCGGAAATCAACGCATTAAAAATATCTTTGGTGTTTTCGATGCTTGGTTTATCAAGAATTTTATGGTTTAGTTCAATTACCTTATATCCCCTTCGGCTCAGCGCATCCTGCCCTTTTTTTCCTAAAGTATAAAATGATATACTAGCACCTGGAAATCTGGCTGACAATGATTTATACTGCTCAATTGAAAACTTTATAACATTTGAATTGAACGCTCCACACATGCTGTTGTTGGAGGTTATAACCAGCAACACAATATTCTTAACTTGTTGTCTTTCATTAGTATATTCACCACTCAAAGACCCAGCAAATGTAACCGATGACTGTAAAATATTATTTATTTGCTCATTGAATGGTCTAAATCGTAAAACATTGGTTTGTGCTTTTTTGAATTTGGCTGCCGAAACCATTTTCATGGCACTAGTAATCTTCTTGGTCGAAGCTACTGAGGCTATTCTGGTTCGTATTTCTTTTAAGTTGGCCATGCCAAAAAAGATTATTTATATTCCTTATAATTTTTACCCACCTCTTCGGCAAGGTTTGTTAAAGTATCAGCAATTTGGTCGTTAAAATCACCCTTTGCAATTTGTTCTAACTCCGATTTGAGTAAAAGCTGACACCGTTCCAGGAAATCCTTTTCAAAATCACGAACTTTATTCAGGGGAATATTTTTAAGTAGCCCCTTTGTGCCACAGAAAATTATTGCAACCTGTTGCTCTACAGGCAAAGGTTGATATTGACCCTGCTTTAGTATTTCAACGTTTTTGGCCCCTTTGTCAAGCACGGCCAGAGTTGCAGCATCCAAATCGGCACCAAATTTTGCAAAGGCTTCAAGTTCACGATACTGTGCCTGATCGAGCTTTAATGTTCCGGCAACCTTACGCATCGACTTTATTTGGGCTTTACCACCTACGCGCGAAACCGAAATACCAACATTGATGGCGGGTCTTATACCGTTATTAAACAGGTTTGACTCAAGGAAAATTTGACCATCGGTTATTGAGATTACGTTGGTAGGGATATACGCCGACACATCGCCTGCTTGGGTTTCAATGATTGGTAGGGCCGTCAGTGAACCACCGCCCTTAACCAAGGGTTTAAGCGCTACTGGCAAATCATTCATTCTGGAGGCTATCTCGTCGGAATCAATAATTTTTGCAGCTCGTTCAAGCAAGCGCGAGTGCAAGTAGAATACGTCGCCGGGGTAAGCCTCGCGCCCTGGTGGGCGACGAAGTAGCAACGATACCTCACGATACGATACTGCTTGCTTCGATAAATCGTCGTACACTACTAAGGCATGGCGCCCGGTATCTCTGAAATACTCACCTATGGTAGCCCCGGCAAACGGAGCATAAAATTGCATGGCTGCTGGATCCGAGGCAGTAGCCACAACAATTGTGGTATACTCCATTGCCCCATGCTCCTCCAGTGTTTTTGCAATACTGGCAACGGTTGATCCTTTTTGACCAATAGCAACATAAATACAGTAAACCGGATCGCCTTTCAGAAAATTATTTCTTTGGTTAATAATGGTATCAATGGCAATGGCAGTTTTACCGGTTTGGCGGTCGCCAATTATTAACTCTCGCTGTCCCCTTCCGATAGGTATCATAGAGTCAATTGCTTTGATGCCGGTTTGTAACGGTTCAGTCACGGGCTGCCTGTAAATAACCCCGGGAGCTTTGCGTTCAAGTGGCAACACAATGGTTTTTCCTGAAATTGGTCCTTTCCCATCGATTGGTTCACCAAGTGTGTTAACCACTCGACCTAAAAGTCCATCGCCAACAGGAATGGAAGCAATTTCACCAAGCTGCTTAACCCTATCGCCCTCCTTAACCAACTCGGTTGGTCCTAACAGAACTATACCCACATTATCCTCTTCAAGGTTTAGGGCAACACCCTTAACACCAGATTCAAACTCAACCAACTCGTTCGACTTTACATGGTTTAGCCCAAACACACGGGCTATTCCATCGCTCACCTGCAATACAAATCCGGTTTCCTCGAACCTTGCCTTGGTGTCAATACCAGCAAGTTCATCCTTTAACAGCTGGGTTATCTCGGAAGGTTTTATTCCTGCCATAGCTTATTTATTATCAAATTTTTTCACAAGTAAGTTCTTCTTAACAGTGTTAAGTTGACCCCTAACACTTGAATCGAATACTTTACCATTTACTATCAATGTATATCCTGCAATTAACTCGGGTTTTACCTTAATACTAATCTCGCAAGGTTTGCCCAATAAATCAGAAACGCGTGTTTTAATATTTTCCAGTACGCTTGAATTTAACTCTTCTGCAACCAATAGGTCAACATCCAGAACATTTTTGCTTTTAAGATAGGTGCTCCTAAAAATTAGTAAAACCTGAAGCAATAGGTCGGATCTTCCTTTCCTAATCATTAAAGTGATAAATTCCTTTAAGGATTCTGTTATCGGTTCTCCAACTACACGTTCAATTAAATTAATTTTCTCCTTATGAGTAAGTGTTTTATCTGCAATAAGTTCACGCAACTTAACCTGGGATGAAAGGATATCTAATAAATGTTTGACATTGGGATATACATTCTCTATTTCCCCTTGTTCAACACAGAACTCAAAAAAACTTTTGGCGTAACGCGATGCTATTGCTCCGGAGTTCATCTTTTAGTTCTTAGGTATTTCGTCAAGTAAACGTTCAATATACTCCTGTTGTTTTTCTTTATCCTTAAGTTGAGAACGCAGAATTTTTTCGGATAGGTTAATGGTTAACTCCGCAACAGTAGCATAGAGTTCCTTTTTAGCGGCCTCTTTCTCCAAAAGGATCTGCTCGCGTGCTTTATCGAGCATTTTTTGTGTTTCGATCCGCGCTTGTTCTTTGGCTTCGGCAAGTAGTTTTTCGCGCAAAGCTTTTGTTTCGGCAATCTCACGTTCCCTTTCCTGGCGGGCCTTTTCGGCAATTAGCTTGCTTTCCTCGTTTAACCTTTCAATTTCGGCACGCGCCTCCTCGGCCATTCGCATGGAACGGGCTATACTTTCTTCCCTATTCTTTAGGGCTTGCAGAATGGGTTTCCATGCAAACTTTTTTAGAATAAAAAGCAGCACCCCAAACGATAGCAAAGCCCAAAACAGTAGGCCGTAGTCGGGTGTAACAAGACCCATGGTTTAATGTATTAAATAAATAGCGCTACAATACAAAGAATAAGAGCAAAAAAAGCAACCCCTTCAATAAGAGCAGCTGAAACAATCATGTTAGTTCGGATATCTCCTGAGGCTTCAGGTTGACGGGCAATTGATTTTAATGCCGACGAACCTATATGTCCAATGCCAACTCCGGCACCTAAAACGATAATTCCTGCACCTAAAGCAATTCCTGCTTTTGCTATTGAGGCACCATCAATCGATTGTAAAAGAATTAGTAATGTGTTCATAGCTCTTTATTTTAGTTATTAGTGATGTTCTTCTGTTGCCATTCCTATGTATAATGCGGTAAGGAGTGTAAAAACGTATGCCTGAATGAGTGCTACAAGTAACTCAAGTAACGACATGAATATTAGAAAAACCAATGAAACTGGTGCAACGGCAAAGCCCAACCACGCAATCATGGTTGAAAAAATGAAAATCAAACTCAATAAAACAGTGGCAACCATGTGACCGGCAAGTATGTTCGCAAATAAACGGACCATCAAGACAAAGGGCTTGATGAATACACCAATGAACTCTACTAAAGGCATAATTGGTATAGGCAATTTTAAGAAAACGGGAATACCGGGAGGGCTTACTATATGTTTCCAGTAATCCTTATTGGCATGCCTGTTTATTGTGAAAAAGGCAAAAAGAGCAAGCGCCATGGTTACAGAAATATTGCCCGTAACATTTGCTCCACCAGGAAATATAGGAATAAGTCCCAATAGATTTGAGAACCAAATGAAAAAGAATAGGGTTAGAAGTATGGGCATGAAATGTATGTAACGCTTTTCGCCTATAGAAGGTATAGCAATTTCGTCTCTAATAAAAATGATGAAGGGCTCAAATACATTTTGTAATCCTTTTGGAGGAGAGTTGGGCTCCTTTTTATACCTCTTGGCAATGCCTATAAAAATTAATGCAAGTAGAACGGATGTGAATATGATTGAGAAAGCATTCTTTGTAATTGAAAAGTTATAGGGCAATGGGGCAGCCTCATCAACTTCGCCAGTTTCATTTAACTCTACTATTTTCCCTTTAAGCTTTCCTTCGGCTTCAATCCTGAATCCTTTATATACTCCACCGTTATGATGAAACTCGTTTGAAAGGAATATATGGAAACCGCTTTTCTTGCTGTAAAGAATTATGGGCAAAGGAATACTTACGTGGTGATGGTTTACAGTTAGAATGTGCCACTCGTAAGCATCGCTTACATGTTCAAAGATAAACTCTGCCGTATTAAAACCCTTGGTTTCGCTTTTTTGGTGTTCCTCCACAGCTTGCGCACCATTAATGCCTGCGGCAAACGCTATTAATACCAATATAACCGATAGGTTAATTCTTTTTTTCACGGGTATTCCTATCTTTTACTATAAAATAAGTGAAATGCAAAAGTAGAATTAGATACGATACCAAATATACGAAAACCGTTAAAATTTTGTAATTGAAACTAGCTAAAAAAATGAAAACTACTGCCGTTATATTTAATAATAGATTGATTGACTTTACAATAAAATATTTACTTATATACTTTATTCGGGGGAAAACCTTAGGGGTTGAAATTATCATAAAGGCAACCCAACTTAAAAAAGCAGGTAATAAAGGAATTATCCTTACATATAATTCATTGGTAGTAAGCCATAGAACTATAAGTAAGGATAAAACTATTAGGAGCAAAGTAAAACTAAAGCGTCCCTTTACTGTCATCGTTTTTAATCTTGCTGAATTAAGGAATCTTTAGGTTCCATACCCAGCATGTTGCAGTAACCGGTAAACTTACATCCGGGCTCAATGGCTAACTTACCTACTGTAATATCGCCATTAATCCTAGCCGACGATTTAAGCGAGAGTAATTCATCAACCGTGATTTTACCTTCAACAACGCCGGAAATATCGGAATTTTTACATACCAACTCACCTTTTATTCTCCCGGTCTCACCAACAACCACTTTTCCCTTTACATTAAGGTTACCGATAAGGGTACCATCAATTCGTAAATCGCCGCTACTTTTGATATCACCATTAATTTCAGTGCCTAAACCAACCAAGTTGATATTGTTGGCATTGAATTCGGGCTCATTTATTTTTGCCATAGGTTAATAGTTTTATGTTTAGAATCACAAATATAGAAATTCCGTTTAAAGTTTCTCCTCTTTGTCGTCCTCAAAATTTTCATTATTCCAATAATCCTCGGTTTCATCGTCATCATCAATTGGCTCGTCCATCCAGCTCCATCGTTGTGGTGGGGGTCCCTGTTTCCGGTAAACCACCGCCAACACGGCTCCTGTTATACCACCAAATAAATGATACTCCCACGATATGTGCGGGAAGATAGGAAGCACACCCCAAACCAAACCACCATACAGAAAAACAACCAAAAGGGATATTGCCATTAGATTGATGTTTTTCCTAAATACTCCACTAAAAAAGATAAATGAGGCAATTGCATATATTAAACCGCTACAACCAATATGGTAACTTGCTCGAGCTCCTGTCCAAACCATAATTCCACTAATAATCCAACTATAAATAATTATCTTATACCAAAGGTCTCTATAAAAATAAACTAAACCTGTAGTTAATATAAATATAGTTATTGTGTTATTAAATAAATGGTTAAAGTCAGAATGTATAAGAGGTGCTGTTAATATTCCAATTAAACCATTAACACTTCTTGGTAAAAGCCCATACCGATAAAAAGGTTCTCCTTCAACAATTTCAATGAACTTCACTAGCCAAATAAGCAGGGTGATTAATGAGGCAACCTCAATGCTAATTTTGAATCTTGTTTTCTCAATATCCATTGTTTTACTACTCATTCCTGCAGTTGTCAATGAACTCTCGTTTAACTAGTTTAGGGTTCGAAATAATTTGATAGAAAACATCTATATAATCTATTACATTTTGTTTATTCCTTTTTGTTAAAAGAGTGTCTGCGTTAATCAACTGGTATATTTGTTCCTTTTTGCTGAGAAAGTGATTTATTGTGATTTGCAGCTCAAACATCTCCCGGCAATTGCCCCTAAAATATCGTTCTCTAACATCGCTAATGGGAATAATATCGGGAGGTTTAGTATATGGAGGGTTCACAAAGCCACAAAAATCGAAGTCGTAAGGTATGGGGATTAACGATGCCAAGGAATCGTGGTAAAATAGTTTTATATTATGAAGATTAGGAACCGACCAGTCGGTATTTCCTATAAGGTATTGGAACATGGTCATCACGTCGAGCACAGGCCTATAGGTAGCATTTTGTATTATACCCTTGGTTTCTATCTCATTTGTATTTGTTCGGCTTGCAAGCCATTTTACTGGCTCAACTAAAATTCCGTAAGTAATAAAATTCTTATTCTTTCCTTGTCTGTCGATATAGATTATTTTTAGGAGTCTGACTTTAAAGCTGTAATCGGTAAGGATATTATAAATACGGTAGGCATAGTATTCCTTGATTAGGTATTGCTGGGCTCGTTCGGTATTCATACAGGAATTTACAATTTTTAGTCGCTGCGATGTGTTAAAAACCGGATCGTTGACCTTTTGGGGTTTAATAGCCAGAGGGGGAATTTTACAGTTCGATTTGTCACGCCTGAAGATTCCTCGAGTTTTTGCACTTGCGGGTATTGCAAATGATGAATCGGCATATATGAAGTAAATAACTATGTCGTGGTATTTTGCGGATTGTGGATTAATATCGTTGAAAAGTACTTTTAAATCACCAATAATTTCAATTTCTAATACCGATTGATTGTCAAATAAATTACCTTGTGCAATTGAACCGAATGGTAAAAAGCACAAGCAAATTATTAGCTTTATAAATACAGCTCTAATCATCAACTAAATCACGTTTACCGTTAATTGAGCAACTCCAAAACTTTCGATTTTCATCGATGAGCAATCCTTGAGGTATAGTACCACGACGGGCAAAAGGAACGTTGATGGGAAATAATTTACCGTTATAAATTGGGCTTATAATATCAACTTCAGTGTGGCC
>Ga0078972_1016390_pt1 | contig 10989 bp, 10 predicted proteins | sample YelNatPaOPGAMG01_FD_67568 | JGI IMG/M metagenome (GOLD analysis project Ga0078972, IMG submission 67568) | Hot spring thermophilic microbial communities from Obsidian Pool, Yellowstone National Park, USA - OP-RAMG-01 (SPADES assembly) (version 2) | ecosystem: Environmental > Aquatic > Thermal...
CAGCCCGGACAACCCGGTCTACCATCTGCGCGAGCGGTTGCTTTCGAACCGCCGGTCCAAGGCCAAACTGCCGCAACTGGATTTGGTGGCGCTCTTCTTCAAAGCCTGGCTCGCCTATCGCGAGGGCCGCCCAATCCGCCGGCTGTTCTGGAAGACCGACGGACCATCGCCCGAAAAGTTCCCCCAGCTGGCGGAGAAGAATCCATGACGGCCGAACAGTTGACGACCGTCCTGGCGCGGAAGGTCATGGGCTGGGGTGTGGCGCCGGACCGGTTCCTGATCGGCAACCGGAGCTGGATTCCGCGCTGGCGCTTCCAGCCCTTGGAGCAGATCGAAGACGCCTTCCGCCTGCTCGAGAAGGCGCAGCCGGAGAACTACAGCATGGGTCTGGACGGCAGCGGGTGCTTCTTTGCCGAGGTCCGCATTGGAGGTCGTTCGGGGCAGGCGCTCGATGACTCGAAGCCGCGCGCCATCACCCTGGCCCTCGTCCGCGCGCTGGAACTGGAGGAGGTGGACGGATGAAGAGTGGACGCCGGGAAGCCGCTCTGGTTGCCGAGATCCTGCGGGTCCTGCGAGCCCTGCCGGGCGTGATCGTCCGGAAGCGCCACGGGAGCGCGTGGGGTGTGGCGGGCGATCCGGACCTGTACGGTTCGATCCATGGGCGGCACTTCGAGATTGAAGTCAAGCGGCCAGGCGCGGTTGGCCCCACGCCGCTTCAGCAGGTCCGGCTTCAGCAATGGGCTGCCACGGGCGCCTTGGTGGGCGTGGCCCGCAGCGTAGAGGACGCCCTACAAATCGTAGGAGCAGACGGGAGGTCCCGATGAAGACCGCGCCGTACAGTCTCGCGGCTCTCCGCCAGTACCGCCAGCACAAGGAACGAGGCAAAGCCACTGCGCCTCTGGCACTCGCGGACCTTTCGCCCGACGCGCCTATGGAAGAAGGCATCGTGCTGGGCTGCTGGAACGGCAAGGCCTTCGTGAGTTGGGCGAAATGGTTGGCTTCCCAACCTGCTAAAGCGTTCAGGGTGTCGCCGGAGGAGGACCATGACCGAACCCGGTAGCCCGCGCTGGTTTCTTCACGAGCTTTTTGCCGGCAAGCCGGATGAGCTCTATCTGCTCCTCTGGACCCTGGCCGACAAGCGCTCCCGTTGGTTTCGTGACATCGACGCCGCGGCCGCAGCCGTCGAAGCGCTGGCCGCCCAGGACGTCTACGTTGGCGTTGGCCTCTCTCCCAAGGACTACGGTCCCGCGTACCGCTGCCCCTCGGAGGAGATCGCCGGGTTGGCAGGGTTGTGGGCTGACTTCGACGTACTATCGGAGGCGCACGCGAAGAAGGCGCTGCCGGCGACCATCCAGGACGCGCTGGCAATCATCCCGGAGCTGCTCCCGCCGACCTTGGTGGTTGCGACCGGCAACGGGGCCCACGCCTGGTGGCTGTTCAAAGAACCGTACATCTTCGATAACGACGGCGAGCGCAAAGCGGCGGCGCACCTTGTGGCGCGCTGGCAAACGCTCTTACGCCTGAACGCCGCCGCGCGCGGCTGGGCCTTCGACCGGTTGTCGGACCTCGCCCGGGTGCTTCGCATCCCTGGAACCCTTAATGGTAAGGACCCGGCGCATCCCAAGCCGGTCACCCTGTACCAGCTCACAGATCGCCGCTATAACTTTTCGGACCTCGAGGAGTACCTGGATGAGCTTGGCCTTCCGGGCCCGGAAGCCGATGAGCACAACCGCCGCGCATGGGCTGAGCGCTTCAAGGATAAGCCCATCGTGGTGGACCTCAGGGCGGAGCTTCCGGAAGAATTAGTCAAACGGCTGCTCGAGGCCGACTTGCGTTTCCGCCATACCTGGTTCCGCCAGCGGCACGACCTCAAAGACCAGTCGCAGTCCGGCTACGATCTGGCGCTGGCGGATTTCGGGATGGATGCCGGCTTGAGCGATCAGCAGATTGTGGATCTCATCGTTCAGCACCGGCGCATGCACCGGCAAAAGGCGCGCACGCGGGCGGACTACTACGAGCGCACGCTCGCCAAGGCGGCTCAGCGCGGCGGTGGTATCGAGACCCTGCCGCCAGCGCCGCTTCCCACGGCCACCGCACCGGTGGGCGCTATAGCCCCCAAAGCTGCATCCGGCGACAAACCTGCCGGGACGCCCACCGCCGGGCAGGAGCCACCGCCATCCGTTGATCCCCTAGTCGCAAAGGCGGCTCTCTGCGAGTACATCTCCCAGGTCCTGGGCGTCCGCATCCTGCGCATTGTGAAGATCACCGGCAAGGAGCCGACCTATCAGCTCGTGCTGGAGAACGCCAAGATCGAGCTGGCCCACGTCGGCAAGCTCCTCGACCAGAACAGCATCCGGATGGCGATTGCCACGGCGACCAACCGGCTGATCAAGCGCCTCAAACCGAAGCTGTGGGACCAACTCGCCCAGTCCATGCTGGATGCGCTGATCGAAGAAGAAGGCGGCCCCGAAACGCAATTGGAGGGCGCCATGCGGATGTACCTGGAGCAGTACCTTACCGACGTAGCCTTCATTCCCGCCATCGACGGACAACCTTCCAACGTCAGCCGCCGGCCCATGCTCATCGACGGGCAAATCGCTGTCAATTCGGCCGACCTCCAGCTTTTCATCAACAAGACATTCTTCCAGAACCTCTCCGTCAAAGCGGTGGCCTCGATGCTTGCGGCCATCGGAGCCAAGAATATCCGCATTCGCGGGGCGAAGAATCGGGAGCAGGGACGCTGGCTGCTTCTCGCTGACCAGTTCAGTCCGGCCGACTACGTCGCGATGCGGGAGCCAGCGCAGGAGGCGTCTCATGGCAGGTAAGAAAGGTCGGGGACGTCCGCGGACCTTGCCGGATGCACAACCTCGTCCATGCCAGTGGTGCGGCGCGATATTCACGCCCGTGCGCAAGAAATGGAAGCAGCGCTTCTGTGGTCTTGTCTGCCAGCGGGCAGCAATCGGGATTCGATGGACCGACGGCGCCTCCGGGAAGGAGCCCGAGCACTTGATCGGGCGGCTCGATTCCGCCGAATTCAAGAAGTGGCGCGCTCAAAAGAACGCTGAGATTGCCAAGCGAACTGCGGTGAAGCGCGGCGCGCAGCAGCGCTGGAAAGGCTCGCCCGATGGATATGTGAAGTTCCACGGGCGTCACATCCACCGCGTTCTGGCCGAAATCAAACTCGGCCGGAAGCTGCTTCCAGGCGAAGTGGTACATCACCGCAACGGCGATAAGCAGGACAACAGCGACGACAATCTCGAAGTGTTGCCGTCGCAGTCTGAACATGCCCGGCTGCACGGCTTCTCAAGGAAGGGAAGGGGCAATGGCTGACTCGCTTGAACACCCAGACCAAATTCAAGAGATAGCGGACAGGCAGGAGGGGCGGGCCGAAGAGACGCGGGAATTCCGCATCTTCGGCCCGCCTTGACGGAAACTGGCACTGGTAAGACGACCAATCTATCGCGTCAGATACGGCGCGCTGCCGAGCGCTTTGGGGCGGATTCCGTGCTGGTGACGAGCTTCTCCCGGACGGCAGCCGCGGAACTCGCCGGACGGGACTTGCCCATCAGTTTGGATCGCATCGGAACCCTGCACTCGCACTGCTACCACGCGCTCGGCGCGCCCGTGATCGCGGAGGCGAACGTGGACGAGTGGAACCGCGACAATCCGCACTTCCAGATTACGCCCGCCAAGAAGCAAGGCCGGCTCGATGGCGAGGAGGGCGTCGAGGATGACAACCCACACAAAGACGGTGATCTCTGGCTTCAGGAGCTGAACCGCTTTCGCGGAATGATGATCCCGCCGGAGTGGTGGCCGCTAAACGTGCGCAGCTTCGCCGCCCGCTGGCAGCAGTACAAGGACGCCCACGGTCTGCTGGATTTCTGCGACCTGATCGACACCTGCTACCGCGACCTTCCCGCCGCGCCCAAACGCCCCGAGGTCATCTTCGTCGATGAGGCTCAAGACCTCTGCCCGCTCCAGATGGCATTGATTCGCAACTGGGGCCGGCATGCCCGGTATTTCGTCGTCGTGGGAGACGAGGACCAGATTCTGTATTCGTGGTGCGGCTGCGTTCCGGAATCGCTCATTGATCCACCGCTTCCACAGGATCGCCTGATCCTGCTGAAGCAGAGCTACCGCGTCCCGCGCGCCGTACACGCCGCGGCAAACAGACTGATCCGGCAGGTCACCCGGCGGCAGGAGAAACCCTATCTGCCGCGCCCAACCGACGGGCTTTCGACCTACGCCGCTGGCGCCTGGCGCTCGCCGGAGTACGGGATTCTCAAGGCCGCGATCGGGCATCTTGAACGCGGCCAGACCATAATGTTCCTGGCGAGCTGCTCCTACATGCTCCGCCCGCTGATCCAGGTGTTACGGAAGAACGGCATCGCGTTTCACAATCCGTACCGAAAGACGAACGGATTCTGGAACCCGCTCCGCCTTGGCCGGCGCGGCTCGGCGGCCAGCCGCCTCTTGGCCTTACTGGCAGCCCACCCAGACTTCGCAGAACAACACCGCCCCTGGACCCACGGGGAGCTGGCCCTTTGGACGGAGTGGCTTTACTCGAACGGCATCCTGAAGCGTGGCGTCAAAGAGGAGATCCGCAGCGTGGCTGAAACTGAACCGGTGACAATTCAAACGCTAGATCGAGTTTTCGAGCAAGGCGCGCTCGAAGAGTTGCTTGAGTGCTTTGACGGGGACTACCGCAAGCTGCTCGACTGGTGGCGCCGGTGCCTCAACGCCTCGGTGGCCAAACGGGTTGAGTTCCCGGCTGAAATCGCCGCCGCCCGCGGCCCGCAAGCGCTCGTGGAGACGCCGAAGGTGATCGTCGGCACCATCCACTCGGTTAAGGGCGGGGAGGCGGACGTCGTCTTCCTGTTTCCGGATCTTAGCCGGGCAGGCGATGCGGCCTACCAGCGTTTCGGTCCGCCCCGCGACGCCGTGATCCGGACCTTCTACGTGGGCATGACTCGAGCGCGGGAGACGCTGTACATCGCCGAGAAGGCCTCGGCCATGGCTGCCTCGCTGACGGCGTAATTCATTCAAAAGATTGGACTTGATTCGTATGGGAACCAAAGGTAACCTTCTGACGCTGGCCGGAGGCTTGCGCGTGAAGGCGAGAGTACAACATCCCAAGGTCCACGAGGCGCTCAAGAGCCGCCAGGACGGCTGGTGGTGGTTCTTTCGCTACTGGGCCGACGAAGTCAGGCCCGATGGGACGGTGCAGACGCTCCGCAAGCGCCAGTGGCTCGGCCCGAGCCGGGGCGAGAAGAAGATCTCGAAAAGGGAGGCCGAGCTCGAGCGCGACAGATTCCTGGCCAAACTCAATGCGCCCACGGTGGAGGCTGCGGTCCAGCAGGTGGCGACCACGGGCGTGGCGCTGTTCGGCGAGGTGGCGCGCATGTACGAGGAGGGATACCTCGGCCGCAACAAGCAGATTGCGAAGCCCACGCGCGAGAAGGAAGCGTTCTACCTGCGCGAATACATCATCCCGCGCTGGGGCGCCCTGCGCCTGAACCAGATCCAGCCCAAGGCTGTCGAGGACTGGCTGCACACCACTTTCGACTCCTGGTGGACCATGCACGGGGTGCGCGCGATCATGAGCCGGATCTACTACTACGCCGAGGGCCACGGCCTCTGGGAGGAGGGCCGCCGCAGCCCGGCCAGCAAGGCTAAGCTCGGCAAGCGCCGCTACAAGTACGAGCGCCGCATCCTGAGCTTCGAAGAGACCGCGCGGGTGCTGGAGCGTCTGGCCGAGCCCTATCGGCTGATCGTCGAAACCTGCATTGCAACCGGGGCGCGGATCTCCGAAGTGCTGGGCCTGAAGTGGAAACACTTGGATCTGGGGGCAGCGACCATCAAGATTGAGCAGCGCGTGTGGCACCAGGACGTCGGCATGCCCAAGAGCGAGGGCAGCCGGCGGGTCTTGGGGATTGGGGATTTGGTCGAGCGGTTTCGGGCCAAGGCTGCCGAGGAGGGTGCCCGGCTGGAATCTTGGGTGTTCTATCAGAGGCGCGACCCGTCGAAGCCGCTCTGGGACTCGGGCGTGCGCGACGCGCTCCATCAGGCCGCGCAAGCCGAGGGGTGCGATTTCCCCGGTCTAGGGCCGCACTCCTTCCGCCGCGCCAACATCACCTGGCGGCAGCAAGTCGGCGGCAGCGCCATCGAAGCCTCCAAGATCGCCGGCCACAACAGCCTGGAGATGACGGGCGAGTACACGTTCGTGCCGCCGGAACGGCAGAACGAGCTGACGAGGCGGATCCAGGCGAAACTGGCGGCCGCTGTGAAGAACAACGACGAGGCTGCCGAACAGGCCCCGCTAGCGTCTCTGCCAGACAGCGGTGTCGGCCTCGCTGGGGGTCGGAGCCCCGCCGAGGTTTCCCCTCTTACCGGGACCGTGCAATGAAAGGGGGGCTCTGGCAGTGCCGATCCCACTTGGCGGAACCGTTTCGGCGGCTTCCCCGCTCGAAGCCCTGAGGACTGCGGGCAGCCACCGCACCGTCTATTTCTTTCGGTGCACAAGTGCGACCCAAATGTTGTAATTTCGAGGGGGGAGGCAGCCCTTGAGAAGGATCGACTCATCGGCGAAATGGAAAGATTTCGTTGCCGAGTTGGAGACGCGACGACGAGAGGTCTCGTCTGCTCTGGATGCCACATCCAGGGCCGCGCTCGGTCAATTCCTGACGCCCAGCTCCGTGGCACGGTTCATGGCCGGCATGTTTGGCGTTCAAGGGAAAGACATCAGCCTCTTGGACCCTGGCGCCGGGATAGGTTCCCTGTCTATAGCACTCATCGCCGAACTTGCTAATCGGACGGAGCCGCCAAAGAAGATCCGCGCAACCCTGTACGAGGTCGATTTCGGGATGGCCAGGTTGCTCGAGCGAACGATGAAAGTCTGCGCCAGTCTGTGCGCTGAGTTCGGAATTGCGCTCGAGTACCAAGTTCTCAGGCAGGATTTCATAGAAGCAGCCACCCTGGCCTGCGCCTTGCCATTCGCGGGCATGCCGAACACAGAGTTTGATTGCGTGATTCTTAATCCCCCGTATCGCAAAGTCAACGGCGACTCGGATGCAAGAAGAATGCTGAGACGTACCGGCATCGAAGTCAACAACCTGTATGCCGGGTTTTTGGCGTTGGCAGCCAGGCTGCTCAAGCAAGATGGCGAACTCGTGGCCATCACTCCCAGGAGCTTCTGCAACGGGCCTTACTTCAGGGCATTCCGGCGGGACTTTTTCTCACGCATGGCTCTGCACCGGATTCACGTCTATGAGTCCCGTTCGGAGGCTTTCCGGGATGACGATGTTCTGCAAGAGAACCTGGTTTTCCACGCCGTCAAGACGCGCTGCCGACCGGACTCCGTGATCATCTCTAGCAGTCTCAGCCCGCTCGACCCGAATTTGCGTATCTGGCGGGTGCCATATCGAGATGTGATCCATCCGCACGATCCTGACATGGTGGTGCATGTGATTGCAGACGATGCTGGGAGGAAGGCCGCCGACGTTGCAGAACAGTTGAGCAGCACGCTTCAGGATCTTCGATTGACAGTCTCAACCGGCCGGGTGGTGGATTTCCGCGCCCGTCCGTTCTTGCGTGCCACTCCCGAGGCCGACACGGTGCCTCTGATTTACCCCTTCAACCTCGAGGCTGGCCGCGTGGTCTGGCCCAGACCGCACCCGCGGAAGCCTACGGCGATCACCAACGAGGAGGTAACGGCGGACCTCCTGATCCCGAGCGAGGTTTACGTCGTGGTAAAGCGGTTCACCGCTAAAGAAGAGCGGCGGCGCCTCGTCGCTGCGCTCTACGATCCCGGCCAGGTCCGCTGCCACGTGGTTGGCTTCGAGAACCACCTCAACTATTTTCACATGAATGGGCGCGGGCTTCCGTTGCCGCTGGCCCGCGGCCTCACCGCCTTCCTCAATTCGACGTTCGCCGATGCATACTTCCGAAACCTCAGTGGACATACCCAAGTGAATGCACAGGACCTGCGGCGACTGAAATATCCAAGCCAGGAGCAGCTTCTCGTGATCGCCGACAAGGTGGGGGAAGATCTCGCCGATCAAATGGCGGTTGATCGCGCGGTCGAAGAAGCCCTGGATCTTGCTTACTCAATCTAAAGCGAGTCCACCGATCCGGCTCGCGAGTTGCTCGTAACGGCGCGCCCCCAACTCCCCCACGAACTGGTCGATAGGCTTGAACGCTGCCGTCTTGTAGTAGCTAGCCTTCTTATACTCACCCTGACGCTGACGCGTGTCCTTCTGGTTGGCTTTCAGCGTCCAGATATCGGTAAACCACATCCCTCGCGCGACGCTACACCGCGTCGGAGGATCGTACTCGTGCACCACCTGGCAGTGGAAGATGTACGCTGGAAGGCCTGTGTTTTTCACCGCGCCGATGATGTCGTTGGAGTCATTTACGTCCAGCTGAAACTCGTTCATATCGTCGATCGAGCCGGGACCGGTCTTCAATTCGATGTGAAAGACGGGCTTCGGCACCGGTGCGACCTCCGATACCAGGAAGTCGAGCAGAGCCAGTTCAGCGGCCGACTGCTTCTTCGTCTTGGTGCGGCGCGCAAAAGGAGTCAACTGGACTACTTCCCTCTCCTCGCAGCGCAGGTTCGGGAACTGTGGTTGGACAGCCTGCTGCCAAAAGGCGAGCACTGCCTTCGATGCCACAAACGTCTTCTGGTAGGCGATAATCACGTTCCAGCAGATCGCACACACGAACCACAACCGTAGGGTGACATCGGTGCGTTCGTTGCACAGGCCGCAATATCCGGGGACAGTCTCGCCATGGTAGATCGGTGGGCGGTGGTTGAAGGCCTTCTCGGTCAGGCGCCGGGCGCAGGGATCGCAGAGGTAGATGTGCTGGACCGTCCGGCAGGTCTGTCGGACTGTGTGCCGCGCGCAGGCCTCCCAGAAGGTGCTGCTTCGAGACAGCGTCTCTCTGAATTGAGGCATATCGGCGCTCCGTGTCCGCTCCGGCGCCCGCAGAGCGAGAGAACAAGCGAAGCAGCGATTATAGCGAAATGGCGGACAGAGCGCTTACCCTGGCCACCGTTGAGGGGCAGGTTAACGCGCGCACGGCCTTCCAGTGGCCGGTCCGTGCCAATCTGTGGTCTCAAGCCAGGCCGCCCGGCTTCGGTGCGCGACACCCCCCAGCGCTTACTTGTTCGGGGCAAGTGCGAACATCGAGGCGGCAAAACCCCCTGCCACGAGGAGGTCAATGGCCGCCCGGTGTCCGGGAGTCGTATTGGGGGACGCGCCGATTCAGCAAGCGGCCAAACGTCGCCAGCACCAGAACGATCACCATAATTGTCGGCGCTGCACCACTGCTCTCCTGCTCATGGTTCCTCTGCCACCACCTCGAGCTCGGACTCCTTGAGCGCAAGCTCAATCGGGCAGATGTGTACCTCACTTCAGGCTTTTGACCAACTGTTTGAGGGGTACCTTGCCGGTTTTGTATCTTTCAACGAAGTCGATCACCGCGTCCGCGAGCTCGCCGGGGATGTACTCGCACATGAACTTTCCCTTCAGTCCCCGGCAGGTCCGAGTGTTGAACGCGCCCTCCATCGCCTCCGCGACCAAAGCCGGAACCTTGGAGATGTCACCACCACTTTCCCGCAGGATTGCCACCTGGATGTCCTGCTTGAAACCGCCGATCTGTTCATAGACCTCAACCATCTCCCTCTGGTTTGGGAAGATCCGCGTGAGCGCGTGCAGCGCCTCGATCTTGGCAGGCCCCTCGGTGGTGGAAAGCCGCTCCTGAAGTTCTGGCGGCAGCGCCAGCAGGCTTAGATACTTCCTGATCGTGCCCACGCTGACGCCTGTTTCCTTCGAGACGCGCTCGTGATCCCCCGCATAGTGCTGGCTCAACTTCTCGAACGCCCGGGCCTTGTCGAGAGGGGCCATGTCCGCCCGATGAACGTTTTCGATGAGCGAGATAGCGGTGGCATCGGTGTCGTCCAACCCGCTTCGGACAATCGCGGGGATTGACCGCATGCCGATCCTCTGGCAGGCCAGCAGGCGGCGCTGGCCCGAGATCAGCTCGTAGCCTTCACCGGCCGCTCGGACAATGACCGGCTGAAGCAAGCCCTTCTCGCGGATGCTGGCGGCGAGGTCTTCAAGGGAGCTATCCTCCTGGCCCGCATCCAGCTTCTTCCGCGTGTTCTGTGCGGAAATGGCAATCCTATCAATCTCGATTTCCCGAACTTCCATGGCCGTTCCTCCGGTCGGGACGGCCCTGGGCAAGCACTCCAGAACCGCCCCGCCAGCTACGCAGGAATTATCTCACAGGCCCAGCCAAGGGGCTCAAGCCGGGAAAGCATGGCCAGACGAGCTCCCGAAGCGCCATCAGCGCAGAGCACTCACGGCGCCCGGCGCCCACCGATGTGATGCCGTGGTCCCGTGGGGTCTTCCATATATAGGCGGGCAATTTTTCTTCTCCTGTTTCGCAAACTGAGTTTTCACAGCCGTCGGCGTAGAATCGCGCGTGCGCACGCGCGCGAGGCATGTGGCGAATCTGCCTCCGCCTTCAGGTCCAGTGTAGGTCCAGAGTGCCTCCGACGTGGCAATTTAGGTCCGATTTAGGTCCAAATCGCGAGCCGCTAAGTCTTTTGTTTTCATAGAGGGCTGCCCGTAAGTGATTGATATTTTTTGCTTGGGGTGCAAGAGGTCCCGGGTTCAAATCCCGGCGGCCCGACCAGCCATAAGTCTCTCCGCAGTTCCTCCTCACTGCTTCTGATATACTCCCCGGGAGGAGAATCCAGCATGAAATTATGCCGATCAGGGATCCGAATTTTGCCCATCGTCCTCTCATGTCTTTCTCTCTTCGCGCAGTCCTCGACCCCGGACCTGCGCGGCACATGGCGGTGGACTTGTTGCCGGGGAACTAACGCGGGCACGTTTACAATCGCCGTCCAGAGTCCAGATGGCACGTTCTCGGGAAGATTTGGCAACTCGCCTGCCGACGGCGGCACTCCGCTCTCCGGCA
>Ga0078972_1016391_pt1 | contig 10989 bp, 12 predicted proteins | sample YelNatPaOPGAMG01_FD_67568 | JGI IMG/M metagenome (GOLD analysis project Ga0078972, IMG submission 67568) | Hot spring thermophilic microbial communities from Obsidian Pool, Yellowstone National Park, USA - OP-RAMG-01 (SPADES assembly) (version 2) | ecosystem: Environmental > Aquatic > Thermal...
CAACAAGTCAGCGACTGGGCCGATCGCTGGGAGATGAGCATAGGAGCATCGAAGTGCGGCGTCATGGTCATCCATGGAGACTCGCAGAGCATTCGCAATCGCTCGTGGCGGTTGCAGAATCCGGAAATTCCGATCGTGGAAAAATATCGCTACCTGGGGGTCGGTCTCACGCCGACGCTCGACGAAAAGGCACACATCGACGAGATGATCGCCAAGATGCATAGAGGTACAGCGATCGCACGCTCATTCCCATCCGACCCCTCTATCCGCATAGCAATTCGTACGAGGGCACTAAGGATGTGTATCACCCAGCCTGCGACCTGGGGTGCTGAGTGGTGCGGCATGAAGCACGCAGATGCCTCACGTCTGCAGACAGCCGCCAACATGGCAATGTGACTCGTTGTTGTTGTTGGATGCTCAGTGCAGAGCAGGGCAACCACCGCGCTGGCACTCGGACTTGAACTCCAAATACTCTCAATAGAAGCGATAGCAGCAGGCTGCCGGGCATGTATACGGGCCAAAGGGCCCGCCACGCGCACCTCTTTGAGTCGGATTTTCATGCAGACCCGAACGCACCGCAAGAACACTTGGATGAAATCGACGCAGATTGGGCTGAAGCGCCTCTTAGGAGACAACACGCTCCCCAATCGATCCCCAGGAATGTACAAGGCTCCCGCCGCCTCAAGCGAACGGTCCAAACAACAATATGGGAACGTAGACACGGAACCAGTCGCGCCAGTAACGCCGGCTTGACCCTATACCGGAACTACAACCTAGCATACACATGCAAGTACTGGTGGGAGGCGCTGGAATTCCCGGGACTTGCTCGAGGTACCCAGTGGCTCGCGAAAATCCGCGCTGGTGGCTTCTGGCTACCAGCACGGGCTCTAAGCCGTATAGGGACACTGGAATCGCACTGGGAGTCACACTGTCCCTGCTATCGAGACGATAACCCCGAGACGCTGACATATTTAGGCTTACAGTGCCCGCGCTCGAAGCAGGAGCGCAGCGAGCTCCTTGCAGGACAGCAGCAGCTGGGCATCACCGTGATAGCCGAAGGCCGGACACTCACTCTGAGTGTAGCACTGGCAACTGATGGTCCGCTAACAGATCCTCAGTGCTCATTAGTGGCCAACAAACTCACATGCTACGTTCTAGGCATGAGGTCCAGCGTATCGGATGCGCACACGGGCCCAGTGCGCTTTCTGCGCCCACCTTCTGTAGTGGGTGTCAAGCACAAATCCGCATTGCCAACCGACAACAACGCATTCCATGCATGATCACGAAAGAGAGAGGCGGCTCCCACGATATATCCTAACAGCCAAGTTTCTCCAGCGTGTCGTGCAGCGAAGGCAAGCCTGCATCCGCAGACTGTCCGAGCACACACTGACGCCGAGACCCGATTCTACGTCGGGTGAAGCGCACCTTGAGCCGACGCCCTCTGGGGTATAGAAAAGCCGTTCTGTCTCCATGATGCATCTGTACCAAAGGTAAAGACGCTATTGCGGACAATTAGGACAGGTTCTGGGCACACGATAGGACGTATGAGATGACCAGAATATCCGAGATGAAGTATAGGTAATGTGACGTGGAGGTACGGGGGTTGATGGATACCCCACCGCGCACTGTAAAAAAATAACGCAAAAAGTAAGAAAAGAAAAATGCGCACAATCGGAGAACGCTGGCCCAAGTAAACGCGTTGTCCGTGAAAAAGGACTCATCGATGCCGGCAGGCGTGCAGGCAATCAGGCAGGCGGCAATCTCAGCCACAGAATGCGACGGCGCGAGCGCACGTCCTTCCCCGGGCAATAAGCGGCGCCTTTCGTCCTATACGAGCGTGCTGCTGTAATTTCTGCTTTGAACCATTTTACAAGCGAGCAAGTACGAGGACACTGTTTCACGGAAACAATGATAGCGTTCGTTATTAATTCTGCAACGAAGGCCGCAGTTAGCCCATTAAAAGGACAAATTTGCCGTGGTCTTCCGAAAAACCCGAGCTTTGCGGCGTCTACCTGGCTAGGGCAGGCTGCGCTCTCGACGCGGCCGCGAAGTTCGCAAGGGCGTGGGCGCTCCGGTGTTCGCGAAAGCGCAGCTACGCGCGCACGCGCTCCTGTTTGTGTTCAAACAAGTGACGTTGCTATGCGGGTCCGTTCTATTCGTGATTTGCAGGACGCTGAAATCCGCGGAAAAAGAGTGTTTGTTCGTTCTGATTTGAACGTGCCCCTTGATGGAAAGCGAATCACAGACGACACGCGGATTCGGGCGTCCGTCCCGACGATCAAGTACCTCGCAGACAAAGGAGCAAAGGTGATCGTCGTTTCGCACCTCGGGCGACCCAAGGGCGGCTTTGAGGACAAATATTCCTTGGCGCCAGTGGCGGAACGTCTCTCGGAACTCTTGGGAAAGAAGGTTCGCATGGCAAAGGATTGTATCGGGGACGCAGTGGCGACCGAAGTAGCGGCTATGTCCCCTGGAGATGTTGTTCTTCTGGAGAACGTCCGTTTTTACCCTGAGGAAGAAAAGAACGACCCCGATTTTGCGCGCAAGCTAGCTGCGAATGCGGACCTCTACGTGAATGATGCGTTCGGAACGGCGCACCGGGCGCACGCGTCCACAGAGGGCGTTACCGCTTTTCTCAAACCCGCAGTGGCGGGATTCCTCCTCGAAAAAGAGCTGGATTATTTGTCGAACGCAATTGAGAGCCCGAAGCGTCCATTTGCCGCTATCGTTGGAGGCTCCAAGGTCAGCACGAAAATCGCTGTTTTGGAGAAACTTCTTCAAAAATGCGATACAATCATCATCGGAGGAGGCATGGTATTTACGTTTCTCCGCGCGCGCGGTCTGAAGACTGGTAGCTCGCTTGTTGAGGAAGACAAAATTGAGTTGGCACGAGTCATCGAGGAAGAAGCGCGCAAGCGGGGAATCGAGCTCCTCCTACCCCTCGATGTTGTCGTCGCCGATAAGTTCGCCAATGATGCGAATACAAAGGTCGTACCAGTGGAGGAGATTCCGGACGGATGGATGGGTCTTGATAACGGGCCAGAGACGACAAGAATGATCCAGGAGAAGCTTCGCACGATGAAGACTGTTCTTTGGAACGGGCCCCTGGGCGTTTTCGAGATGCCGAACTTTGCCAAGGGCACCTTTGCCATTGCGGAGACTCTCGCGGAGATCACTCAGAACGGCTGCATCACGATTGTGGGAGGTGGCGATTCTGTTGCCGCTATGGAGCAATCAGGTAAGGCGGACAAGGTATCGCATATCTCAACCGGTGGTGGCGCTGCGTTGGAGTTAATCGAGGGGCGGGTATTGCCAGGTGTAGCGGCGCTCCAGAGGGCGTGATTGGTCTTTGTTTGGGACGATCTCGCTCGATGCGGGGAATCATGTCGAGTCACGAGAGTTTCCAGCAGAGCACGTCTGGTTGCACCGGAATCTCAGGATTGTCTCGAGCACAGCGACAGGATTTTCTGCATCATTTGGATGTTGGTTCGTTTGGCGCATAAACGACTTGATGAGCAAATGCACCGTCACACCAGTATCCAAGTTAGTGTCTGGCGAATCAGCAGGGACAGGAGCAAACGGGCGCGTCGTTCGTCAACCGCGTGCATCACCGGCTCTCCTCAACCGAAAACATGCATAAGCCGCAAAAGCACTATAGAATGTCTTACTGCACATTGGAATACCGTGGTTGTTCCCAAATTGCCCAGCGGAATCGTACACTTTGTCCATAAACGGTGCTCTGGCCTCGCTGGATTGCTGAAACGTACCATATCAGTGTCTTGCGCTTGGTTGTAATCCCGTACCCTCCTTCATAATCGCTGATTTCTTTCATCGAAAGTCTTCAGAATTTGCCCACAATGCCCTCATGGAATACGAAACGATTTTCCCGAAACATCGCTCAATAGAAAGTTCTTGGACGCTCCACGAGCACAAAACGCTTCCGCATGTTAATCGCGGCGTTGAACTCAAGGAACACGAAGTGCTCGTGCGCACCGTTGCGGGTGGAATCTCATCATGGTACACTCTACGTTTTCGATTGTCTCACCATTTGACGATCGCTCAGCATACTGCACACCATCCGATACATCCGGTTCTGTGCCACGCTGTTTTCATCGAACACTTTCAGCGCACAAGTGTGCTATTGATGTGTTTTTGCCATCCTGACATATCGATGGGATTCGTATCGAATCGATTCCAGCACTTTTTCTCGTTAGCGTCGAGGAGGCAGGGTTGCTGCATTTGGGCACCGCAGCTCGTTCGGCGTCCTAGACTAGCACGAAACGACGCTACTTTCCAACCCAATGAACAAGTAAGAAAGTGCGCGTTACATTCTGCCACATAACCTGGTTCATCTCCGACTCCAGCGCTCACTCATTTCCTCCCGCAAAAAGCCTTCGCTTGAACCATTTGGATGCTCGTGTTCTTTCTGATTGAGGCGTACAAAGCACAACGTCCTGCTCGATGTGGTACTCATTGCATCGAGCTGGGTCCCGAAGCTGCCACCTCACGTGTTCGTATGGCGCCTGGTATCCATCATATTCGACTGTCGAAGACGTCGAGCCGTGGGAAAGTAAGGATGTATTGAAAGCCTGTCTCGAGCATCATTTCCGTTGTCTCAAGAAAAACTGGATCGGAACTGTTCCGGAGAATTGTGGACAGCTGGCAGCCGTGTGTCCGAAACGCCTACGAGCATTTGCTTGTTGAGGGACGTTACAGCGAAATATGCTTGGGGGGCATCCCTCGAGTAAGAGGGAACGCGATCCCTGCCAGTGCCCCGCTTCTCATGTTTGAGAGGATTCCCGCGATTGATACGTTTTCAGACGGAGACCTTGCCAAGGATTTCAGACCGATTTTTCCATTCCAACTCTTTGCGCTCTTTGTGTGTCCTCGCCTCTTTTTGAAACAATTATCCCCATCTTAGGCTGGTGGGTTCTTCCGCTCCTCCGTTACTTGGTGGAGTATCATGTATGTAGTCGCGATGCTCCATATTCGTTTTCGCGTGATTTAGAGGTACAGGCTCTACGATGCCATTAAAGCTGACGTTTTCTGCCTACGTTGCTATTAGTTCTTCGATAAAGTTTGGCTATCTGTTGCGCTGCGAGCTCGCTGATGGACAGAGAGGTGCCCTTCGGTTCGCTCCCGCGCAACAGAAGAGGAGCAACGCAGCAGTTCACTACTTGTGACATCACAGAACGACTAGTCGAAGGACGAATGTGCGCGCTTCAGCGTCGCAGATGCGAACGATTCTTTTATGTATCTGTGTGCGTAAGCATTGCATCGGACAACAAGGAGGACGCCTCTGACTGGAATCAGCCCGGGGCAAATGGATGGCATGATGCGCAGCTCAACACACGTTTCAGCTGCATTCTTGTTGAAGGCTTTTGAGCAACAAAGTGCGAATTCGTCTGACAGCAGGACAGAAAATTTTGTGGAAAAGAAGCCGCGAAGACTGCTTCATTGAAGAATGAGATAACGAATGATTACGATCGGTCAGCGTTTTGCAGACGAACGCACTACAGGATCGCCGCTAGAGCTGGTGTTGTCTGAATGCTCGCCCACGTTTTCTTCACGAACAGCGGTTTGCTTATCTTTTTGGCATCAATGTACATTTCTACCATTTTTCTTGAATACAAACGTATCCTTTGCGATGCACACATGGCCCTTCTGTGGTGAAGGTTCGCGTTTCGTTAAAAACGCGATAGTATGTTGTCCAACGCGCGACGGTCCCGCATAGAGGCTTTGGTTTTCCTTAGTTCTTCCGCGTCGCTTTACTGCCGGTCCCATCATCGATACGGAAACATCAAATTCCGGAGATTTTTGGTATATTTTTCATTGAATTCGCATGGAGCGGAACATATTGACGAAGAGGAAGTGGTGCAGATAGTGTTTTATGAATTATGTTTTGGTTGAATGCGGTTCGGGATATTGACCACGAGAAGGCCTGTCCATCCAGATGCTGACTACATAGTAACTGACTCGCTCTTGTAAGGTCGTTTGTTGGCGGGCTAGTTGTGACTACATTGGGTCTTTCTGCATCCTCTATCGCGTTTATGATACACATTCCTTCTGTTCAATTTCTGCGACAGAAACAAACGAAAACAAAAAAGTCTCACAGACTTGGATATTCCAGAAATCAGTGCTCCGAGCATCGGGTATCGACGAACAGAAGCAGTGCGGCATGCATCAGTCGTGGTTACTGCACACAAGCCCTCAGGTTCCAGTTGGATTATTTTGTCTGATGCGCAGAAGCAGCTGGTTTCAGCTGTATCCTGGAAACAAGTACTTCTGTCGTAGAAGACTTCCACAGAAAGAAGGAGCGAGAAGTGCTAGCCGCCTGGATCCGTCAGTGCTCCAAACAGTGTCGCCCATCACGTCGTGCGTTGTCCACAAAAACTCCGCCCATTCCTCGTTTACGAAGCCATTGGGCGCTTCCCGCAAAACGAAGGGATTTTTCTCAATGCCGCGACCAATGAAAAAGCGTTTTTCAATTGGGTAGCTTTTTACAAGAGTTACGGAGATCTCGTTCAACAATCCGACCTCGGATTCTGCGCTTCTCTGACAGGCAGTTGTAAACGAGCGCTACTCCACTCGTACCGCAAAACCTGGTCGTATGTTTGGTGAAGAGCGGCCTCGCGTATCCATCGGTAGGTTTCAGCACAACCTGTGCCGCACGCCAGATCCAAAAGCTGTTTAACCTGCTCCACACTGTACGCCCGACAATCAAGCCCCTTAGTGCTGCCGTCATCCAGAGCCATATTTCGATAATCCACCCAAAGTAGCTGCACACCGTGCTCCAAACTGGAGCCAGCGTGCGGATCTCGAAAATCAACGATCCGCTGTGGAACGGGTTGGAATGACTCGCCAGCAAGCACTGCGACTGTGACCTCCGGTACGACAGCTCCAAAGGCTGCCTGCCAAATGCGGGCCTGCTGCAGCTCCCAGTTGGAGGGATCCGCCGCCGCGACAAAGCGTCGGGCTCCGGAGCCTAGCTCCTCGGTCGGGAGTGCAACTGCGCTGCACGCGACAATAAGATCACGAAGCGGTACAGCGGCATGTAGCAGCGCTAGGCTCACAGCGTTCACGGCAACGGCAAATTCGCTGCCATCGCTCTGGAGTACTTGGACGAATATGTCGACCTGAGCATGCGATGGCATGTACCGAGAGGACCCTGCGCTATTGGCATCGCTTCCTACCAGTATAGCGGGTTCGAACACCTCGCGAATATGCTCTGCTGCTTCGCGGGACTTTTGGCGGAATTTGCTGCTCGCGACAATGCCTGGCAACCGGAAAGACCGCTCCATCTGCGCTTCGTGTGGAGCCGCCTCTGTGCGACCTATTCGGAGAGCTCCATTCTTTTCATCGTGACTATCCATTGTACTGGTTCGCATGATGGCTGTGCCCGCATACCTGTTCTGTTGTCGACGCCTGTAGGCACGCAGGGTTCGCACCGAGCTCGCTGCCCCAGCGAAGGACGCTGTGCTGTACTCGCAGTGCACCCGGCCGTGTGCTGTTGCTGGTGGTAGCAGCTTGAGAGCAGTTGCGGGCGATTCGTTGCCTGGAGCGTTACTGATAGCTGAATCAGAGTGATCCGACTCCACCGTGTCAATGTTGAGAGCCGTCTCCATATCGGAGTCGATGCTGGAGTCGTCCGATTCGGCGAAAACTGCACCTGCAACCGCTTGGGCTGGCCTAGCGGCGTGTGTCTCCGGGACGACTGGCGCTTGATACTCGGAAACCGCAGTGCGAAGTGCGTCATTGATCAGTGCTCGGGTGCTTGGTATACTCAAAGCTCCTTTTTTTGTTTCATAGGGGCCGTAGACAGCTACAAGCACCCGGGTTTGTCCTTGTTCTACGAGAACACTCCCGTCGGCGCCCGGAACGACCCCAAGCTGTGCAGAAATGCTCCTTACTTCATCTGGTTTCCGTCCGTCAACACGCAGTCCATCAAGACTCAGTAGATCTTGGGGTTTCATAGCGTCTTACGCAGAGCTCGAAACGCTCCTCCCCGGCACCCCACGCAACGCGCCAACAACGCCGTTCTGAACTCGAACGACGTCGAACGTGTACTGTATTGGCGACCAGTGCTCTAGACAAGAAGTCTCCAACTGATGTACAGAGACCTCTCAGTTTTCTTGGACCGGCCACCTGCTACCGGTTCCACCTTTTTCTCATATAATTCCACTTTGAGCGGTTGTCCCTTAAAATTCTCTCTTGTCAGCTGTGGAGGTTTTTTCTCCATCACCGCGCATCTCCTGATAATGATGGCGGTGTTAAAATCTCGGTTCACAAACTCCATACGTTTCGTGCCGCTGGGGGTTGTACTCACCAATGCAAGCAATCCTCGAACTTTCGCCATCCTTTCCATCTGCTCCTCCGTCAGCGGTCCGTATTTTTTTATCCTCAGGGCTCCTCATGCACATTCCTACCTCCACTCTCTGAAGTAGACACCCCAGCTCATGGTGTGTATACGACGTTCAAAACTCACCTACAGGCATTGTTACAAAGCGCCTTGCGCACTCCTTATACGTACTCGGCGTTGGAGCTGGCGTAGTTCCTTTTTGGGTCTTCCAGCGCCCTGCTCCGTATGCTACTACGAGCCTCTGACATTTTTTATCCTCCTTCAAGGCGCTCATCTGATTGAAAACGTTCGCAAATGCCCGCTGCCTCTCTCCGTATAGACTCATACGCAGACGAGCCCACCGGGGCATGGTATACTCCTTCCACAGTGCGTCCCAAGGGGCAACGCGAACTTCCATGAATTTCCGAAAAGCAGTAAAGTCCGCTCCTCAGCTCGTGATCTCCCTCATAGCTTCGAGGTGATCCTTCATTCCTGCATTCCACCTCTCATTTGTCTTCCTTGCATTCATTATATCCGATTCTAGACAGTATCTCGCTCTCGAGAACCTCAAAAGACGCATGTCTTTCTGAGGTAAGTTGCCGTCAGTACCATCATCCGCACGCTTGGGAGCAGCGATGATTATGATATTCGTATTCCCAGGGTCCGCGCCGACGACAAAGTCGTTATCTTGCACTTTCGGGGTCACAGGACCCGCCTCCTTCTTTTCTGCATTCTTCGCCGCGCCAACGAAAGTCGTTATCCTGCACCTCCTGTGCCGCAGGATCCGCCTCCTTCTCACATTCATGGTTCGTCACGGGCGCAGCCGAGGGCGGGACTGGACGATCTCTCTTCAACCGCCGATAGTGTACACACAAGGCTACTCCATCGGTATCGATCATCCCAGTGAGTACCTTTTGTTTGCTCACTCTCAGACGTTTGAAATCGAAGATATTCTTCCAGAACGTCTCCCGGTTTTCACCGTAGAATTCCTCCCTGCTAACATCGAACTCCGGACTGATCTCCTTCATGATGCCATGAAGGACTGCGGAGTCGATACTCACAAAATGTGACTTGATGGTGCACATTGGAACGATGTAGAAGCGCTTACCCATTAGGACAGCCTTCCGTCTCTCCGAGTCTTCATTTTTCCCCACTCAGCTTCATTTCTGCCTTGCGTTCGAGTTCTCGGTCCAGAAACACGAAATAACATAGGATGAGGCGATAGTATCTTCCCTTATCTTTTTCAACGCTGATATCTTGTCTGTTGGATTCGGCAGCCCCATGACTGCACGGTGCTCTTGTATATCCGCACGGATGACGGAGACCTTATTCGTGCTCTGGTTTGACGCCTTCTTGTCGACAAATTCGACGTCATCTTCACGCTTGCGATCGTTCGTGATGCCATTGATAATCGCTGATATTCCTTTGGGACAGATGCCCGGGTAGAGTGCAAACAAGGCGCGTATCATGTAACGTTCGAGGTTCACTGTCAAATTGTTCTTCAGGTTCGCGATATACTTTATCGCCCCGTATATGTAAATACCCCGGTCACCGCTTTATCGATTACTCTCGAGGCGGAATTCCGCCAAGTTTTCGTGGAGGGCATGCACTGGCTCATTTTCCCCCGCGCTTACTCTGTACCAAGCATCAGCTGACGAATAAACGTCGCATCGAAAACGCCGTCCGGGAACCTCGACCGTTTCCATGTGCGTCACTTCGCGATACATCTCCCTCGCCAAATGCATCAGTCCTGACGAGGCCTTGACAATACTCTTGGAGTACGAGTCGATACGTTTTTCGATAGCGTTTCGCATCTTTTCCCTGTAAGGATCCTTGATATGTTTAAGAAGAAAGGTTTTCACCAGCATCTCGTTGTACGGTTGTAGTTCTTGCGGCCATCGACTTGGGATATCCCCTTTTTGCGTTTTCTTCTTATGCTGTTCTTCTGAACTCGGTACTGTTTTTTTTCTTTTCTGGCAGCCAGCGACACTGGGGCGTCAGGATCGCCGACTTGCTTTTTCATAACTTCCTTTTTAAGTTTTTATAAATCAGCCCTCCGTGAACGCTTCTGTTATATACTGAGAAAAACAATCGAATATTTTCACTTGAGGGTTGAAACACAATCGAACTGAAAACTATACATGCCTATGAAGTTAACAAAAATACAACTTTGACATTAGAGCTACATGCTAGATATCAAGATCACGTTTCCCTTTAACGGCGGCATGTTTTTCATTAACAACGCGTTTACTTAGGCCAGCGTTCTCCGATCACGCGCATTTTTCTTTTCTTACTTTTTGCGTTATTTTTTTACAGTGCGCGGTGGGGTATCCATCAACCCCCGTACCTCCACGTCAAATTACCTATCCTTCATCTCGGATATTCTGGTCATCTCATACGTCCTATCGTGTGCCCAGAACCTGTCCTAATTATCCGCAATAGCGTCTTTACCTTTGGTACAGATGCATCATGGAGACAGAACGGCTTTTCTATACCAGAAAGGGCGTCGGCTCGAGGTGTGCTTCACCCAACGTAGAATCGGGTCTCGTCGTCAGTTTGTGCTCGGACAGTCTGCGGATGCAGGCTTGTCTTCGCTGCACGACACGCTGGAGAAACTTGGCTGTTAGGATATATCGTGCGAGCCGCCTCTC
>Ga0078972_1016396_pt1 | contig 10987 bp, 12 predicted proteins | sample YelNatPaOPGAMG01_FD_67568 | JGI IMG/M metagenome (GOLD analysis project Ga0078972, IMG submission 67568) | Hot spring thermophilic microbial communities from Obsidian Pool, Yellowstone National Park, USA - OP-RAMG-01 (SPADES assembly) (version 2) | ecosystem: Environmental > Aquatic > Thermal...
AATACCTTCAATTTTTCTGCCAATTACCTCCTGAGGCTCTCCTTGAAAAATTTTTGCCTTGCGAACTTCAATATTTTTAATTGCCTTACCAACAATTGCTTTCTGAAGAGTTCTTTTAATTGTTTCCACCTCAGGTAATTCCGGCATTTATCCTCCTTACTAATTTTAACATTTTCTTTTTAAATTCTTCTTTAGAAAATTTTTTTGCCTGGTGGCGGCAAGCTTCAGGTTTTATGATATGATGATACGTATCATCATAGAGGCGAAGGGTGGAGATTAAATCCTCAACCGTTAATTTATCAAAAAATATTCCCGTTTTCCTATCAACAACTGTTTCCAAATATCCTCCTCCCCGAAAGGCAATCACCGGCCGACCGGCGGCTTGAGCCTCAACCGGGGTAATTCCGAAATCCTCATCAGTAGCCGCGCAGACAAAAGCTTTGCATCCTACCAAAAGCCGCCATTTTTCCTCCTCAGAAATCCAGCCTAAAAATTCAATATTTTTTGAGGCAAGCTGGCGCAAATATTTTTCCTGACTTCCCCGGCCATAAATTTTTAAAGGCCATTCTAATTTATTAAAAGCCCTAATTATCAAATCAAAATTCTTCGCCCTCTCCAACCTCCCCCCGGTCAAAAAATAATTTTGGATTTTGGATTTTGGATTTTGGATTTTTAATTCTACTGGTGGATTAATCACCACACTCTCCCTCCGATAAAATTTAGCAATTCTTTTTTGCACTTCCCGGCTATTGGCAACAAAAACCGTTACTTTTTGCGCCTGGCGAAAATCATATTGCCTCATAAAAAAATTAATCACCGCCGCATAAATTCTAACCAGCGGATTTTGCTGCCAATTTCTTGAAGTCTCAAAACCATATAAATAACGCGGCGGCGTATGACAATAACAAATTTCTTTTGTCTTTCCCTTGGCAAATCCTTTAGTAATCGCCCAACTGGCAGAAGAAATTACCAAATCATAGCCAGAAAAATCGAAACTTTTCCAAACCAAAGGAATTAAAAAACGCAAGGGGCTTATCAGCCTATCGCAAAAGGGTAAATATCCAAACCAACTTTGAATAATTTTTGCTTCGGCAAAAGCCTTTCCTGCCGGAGAATTTTTTTTCCAAAAAATCGTATAAATTGGCGCCTGGGGCCATATCTCGTGGAGAGCTTTCAAAACCCGCTCCGCCCCACCATATTCCTTCAAATAATCATGAACCAAAGCAATTTTTTTAGATTTTAGATTTAACATTTAAGATTTTTAAAGTAATTTCATCTGTTTTGCCTTTGGCTTTTTATCTTCCTCCGCTTCCGGACTAGGCAATTTATTTAACAGACTTTTAAACTCCAATTCTTCAAAAAGCTGGCGAACTTTTTGCGGATCATAATCTTTCAACCGGCAGGCTTTTAAATTTAATTTTACCGGCGCGTTGGTAACAATAGTTGCCAATTTTTTTGACAATTGAGCGCTTTCTTTACCGGCTATTAATTTTTGGGCAATTGAAGGAGCAATTTTTTTCAGATTTTTATAAATATTTCCTAAATCTCTAAACTCCTCTAAAAGCTTAACTGCCGTTTTTGGACCAATTCCTGGCACTCCCGGATAATTATCCGAGGCATCACCAACCAAAGCCTTATAATCAACTACTTGCTCCGGCCAAACTCCTAAAACTTCTTTAACTTTCTGGCGGTCAAAAAATTCCCCTTCAGAAAAACCTTTCCCCGGGGCATAAACTTTCACCCCTTCCCTTACCAACTGCATCATGTCTTTGTCTCCAGTAACTATAAAAATTTGGAATTTGCCCGCCTGCCGGCAAGGCAGGGAATTTGGAGTTTGGAGTTTCCGCTGAGCTTGCTTAGCAAGCGAAGCAATAACATCATCAGCCTCAAACCCTGGGGCGGTAAATATAGGAATATTTAAGGCTTTTACCACTTCCCAAACCCTTTGGATTTGTCCTTTAAGTTCTTTATCCATTTCCGGCCGCTGGACCTGATAGCCAACGTATTCTTTATGGCGAAAAGTTGGCACCGGCAAGTCAAAGGCAACAGCCACATATTCTGGTTGAAGCTCTTTTAAAACTGTCAGTAAAATCCGGGTAAATCCATAAACCGCATTAACAATTTCTCCCTTTCTTGTTCGCAAGGTCGTTGGAAAAGCATGATAGGCCCGATGAAGAAGAGCATGGCCATCAATCAAAACCAGGCGTTTCATTAAGGCTATTTTATCACAGACTTAATCACAGAAGTTTTATACAGCCAAATCCCCTTGCCTTTTTAAAATAATCCTTATCCGCTGTCAGAAAAACCCCTTTAAGCAACTTCGCCAAAAAATGATAAGAAGTATCGTAAAATGAGGTCCCAAATTGATAGCTTAAATTTAGAATTTTAATGTAATGTACTTCGGAGAAGCCAAAAAATTCTATCGGCAATTTTAAAAATTTTTCCAAGACTTCGATAGCTAATTTCTCGTCTTCCAGTGAATATCTCAGGCCATTTCCTACCTCCAAAGGTAAAAGATAACTGGAAAAAAGCTTAACCCTGCCAGTTTTTGCCTGATTAAGAAATTTAATAAAATTTTTCTCGACCGAAGAATTCTTTCCCAAAAGAAAAGTCAAAACCACTGAAGCATCCAACACATAAACTTTCATATTCTCCCTTTTCTAATCGCCCCTATGATTTCCCTCTTAGTCTTTTTAGGTAACTTTTCTCTTAGAGCGATAAATTCTCCTATAGGCTCTCCTTCCAGCTCCATCAGTTCCTTTTCCACCGCCCTTGCCACAAACCGGCTTACCCGACCTTGGGGCATTTGCCGAACGAGATCTTCATAAAGATAATCTGGTAGACTGACAGTAATTCTTTGCCTGTTCATACTCATGTTATGAACTATAATAATAAAAAAGGTATTATTTGTCAAGAGAGCGGATGGTTAATAATTTGTGATTTTTTCAATTAATTGCCCTGGAGTGACAATTTCAAAATCATCTATTTTATTTTTTAAAACCAGCAAATGCTTTTTATCTAAAGTGACTAAAAAATTTGCTTTTGCCTCTTTGGCTGAAGCCAAAACATGAGCATCGCCTAAATCCTTAACGATGTTTTCATAAAGATTAACATTTTCTTTTTGGGGAGGAGGGAAAATCTTTCTAAAAATATTTCCTAAATATCTTAAAACCTGTTTTTCTTCCCAACCAATTTTTGCCACATGGCGAAGAACTTCATCTAAAATAATTTCGCTAACTACTCCTTGGATTTTTCTTTCTTTCGCCCAGGACAAAACTTTTCCCGAGCCCCCCTTGGGCGCTCTCAAACCAGCCAATACAACGGAAGCGTTGAAAATCACAATTGGGGCTTTTTTCACTTAAGCAAACCTTTCTTTTTTAAGAGTTTTGTTTCTCGTTCATCCTCGGCAAAAAACTCTTCCAAATCAGCCTGGGAAAAACTCCGCACCCGATAAGGCAGAGTGCGAACCGGCTCAATTATTAGCCTGCCCTTTTCTTCTTTTAACCGGGCAAATTCACCCTCCACAAAACCCAATTTCTCCCGCAATTTTTTGGGAATAGTTAATAGCCCTTTTGGCTGAATTTTAACTAGCTCCTCTTGGATTAAATAGGGCATTTTCCTCCTTTCTAATTTTCCATATTACAGAAATTCGGAAATTTTGTCAAATTTTACTGTCCCACTCCCCGCTGGTAAACTGCTGGCCAGGCAACATAATTAGACCAAAAAGTTTGCTCCTCTTTCAAACTTCCATCGGCATTAAAAACTTTTCTAGTAAACGAAACTTTTGCGCCCCAATGAGCAGAATCAATTCTTTTTATTACTCCTGCCGGTAAACTTGGCTCATCAACATAAATCGGCTCTGGAGGCGGTGTTTGCGAATGAATTACTGGTTTACTTATCTCCACTCGCCGGCCGTCCGCAGTCCCGTAAAGCTGAAAAACCAGCTTTTTTGCCTCCTTGTCAACGATTGTTTGAATTAAAATGTAAGCCGGAGTGTCGTTTTTAAACTTCAAATCCGGTGAGGGAGGGTAAACAGTGGCATCCAAACCTGGCGGATAGCCTCCTTGTTCATAAAAACCGACGCGGTAATAATGAGCTTTTCGCTCGACAATTGGTAAACCAGCATTTAGTGCCGCTCGAAACAAAGTCGTCGAAACCTGGCAAACTCCACCTCCATCTTCCAAAACCGTGGCTTTATTTTTAATTACATAAGCCGGTTTATAACCAACCTCAGCCGAAATAGTGCCAATTTTTTTGGCAAAAGAAAAAACTTCTCCCGGCGGAATAACTACCCCGTGCAAATAAGAGGAAGCCAAAATAATATTGTGAACCCGAGAGGGAATGGAATCTTTAAAAAACGATTCTCCTTCAGCCAAAAGCTCCCGAATTCCCAGCTCGTTACTTTTTTCGGTGGTTATTTTTGGGGTAATTATTTTGACTGGCAAATCCAAAGGAATGAAGTCTTTTTCTTCTCTTGGTTGGGAAAAGGCCAAAATTATTAATTTTTTAACTTGCGGACGGTCAACCTCCCTTCCCTCTTTGGAAACTTGAAAACTAATTACTTTTCCATTTTTAAACTCAAACAAAGCATCTTGGACCGGCCGGTCAACTCCGGCTGCTATTTCCCCTACTAACTTTTCAAGTTTTTCTTGACTATAGCTAAAATTTGGTTTTATTTCTAAAGGAAAAATTAGCAAACGATATAAACTCAAAATCTCTTCTGCTCCTCCCTGCCGGCCTTTAGCTAATGCCTCATTAACCATTGAGGGCCAATCCAGCTTCCAATCAATCATTTGGGGAGTAACCTCCCAGCGCTTTTCTTCTTCATTTTTCCAAAAAAAGACAACTTTTAAAGTCTTAATTTCCTCATCTTTTTCTTTCAAAAATTCTTCAAGCTGGGCAGCGGTTTTTCCGGAAACTTCTTTCCCAAAAATAAAAATTCCCGGATAAACTTTTCCTTGATATTTCTCTTTAGTAAAAAATACTGCCCCTCCTAAAATTAAAAAAATCAAAAGAAGTCCCAAAAGGCAGCCTAAAAAAAATGAAGAAAGAGCTTTAACGATCTTTTTTCCCATTTGCCTTTTTAATTTCCCAAAAAATAGGAATAAGGGAGATTAAAATCACCGCCAAAATTACTAAGGAAAAATTTTTCCTAACAAAAGGAATATTGCCAAAAAACCAGCCCGCGCCTAAAGCCACTAAAACCCAGGCTACTCCCCCAATAATATTAAAACTAATAAACTTTGAATAATTCATCTTTCCAATTCCGGCAACAAAAGGGGCAAAAGTTCTGACAATTGGTACAAAACGAGCCAAAATAATTGTTTTTCCTCCATATTTATCAAAAAATTCTTCGGTTTTTTTAATGTGGTTGGGATTAATAGGAATTTTTGGGTGAGCTAAAATTTTTCTACCAAAAAAATGACCGATCCAATAATTTGAGGTATCACCCGAAACCGCTGCTAAAATTAGCAAAAAAATTAGCCAAAAAATATTTAAAAAACCACCAGCGGCAAAGGCGCCAGCGGCAAAAAGTAAAGAATCACCGGGCAAAAAAGGAGTAAAAACCAAACCAGTCTCCACAAAAATAATTAAAAATAAAAATAAATAAGTTAACGTCCCGTATTGGGCAATTATTTCTCCCAGATGAGTATCAATATGAAGAATAAAATCTAAAATTGGCATAAAATTTTTTAAATTAATTTTAAAATTTTGTCAAGATCATGACGCAAAGAGGGTGTGCGAATCAAGGTCACTAAAATTTTCCGGTTGTTTTTCTGAAGTAAGGCTACTAAAGAAAGCATTTTTCCCTCTCCCAGACCTGGTTTTGCCGCCAAAACTGGGAAATCATTCAAAAGCAAAAATTTATTTCGGAGTAAATAAGCTTTATGGCCAGCAGTTTTTGGCAAATATTTTTCTTTGGTCGTGGAAATTTCCAAAATTTTTGGATAGCGGGTAAATGCCTCTTTGCCAAACAAAAACAAATCATAAGCACTCGTATATTGTCCTTCCTCATCCAAACCAGAGGGAGTAGTAAAATTGGTATTTTTTGCTCCTACTTTTTTTGCCCACTCCCTCATCCAGTCAACAAAAATTTCTCTTTTTCCCGCCAGTCCTTGGGCAATTGTTTCTGCAGCATCATTTCCGGAAACCATCAAAAGTCCATATAAAAGCTCTTCTAAACTAAATTTCTCCCCAAAGCCCAAATTCATACTGCTTTCCCCAACCACTGTGGGAAACCAATTAACCGTCATTTCCTCATTTAAATTTCCTTTATCTAAAGCCACGGCAGCGGTAACAATTTTTATGGTTGAGGCAGCAGGCAATTGACGATGGGCATCTTTTTCAAAAACTACCCGACCTCGGCTCAAATCATAAACATAAGCTCCCTGGGCCAAAACTTTTGTTTCCGGTTGAATATTACCAAAATCAAAATTAGTCTCCAGAGTAGTAATTTCCCCCAAAACCTGACCTTCACACGGTAAGGAAGTCAGCGGCGAAATAATTTCCCGATTATTCCCCAAAGCCAAAAACAAACCTCTCAAAAAAGGAAATTGCCAAAAAGCAAATCCCCCAAAAACTAACAAAAAACCAAGAAAAAAAATAATTTTGTTTTCTTTGGAAAACTTCATTTTGAGGATTTCATTAATTTTTGAAATTCTTCGCCTTCAATGGTTTCTTTTTCCAAAAGTTTTTGAGCAACCAAGTCAAGTTTTTTCCGGTGCTTTTTTAAAATCTGGAGTGCTTTTTGGTAACCCTCATCAACAATTCTTTTAATTTCTTCATCAACTTTTGCCGCCATTTTTGGAGAAATTTCTGTTGGTTGCCACCAAGCCTTTCCCCACTCTGTCTCTTCCATTTGTGGCCCTAAATAAACTGGCCCTAACTGGCTCATGCCAAAATCAACCACCATTTGCCGGGCAATTTGGGTTGCCCTATCTATATCCGAAGCCGCTCCGGCCGTAAATTCGTTGAAAACCAACTCCTCAGCTGCCCGACCCCCCAAAAGGGAGGCAATTGTTTCCTCCAAATGAGATTTGGTTTCGGTATAGCGCTCTTTTGTTGGGGGAATTAAAGTAAAGCCCATCGCCAAACCCCGGGAAATAATGGAAACCCGCTGGACCGGATCCATATGAGGCAAATGATAAGAAACCACCGCATGACCGGCTTCATGATAGGCAGTCATTTTTCTTTCTTCATCGGTTTGCAGTCTTTTTTTCTCCGGACCCAATTTTACTTTCAGGGCCGCTTCGTTAATATCTTTCATCGTAATTGCCTTCCGGTTTTCTCTGGCTGCCAAAATTGCCGCCTCATTTAACATATTTTCCAAGTCCGCTCCAGAAAAACCAACAGTTGAGCGGGCAATTGCCTCCCAGTCAACATCTTTTTCAAAAGGCTTTCCCCGGGCATGAATAGCCAAGATTGCCTTTCTGTCTTCCAAATCAGGTAAATCCAAAACCACCCGGCGGTCAAATCTTCCCGGACGCAAAAGCGCCGGATCAAGGAGATCCCCACGATTGGTAGCGGCGAGCACGACAACGTTATCATTTGGGGTAAAACCGTCCATCTCCACCAAAATCTGATTTAAAGTCTGTTCCCGCTCGTCATGTCCGGCGGTAATTCCCAAACCCCGCTGGCGACCAATAGCGTCAATTTCATCAATAAAAATAATTGAAGGTGCCGCTTTCTTTGCCTGGGCAAATAAGTCTCTTATTCTTGCCGGCCCAACGCCAACCAGCATTTCCATAAATTCCGAACCGGCGGCGGAAAAAAATGGCACATTGGCTTCACCGGCGACTGCTTTAGCCAGCAAAGTTTTTCCTGTTCCCGAAGGACCAATTAAAATTACTCCTTTTGGTGTCCTTGCCCCTAATTTTCGGTATTTTTCCGGATGTTTTAGAAAGTCAACTACCTCCTGAAGTTCTTTTTTCGCCTCATCAACCCCGGCAACATCTTTAAAAGTTACTACCTGCTTTCCTTTGGCAAAAACTCGGGCAGTTGATTTTCCAAAGGAAAAAATTGATTCTTGAGCTCCCTTTGCCTGGCGGAAAAGATAAACAAAGAAAAAGACCATCAAGGCCGCCGGAACTACGGTTGAGATAATATCCAAAAGAGCCCCAGACATTGGCAAATCTTTCACTACCAAATTAACTTCTTGGGGAGAAATATCTGCTGATTTTAAAGTCTCGGTAAAACTAACTCCCGGCTCTTTTTGAGAAAGAAAAGTTTTTCCGTCTTTGTAAGTCAAATAAAGTCGACTGTCCTCAATCTCGACTTTTTCCACTTTCCCTTGCTTAATATCGTTTAAAACCTGAGATAAGGGAATTTTTTCTCTTCCCGGCGCTTGCATTCTTAAAGAAACCAAAAAAGAAAACCCTACCCACAAAATCAACGCCCACAGCAAAAGATTTTTTAAGTTTATCTTAAACTTAAATTCAAATTTTTTTATTTCTGGAGTTTGTTTCGAAGAATTTGTCATCAACCTATTTTACCACACTCTCCCTCACTAAACTAGCCCCATTGCCTCTTTAACCTCCCCAAGAGTTTTGGAGGCTTCTTTTTGAGCAATTTTGCTTCCCTCGGCGATTATTTCTTCTACCAATCCTTTTTTCTGAGCAAATGTCTGGCGTCTCTCCCTAATTGGTTGTAAAAATTTATTAATAGCAATTGCCAATTTTTCTTTTACCTCAACATCACCAACTTTTCCGGCTAAATATCTTGCCTTTAAATCCTCTACTTCTGCTTTATTAGAATTAAATGCCTCATGATAAATAAAAACCGGATTTCCCTCAATATGTCCGGGGTCGGTAGGATGGATCCTTGTTGGGTCGGTATACATTGCCATTACTTTCTCTTTTACTGTTTGGGGGTCATCAGAAAGATAAATACAATTTCCTAAGGATTTGCTCATTTTTGCTTTTCCGTCTATCCCGGGCAAGGTTGGCACTTCGCCAATTAAAGCTTTCGGCTCAGGAAAAACCTTCCCGTACATTTGATTAAACTTCCTCGCTATCTCTCGGCAAACTTCAATATGACTTTCTTGATCCTTGCCTACCGGAACCAAATCCGCTTTAACCATCAAAATATCTGCTGCCTGTAAAACCGGATAACTTAAAAGCCCCAAAGAAGGCTGAGCAATATGCAAATCATGCATTACTTCTTTTAAGGTAGGTACTCTTTGACAACGAGGAACAGAAATTAACATTGAAAAAATTAAAGCCAAATAAGCAACCTCGGGAACTAAAGATTGTTGATAAATTACTGATTTATTAGGATCAATTCCCACTGCTAAATAATCTAAAACCATTTCCCTGATATTTTGTTTAATGTGGCTAATTTTTTCTTTTGTTGGTGAAGTAGTTAAGGTATGCAAGTCGGCAATAATAAAAAAACACTCATACTCATCCTGGAGCTTCACACGGTTGACTAAACTTCCTACATAATGACCCAAATGAAGCTTTCCTGTTGGCCTATCCCCGGTTAAAATTCTTTTTTTCATTTAGCAGGGCTGCCCCGACTCGAACGGGGAGTCCGGGTTTTGGAGACCCGTGGTTTGCCAATTAACCGACAGCCCTATATACTAAAAAACTCGCCGCCCGGCGAGTTTTAAAATCCCATCACAAACTCACCGGCGGTTACTTACCGGTTAGTTTGCGCCACCAACCTTTAATTGTTTCCAAAATTCTTTTTAACATTGCTACCTATTTTAGATTATTAATTTTAACTTGTCAACAAAGTGGCAGGGAGCGGATTTGAACCGCTGACCTGGCGGTTATGAATCGCCCGCTCTAACCAGCTGAGCTACCCTGCCGCCGTCGACCAAAAACTTGTTGCGGGGCTAGGAGTTGAACCTAGCCTGTGAGGTTATGGGCCTCACGTGCCACCGTACACTACCCCGCATGTAATTTATTATACCAAATTTAGAAAAATAAATTCCACCATTTCTTCCAATTAGGAATTAGGGGTTCAGTTTTTGTCTTAGGGCGATTTAATAATTCCTCTAAATTAGGCGGAAGAATTACAATCGTTTCTCCTGGTTTGGCCATATTTAATTTATTTCTCGCCTCTTCTTCTATAAACTCTGGAGTTTGATAATATTGATATTTGGCTGAAAGTTCCTTCTTTTTTTCTTCTAATTTAAAAACTTTCTCTTCCATTATTTTTATTCTTTGACTTGCTTTAAGTAAGTGCAAAAAATCTCCTGTAAGTTTAACTATAAAAGCTATCCCCAAAACGATAATAATTGCCTGAAAAACCCTTTTTTTCATTTATTTTCTTGTTGACAATTCCAAACTTAAGTGATATTATGGGATACTTAAATATGACCGACAATTCAAAAGATCTTCGTTTTGCCCAACAAAAATTTATAGATTTTTTAAAAAAGCAAGGTAGAGCTTCGGCTACTATTTTAGCATATGGAAATGATATTAAACAATTTGTTGATTTTTTAACTGAAGAAAAAAAAATTACCCAGGTAACCTCTGTTCTTCCCGAACACATCGAAGATTTTAAAAAATATCTAGCCGAAAAAAAATATATTCCTAAATCAATCTCCCGAAAACTTAATTCAATTAGAACTTTTTTCCGCTTTTTACTTTCTCAAGGAGTGATAAAAAATAATCCAGCCAGCGTTGTTCCCCATCCCCACTGGGAACCGGCTCCTCCGCGAATTCTTTCGAAAATAGAATACCGCGCCTTGCGTGATTGTGCCCGAGATAATCCCCGTTCGGCGGCAATTGTTGAAGTTTTACTCCAAACAGGAATGAGAGTCGGAGAACTTGCCCGTCTTACCCTTGAGGATATTGGCGATAAAGAGATTAAAATTGCTCCTTATGAATCAAATCCTGGAAGAACTCTTCCTTTGAATTCCGCTGCCAAAAAAGCCCTCCAAAGGTGGTTAGATTTTCGCCCAAAAACAGAAAGCAAAAGCGTTTTTATCACTAAAAACGGCAAGCCCCTTCCGGTAAGAAACATTCGCGCCCTTTTT
>Ga0078972_1016398_pt1 | contig 10987 bp, 13 predicted proteins | sample YelNatPaOPGAMG01_FD_67568 | JGI IMG/M metagenome (GOLD analysis project Ga0078972, IMG submission 67568) | Hot spring thermophilic microbial communities from Obsidian Pool, Yellowstone National Park, USA - OP-RAMG-01 (SPADES assembly) (version 2) | ecosystem: Environmental > Aquatic > Thermal...
AATGAATGAACAGCACGTAGCACGTGGCTCATGGCAGGTGGGGCGTAGAACAAACAGTGAATAGTGAGAAGTAAGCGGTAAATGGCAAATACTTATTTGCTGTCACGAAAGGCGAATGCCGAAGCCAACGATATTTCATCTTTAAAGTTGATCAAGTATATAAAATGCTTAGCATAAAGACCGAATATCCTTCAAAGCGAAGATCTTTGAAAGAATTGAAAGGAGAGAAAGAGATGAATTCAATTTTAGTTGGGCTTCAGTGGGGAGATGAAGGCAAAGGAAAGGTTGTTCAAAAGCTTTCAAGGATTAATGACTGGATCGTCAGATTCTCCGGCGGACCGAATGCTGGTCATACGGTGTACCATGACGGTAAGAAGATGGTACACCATCTCCTCCCTTCTGGAACGAACAGAAACAAACTCTTTGTGGGAAGAGGTACACTTGTTGACTTGAAAATTCTTAACGATGAGATCGATGAGATGTCAAAAATTTATGATGATGTGAAGAAAAGATTCACGATCTCTTCATGGTGTAGGATAATAACTTCCATAGACAGAAAATTGGATCTTTCCTTTGAAAAGATGAAAGAAGACAGATCTATCGGCACTACAGGAAGGGGAATAGGCCCAACGGTCTCAAACGATGCGAACAGAATTGGGATAAGGCTCTTTGATTTTTTTGATGAAACCAGTTTTTCAAAAAAAATCAAATATCTCGCAAATTTTGCAAAACCTTTCATAGGAATGATAGATGTTGAAGAAGAGATCAACTCACTCTTAAAAGAATTCAGGAAAATAGAAGACAATGTTTCTGAGCCCTTTATAGCTGGCAATGTGCTCTTCGAAGGTACCCAGGGCGTCCTGCTTGATCCGATGTATGGAACCTATCCTTACGTCACTTCGACACCAACAGTTCCATCATTTGCATCTTACGGTTCAGGTATACAGGCTGACAGGGCTGAAAAGTGGGGAGTTTTCAAAGCTTACGTGACAAGAGTTGGTGCTGGACCGTTTCCGACCGAACTTTCAGGTGAAGAAGGAGAAATAATAAGAAAAAGGGGGGATGAATTCGGTGCAACGACGGGAAGACCAAGAAGATGCGGGTGGATAGATCTCCCCCTCTTAAAATACGCATCGGATCTTTCAAATATAGATCATCTCGTTATGACAAAGGCAGATGTACTTAACGGCCTTGAAAAAGTTGGAATGTGTACGTCCTATGGAGATACCACTCTACCGTACGAACTCGAAAACGCCAGTGTACGTTTAGAATACACCAAAGGCTGGAAAAAACTCGATAGCCGGGAATTCGACGATTTCATTTCGGCGATCGAAAAGTACATCGGCAAAAAAATAGAGTACGTATCTTTTGGGCCAAAAGAAGAAGAGATAAAACCACGTTAGAGAAATTATTCACGAATAAAACAAAAATTCTTAACGATATGGTTGTAATATTTAGATGGAGGTGGAAAATATGCCAGTTATGAAGTTTACGGTGAATGGTAAATGTGAAAATCCAACCAAATTGGTCGTTACCTCTCGAAAATTCAAGATCATAATCGATGAGCCAGAAAATTTGGGTGGAACAGATGCTGGAACAAGTCCAGTCGAGTACGTACTCGCTGCCCTTGGTGGCTGTCTTAACGTTGTTGGCCATCTCGTTGCAAAAGAAATGGGAATGGAATTGAAAGGTCTCGAGATCAATCTCGAAGGAGATCTTGATCCTGCCAAATTCATGGGAAAACCAACGAGCGAGCGTACAGGATTCAAAGAGATAAGGGTTTCTGTGAAACCAGTCACAACTGCCGATAAGGCAACGCTTGATAAGTGGATCAAAGCCGTTGAAGAAAGGTGCCCGGTCAGTGACAATTTAAAAAATCCAACACCTGTAAAAATTGCTGTATCAAAGTGAAGTCAGAGGAGATTGCGCTTGCAATCTCCTTTTCAATTTTCTTTCAGTGATCCAGATTCTTAATGATCTATTCAATCTTGATATAAGTTAAAGACAACTCATTTTCGTATAATAAACATAGATTACATTCACAAGAGGTAGGTGTTTTGATGGCAAAATTTAAAAATTTTATCGATAATCCAAGAATCGTTTCACAGTTCGATCTTATCAAGATGCTTCGCCTCAAAAAAGATGAGGCGAAAGAAGAGTTCATAAAGCGTTCGCTTGAAGGATGCGAAGAGCATAAGTACGAGCGAAAAGATGGATCATCCTCTAATTGAATTCAGGAATTTTTCGCTGTGGATAGAGGGAGAAAAACTCTTAGAGAATTTTTCGCTGAAAATCGAAGAAAAAAGTGTTGTCCTCGTTTATGGCCCGAGAGGGTCCGGTAAATCCGCACTTCTAAGAAGTCTCGTTCATCTCAATGAAGAAATCTTCACGAATATTGAAAGTAACGGAGAAGTTTTTTTTCACGATGAGAATATTTTAAATGCGAATAGAAAACTTTTGAGAAAAAAGATCGCTTACATAGATACCTCCTTCATAGAAAGTCTTTCTTCTTTGACCGTAAATGAGATTATAACCCTTGTAAAAGGTAGAAATGTCGATCTTTATTCCGATGAAATGATAACTCTGCTAAAACAACTCGGTATTTTAGACCTCCTTAAGAAAGGGCTCCACACAAGGATAGGAGATCTTCATGGTAATGTAAGAGTTCTTTTTTTGCTTTTGATGGCGATCCTTAGAGATCCGGAAGTCATAGCTTTAGATTGCATCGTGGATCATCTCGATGATCAGGCCGCTTTAAAAGTTCAAAATATTGTGCTATCATTGAAAAAGAAGTACACTCTCATCTTAGCCACGAGAAAGATGCCAAATTTTTTACCCATATCTGATAAAATTATAGTCATGAAAAATGGAAAATCCTATTTTGAAGGAACTAAAAAAGATATGGTCTTTGATTTTCCAGGAATTGAAGAGTGAATTTTCTCAACTGATAGAAGATTTCTTCAATACGGAGATGCAATGAAGTACAATATAAGAACTTTAGGATGTAAATTCAACCAGTACGAAAGTGCTCACATTGATGAACTCTTGAAAGCTGCTGGATATTCGCCCTCATCGGCTGAAGAGGCTGATTTCATAATTTTAAATAGCTGTGCCGTTACATCAGAAGCGACAAGACAGTCGATCCAGACAGCAAGACATCTTAAAAAGATAAATGCCAATGCTAAAATAATCTTCACGGGCTGTGCCGTACACGATGAAAAGATCGATGAATTCGATCTTGTACTCGGTAATGGAGAGAAAATAGAAATTTTAAAATACATGAATTCAACTGGTATCATAGAAGATAAGGGCTATTTTCTTGATGATTCTTTGAATTATTCCATCGATAGGATACCTGATCACACGCGTGCTTTTTTGAGCGTGGAAAACGGGTGTAATTGGGGCTGTACTTATTGTGCGGTTCCACACTTCAGAGGCACCAGGATAAGATCAAAGCCATTGAAGACAGCCATAGAAGAAGCCGAAAAGATGGTAAGAAATGGCACAAAAGAAATAGTTATAAGCGGAATAAACATAGCCCTCTACGATGATAACGGATCAAATCTGAAAACGCTTTTGGCAAGGATGCTCGAAATCGATGGAAATTTTAGAATAAGGATAAGTTCTATAGATCCCCTAAGTGTATTCAATTTCACAGATCTTTTTGATAATTCAAAACTTTGCCATCATCTTCACATCTCGCTTCAAAGTGGAGCGGATAAAATCTTAGAGATGATGGGAAGACATTACACAGGTCATGATGCTTTGAAACTTGTAAATGAATTGAGAGAAAGAGATCAAGAGTTCGCTTTTTCGGCCGACGTGATAGTCGGATTTCCGGGAGAAAGCGCTGAAGAGTTCAAAGAGACCTTCGATCTTTTAAGTGAAATGCGTGTTTCGAGGATTCATGTTTTTCCATTTTCTCCAAGATCAAGCACACTCGCCGCTACGATGGAAGATAACGTGAGCAATTTTGAGAAAAAAGAAAGAGTTACAAGGCTGAAAGAACTTTCAAAAACTCTCGAGACGAACTTTAGAAAAAGAAGTCATGGAAAAAAACAAAGAATTCTTGTTGAAAAGATCAAAAACGGTTTTTGCGAAGGGCTTGATGATCATTACATAAGATACAACGTTAAGTGTGCCGGAAGAATTGGAGAGTTCATCGAATGTGAAGTGTGAAAGAGGTGCGGTCATGAAGGTGTATCTGGATGGAGAATGGAGTACAGAAGCGAAGATAAGCGTTTTGGACAGAGGATTCATGTACGGTGAAGGCGTTTACGAAAGTTTGCGCACGTACAGTGGAAACATCTTTTCTCCCAGAAAACATTATGAACGGTTCAAAAGATCTGCCGGTATCCTTGGAATACCTTTTGAGGTCGAGTTCACGGAGTTCATGAAAATTTTGAATGAGGGAATAGAGGGAACGGAAAGTGATTGTACCATAAGAACGGTCATCACGAATGGCGATGGTAAAAAGCCAGCCTTCCTCGTTTACGTGATGGAACTTCAGGCACCGGATCCAGATCTTTACACTTATGGAGTTAACGTTGGAATATCGAAGTTCAGAAGGATCCAGGATGTTGCAATCCCTTCTGCTTTGAAAACAACCTCACATGCAAGTTCGATGATGGCACGTCAGGGAAAAGAAAATTTTTATGAAATTTTGATGCTGAACGATAAGGGATTCGTCGCAGAAGGACTTATGAGCAATATCTTCTTCGTTGAGAATTTGAACTTGATAACACCTTCGATTGAAACAGGCATACTCGACGGAATAACGAGAGAAGTCGTCATAGATCTCGCAAGATCTTTAGAAATAAAAGTTGAGGAAAGGCTTGTGAATGTGGATGAGCTTTTCAACTGCTCCGAGATGTTTTTGACGCGCACAAGCGCCGCTATAATTCCCGTTAGAAAGATTGAAAGCAGATTGCTCTTTGAAAACGAGCCAGGAGGCGTTACCCAATTTTTGATGGAAAATTTCAATTCTTACATATTACAAAGACAGGATCTCTGGTTTCAACAGTAAAAAATGGTGAATTGAGCTGAAAAGACCGTTTACAGTCAATAAACGGTTTTTATTTACCTTTTTCTTCAAGTATTTCATTTTTTCTTCGTTTTGTGTCATAATACTAAAAAGCACGAAGGTGATTCCCATGAAAAGTATGACAGGCTATTCAAAAATAAGTCAAAATATCGATGGAATAAATTATTTTGTCGAAATAAAAAGCGTAAATCATAAATATCTTAACATCGCTTTTTCTATACCATCGCTTTTTTCGGCTTTTGAAGCTTATTCAATTCCAATAATTCAGAATTACATCAAGCGTGGAAGTGTATCCATTAAAGTTGACATTCGTGGAGAGTTTGAATCAGATCTCATTCATCCTGACATTGAGCTTGCGAAATCGTACCTTAAAGCATTTTCTGAAATAGAAAAGATCAGCGGAATCGAATCGAAAATGGAGATCGGTCAGCTTTTAGAGATAAAGGAGATATTCAAAATGGAATTGAATCCCCAGCTCGAAGAGAAGCTGTGGAAAGGGCTTGAAAATGTTATCAAAATGGCACTTTCAACGTACAACAAAAGCAGGGAAATAGAAGGTGCAAATCTTAAAGTTTACCTTGATGAACAAATCAAAAAGATAGAGAAGATAACTTACGAGATGCAAACTTTTGAAGCTTCCAACAGGCAGAAGTACAAAGAGATGCTAATGGATAATCTGAAGAATAATTTTGGAGATTTCGAGATGAATCCGGAAAGGCTTGAACAGGAAGTTATAATGACAATACAGAGGGCAGATATAGGAGAAGAAATATCCAGACTCCTTTCACACGTATCAAGAACGCACCAGCTTATGGCTTCCGATCAGGACGTTGGAAGTGAACTTGATTTTCTCTTTCAGGAAATGGGAAGGGAAATGAATACTTTATCTGCCAAATCTAAAATTCCTGAAGTCCTGAATCTGGTCGTTGAAGGAAAAACGGCAATAAAAAAATTAAGGGAACAGGTTCAAAATGTCGAATAAAAATCTCAAAAGGTGGAGGGAGGAAGTATGTACGGACTCATAAACATAGGTTTTGGAAATGTTGTAATAGGAGACAGAGTTATAGTCATAGTCAATCCTGAATCAGCACCATTGAAACGCCTTAAGGATGGTGCAAGAGATGATGGTAAACTCATAGACGCGACTTATGGTAGGAGGACAAGATCGATTCTCATCACAGACAGTAACCATGTTATATTGAGCGCCATACAGCCTGAAACGATAGCTGAAAGGTTCCAGTCTTCCTTTGAAGACATGGAGGAAGCAACACGTAATGCAGAAAATAAAATAAGGACTAAAAGTTCAAAATCATGAAGGGTTTAGTATTTGTCATGAGTGGTCCATCAGGGGCTGGAAAGACAACCATAGTGAAGGGAGTGCTTCCAGAACTGGAAGAGATCGAATTTTCTGTTTCATACACGACAAGACCAAAGCGGGATGAGGAAGTCGATGGAGTCGATTATTTTTTTATCGATGAACAAAGGTTCAAAGATCTGATAAAAGAAAACGAATTCTTGGAATGGGCAGAAGTTCACGGTCATCTTTACGGGACCTCCAAAAGTTATGTTGAAACCCGGCTGGAAAAAGGTATAAACATGTTTTTAGATGTGGACGTTAAAGGCGCACTGAACATAAAGAGACTTGTAAAAGGTGCCGTATTCATCTTCGTTGCACCACCTTCTTTCAATGAATTGAAAGAAAGACTCATAAAACGCCACACGGAAGATGAAAGAAACATGGAAAAAAGAATTGAAGATGCGAAGTATGAACTTTCTCAAATTTCAAAGTTCGATTATCTAATAGTCAACAGGGATTTAAAAGTTTCAGAAAAGCAGCTCGAATCAATAATAATATCTGAGCAATTGAGAGTTGAAAGAGCTGGAGAGATAATAGGGAAATATAAATTTTATAAAGTGCAGGAAGGTGGAAATTCATGAGTCAGAACACGCGTAAATTGTATGAAACTTTAATGGACAGATACGGGAACAAATATGCGATCTCCATGGCCGTTGCGAAAAGGGCCGAAGCGTTAAACGAATTATCAAAACCACTCATACAGACAGACGAAACTAACCTTGTTTCCATAGCTCTCCAAGAAATGAAAGAAGGATATGTAGAGATAAAAAATGCCGAGATGTTAAAAGTCCTCGTTGCAAATGTAAAATATTCCAAAAAAAGATGAAAGTACTTCTTGGAATAAGTGGTGGTATAGCAGTTTACAAGGCACTTGATATCGTCAGTACTTTAAGGAAAAGGCGTGATGAGATCAAAGTTTTGATGACCGAGAATGCGACAAAGTTCGTATCTCCTCTTACCTTTTCTTCAGTCGGGAACACAGAAGTTTTCGTGAACGCTTTTGAATTCAAAGAGTTCATACCTCACACCGCATTATCCTCATGGGCTGATATTCTGATCGTAGCACCCGCAACGGCCAATACCATTGCAAAACTTGCTTATGGTATCGCCGATAACATCGTCACTATGACCTCTTTGGCTTTCAATGGGCCAAAGTTGATCGTGCCTTCGATGAATGTAAGAATGTACGAAAATCCTGTGACCATGGAAAATATGGCCAAACTTTCAAAGTTGGGATGGAAAATAATCGAACCAGATACCGGTCATCTCGCGGATGGTGAATACGGGAAGGGAAGATATCCTTCCAACGAACGGATCATCTTCGAGATCGATAACGAATTTTCCAAAAAAGATCTCTCGGCATTGAGAATACTTGTCAGTGCAGGGCCGACACGTGAAGCGATAGATCCGGTTAGATATATAACTAACAGATCTTCTGGAAAAATGGGATATGCCATAGCAAGAGCTGCCATTATGAGAGGTGCTGAGGTCGATCTCGTTTCTGGCCCTGTGAACCTTGAAGTACCTTTTGGAGTCAAAAAGTACGATGTCGAAAGTGCTGAAGAAATGGGCAAGGCGATCTTTGAATTGTCAAAAAAAGTTGATCTGATAATCATGTCAGCGGCAGTGGCGGATTATAAACCGTCTAAAATAGAACCACAAAAGATAAAAAAAGTATCGGATGAACTTGATCTTCATCTGACAAGAACGGTAGATATACTTGATGAACTTTCAAAGATAAAAAAACCGGATCAATTCATCGTTGGCTTTGCAGCTGAAACCGAAAACATAGTAGAAAATTCTAAACGCAAACTTGAATCGAAAAAGATAGATATGATAATCGCAAATGACGTATCACGCAAAGATATAGGCTTCGATTCTAACTATGATGAAGTTGATGTTTTTTTCAAAGAGGCTCAACCTGTTCATATAGACCGTATGGATAAAAATTCTCTTGCAAACAAGTTGCTTGATCTCATTGTAGAACAAAGATGTAAACGAATTTAAACATAAATACTCGATATATATGGTATTATATTCATACCCGTGAAGGGTATAATTCGGAGGTGGTTTTAAATGGCAGCATTACTTTCAGAAGAAGATAGGAAATACTTGGTTGATTTGTTCCAAAAAGAGGTAAAATCAGAAGTTAAGATCCTTTTCTTCACAAGAAAAAATAAGGAAGAATGCGAGTATTGTGAGCTCACTCAGCAGATACTTGATGAATTGGCGGAAACTACTGACAAGATAAAGATAGAGGTCCATGATTTCGACTCAGAAGAAGATCTTGTTAAAAAGTACAACATTGGTATGGCGCCAGCAATTCTCATGTTCGATTCAAAGAACAAGGATATGAGGATAAGATATTACGGTATCCCGTCAGGGTACGAATTCTCTTCACTTATAGAGGATGTCGTTGCAACTTCCAAGAATGGCGAAGTTGATCTTTCGGAATCAACACTCAAAAAGCTTCAAGAAATAAAAGAACCGGTCAAGCTTCAGGTATTTGTTACTCCAACTTGTCCTTACTGTCCAAAGGCCGTTTTGATGGCTCATAAACTCGCCATGCAGTCACCAAATTTCATAGGTGAAATGGTAGAGGCAAACGAATTTCCAGATCTTTCAATGCAGTACAATGTTTCTTCTGTTCCACACATAATAATAAATGATGGAGAGGGTGAATTCGTCGGAGCTCTTCCCGAAGATGCTTTTATAGATCAGGTAATGAGTGTGGTGAAAGGAGCATAAAAGCATAATGCCACTTTTCAATCTTTCTAATGTTTCCAAACCAAAAACCCTTGATTACGATGTTGCAATAATAGGTGCAGGACCTGGAGGACTCGCAACGGCTGTATATGCCGGACGCGCAAGGTTAAAGACTATAGTATTTGAAAAAGCGACTGAGGGTGGCCAGATACTCCTTACCGATACGGTAGAAGATTATCCCGGATTCACTTCGATAAGCGGTAACGATCTTGCAGAAAATTTTTTAAATCACGCCAAGGCATTCGGTGCATCCTTCGCGGATGAAGAAATAGTTGAGGTTGATTTTAAGTCAGATCCAAAGAGGATTAAAAGTGATCTTGGGAATGAGTACACGGCAAAGGTTGTTGTAATAGCAACGGGAAGCAATCCGAAAAGATTGGGTGTTCCGGGAGAATCGGAATTCATGAACAAAGGCGTTTCATATTGCGCAGTTTGTGATGGCTCATTCTTCAAAGATAAGAAAGTTGTGGTTGTAGGTGGGGGAGACAGTGCGATCGAAGAAGGCCTTTACCTCACTAAAATAACAAATGATGTTACTTTGATCCACAGAAGGGACAAACTCAGGGCGCAAAAAATAGCCCAGGATCGAGCTTTCAAATCTAAGATGAAATTCATATGGAATACTGTGGTAACCGAAATAGGTGGAAGCAAGAATGTTGAATATGTGAATGTCAAAGATCTAAAAAGCGGAGAGGTGAAAAAAGTTCCGACTGAAGGTGTTTTCATATACGTTGGACTCTCCCCGAATACGGAGATATTCAAAGGCTCGATCGAAATGGATGAAAATGGATTCATCATAACAAATTCGAAGATGGAAACAAATATAAAAGGTGTTTACACTGTTGGAGATGTTAGGAATACACCCCTACGTCAGATCGTTACAGCAGCATCTGATGGAGCGATAGCTGTTATAGATATGGTAAAATATTTTGAATGAATGCTTCACAAAAAAGGCCGGATTCGGCCTTTTTTTCTAATTTAAAGGCCTCCTGCATTTTGATAAACCGTATCCTTAACGTCACACTCGACCTGATTGGGGGTCGGGAATGACGGTGTGGAAGATCCCGAAGTTTAATAAACCGTATCCTTAATGTCACCCTTGACCTAATCGGGGGCAGGAATGCCACTAAGACAAGCATCCTTCATTTCGTCATTCCGGTCGAAGAACCGGAATCGCCTTGGGAAGCTTATCCTTATCCTTCAAATATTTCATCATTAACATTGTTAATTATTTTCCACACAAAAATTCCGTCGAATTTTTTACCTGTTTTTTGATTTCAGCATGATTTTTGATTGAATCTGGATGTACACGGCATTGCTTTTATGTTAAATAATACCGTGAGTTGCCTTTTGGGAAACTTTAAGGTGAACACTTAGATAATCTTTGGTTACGAACAAAGATTTAATACCGTTTTAATCGATTTGTAAGGGGCTTTGCTTGTGAATTTTTATTTCACAAATTCAAAAAATACTTATTTTACGCCATAATTTGAGACAACTTCAATAAATCACCACAAAACGATTTTTGAAGACTTCGATGACATTTTATACCCTAAAGGGCTTTTTGACTCAACCTTGAGTGATCTACGAGTTGATCATTTTTTCAGGATCCATAACCCTTTGAGCAAAAATGTGATAACGGTGCGCATTGTCTACTGTTTTCAAAGCTCTTTATTCAATATTCATATTCCAAATTGAAAGTGCATAGTTTGAGAGATTCTGATCCTTTGGTCTTTTCTTTTAAAAGGAACCAGATCGATAATAGAAGATACAATTTGTGATATATTAGTTGTGAGCATGGAACCACTCCTTTTTTTTGC
>Ga0078972_1016400_pt1 | contig 10987 bp, 2 predicted proteins | sample YelNatPaOPGAMG01_FD_67568 | JGI IMG/M metagenome (GOLD analysis project Ga0078972, IMG submission 67568) | Hot spring thermophilic microbial communities from Obsidian Pool, Yellowstone National Park, USA - OP-RAMG-01 (SPADES assembly) (version 2) | ecosystem: Environmental > Aquatic > Thermal...
TTACAGTGACAGTGAATGCGGTGAACGATGCGCCGACCACGACGGGGATAGCTGATATAACAGTGGATGAGGATGCTGACAATACGGTGATTAGTTTGACGGATAAGTTTTCGGATGTGGAAACGCCGTCAGCGAATTTGATTTATTCGATTGTTGCGAATGACAAGCCGACATTGGTGGTGGCGACGATAGCCAACAACCAATTGACATTGGACTACCAGCCTGACCAGAACGGTGTGGCGCATATTATGGTGGAAGCCAAGGATGCTGAAGGAGCAACAGTTGCAGCGTCGTTTACAGTGACAGTGAATGCGGTGAACGATGCGCCGACCACGACGGGGATAGCTGATATAACAGTGGATGAGGATGCTGACAATACGGTGATTAGTTTGACGGATAAGTTTTCGGATGTGGAGACGGCGTCAGCGAATTTGATTTATTCGGTTGTTGCGAATGACAAGCCGACATTGGTGGTGGCGGCGATAGCCGACAACCAATTGACATTGGACTACCAGCCTGACCATAACGGTGTGGCGCATATTACTGTGGAAGCCAAGGATGCTGAAGGAGCAACAGTTGCTGCGTCGTTTACAGTGACGGTGAATCCAGTCAACGACCCGCCAGTGGCGGTTGATGATGTGTTGTGGACTGATGAGTCAACAACTTTGGTTATTCCAAAGAATCAATTGGCTGCAAATGACAAACCGGGACCTGATAATGAATCCTCACAAACGCTGGAGGTGTATGAAGTTGGGACGGCAAATATCGGCCAGGTTTCAATTGTTGGAGAAAATATTGTGTACATACCGCCGCAGGAAGCAAATGGAGATGCCACATTTACATACAAAGTTCGCGACGATGGAACACCGCAATTGTGGGCGCAAGGAACGGTCACTGTGCATATCCGGCCGGTGAATGATGCGCCTTCGTTGTACAATGTTGACCTGGCGCTGCCGACCATTCAGGAGGATACGCAAAAGGGTGTTGGCGCAGGAGCGGCTGTAGCTGACTTGGTTGATTATCTCGATCCAGCCACAGGTGTGAACAATGTGCTGGACATTGATCCAAACCAAGATCCTCTCACCACCTTGGGCATTGCTGTGGTGGGAGTTAACACGACCCATGGTAAGGTGTGGTTCAGCACTGATAACGGCCAGAACTGGACTGAGATAACAAGCGCCAGCGATAATTCGGCGGTGCTGCTGGCTGCTTTGCCAACCACACGGTTGTTCTTTGAGCCAAATCTAAACTTTAATGGCACGGTAACCGACGCAATCACATTCCGGGCTTGGGACCGCTCCGGACCGGAGGCAAACGGCACAACTGGCGTCAACATAAGCGGACGCTTGGGCAATACCAATGCATTCTCATTCGAGACAGATACCATCGCCATTACGGTAACATCTGTCAACGATCCGCCAGTGGCGGTGGCTGATATGGCTACAACGCCTGAAGACGGCGGGTCTATTGATATCAATGTGCTGGCTAATGATGGGCCTGGCGGTGGGGCTGATGAAAACAGCCAGACTTTGACAGTGGAAATTGTGTCTGGGCCGCAGCATGGTACGGCAAGTGTGAACCTGGATAAAACTATTCGATACACGCCAAATCAGGACTTCAACGGCACAGATAGCATCACATACAGAATAACGGACAATGGGACAACGGGCGGCCAATCTGATCCGAAGAGCGCTGAAGCTCAAATAAGTATCACGGTAACATCTGTCAACGATCCGCCAGTGGCGCTGGGTGACGAATATAATGCGACTGAAGACACCCTGCTGAGTGCGTCCAGCGTGCTGGAAAATGATTCGGATTTACACAATGGTGCGCCCAGTGAGAATAATACTCCGCTGACGGCAGAATTGGTAATTGGGCCGCAGCATTACAAGTCATTTACGCTTAATCTTGACGGCACGTTTACTTATCAGGCAGAGGACAATTGGTATGGTACTGATAGTTTCACGTACAAGGCGAAAGACAGCCTTGGTGGGGAGTCAGAGGTAACTACAGTTACTATCAACGTTGCCAGTGAGAACGATCCGCCGACCACGACGGGGATAGATGACATAACAGTGGCTGAGGATGCTACTGATACGACGATTGATTTGACGAAGAAGTTTTCGGATGTGGAAACGCCGTCAGCGAATTTGAATTATTCGGTTGTTGCGAATGACAATCCATCATTGGTGACGGCGACGATAGCCAACAACCAATTGACCTTGGACTATAAAGACAATCAGAACGGTGTGGCGCATATAACGGTGCAGGCCGCGGACCCTGAAGGGGCAACGGTTGCAGCATCGTTTACTGTGACGGTGACTGAGGTCAACGATCCGCCAGTGGCAGGCCCTGATACGGAGACAATGGCTGAAGACGGCGGGCCTATTGATATCAATGTGCTTAATAATGATGGGCCTGGCGGTGGGGCTGATGAAAACAGCCAGACTTTGACAGTGGAAATTGTGTCTGGGCCGCAGCATGGCACGGCAAGTGTAAATCAGGATAAAACTATTCGATACACGCCAAATCAGGACTTCAACGGCACAGATAGCATCACATACAGAATAACGGACAATGGGACAACGGGCGGCCAATCTGATCCGAAGAGCGATGAAGCTCAAATAAGTATCACGGTAACATCTGTCAATGATCCGCCAGTGGCGGCGGCTGACGTGTATGATGCGACTGAAGACACCCTGCTGAGTGCGTCCAGCGTGCTGGCAAATGATTCGGATTTACACAATGGCGCGCCCAGTGAAAATAATATTCCGCTGACGGCAGAATTGGTAACTGGGCCGCAGCATGCCCAGTCCTTTACGCTTAAATCTGACGGCACGTTTACTTATCAGGCAGAGGACAATTGGTATGGTACTGATAGTTTCACGTACAAGGCGAAAGACAGCCTTGGTGGCGAGTCAGAGGTAACTACAGTTACTATCAATGTTGCCAATGTTCCTGAGGCACCTGTTGCCGTTGATGATCATGTGACAATTAACGAAGATAGCGGCGAGCATCTGATACCCGTACTCGATAATGACTCAGATCCGGACAATCTGACGTCGCCATATAACGCTGGACTGACGGTAACGGCTGTGGGTCAAGCCAGCCACGGGAGAACAGAATTGAGAGACGGTAAGGTTTATTACACTCCAGACGCCAACTACTACGGCGACGACAGCTTCACTTACACAATAAGTGATGGCGCAAACGCTGCTCAGGCTACTGTGTATGTAACCGTGCAGAACGTGCCGGATGCTCCAGTGGCCAACAATGACACTGCGACGGTATATGCAAGCTCAAGTGGTAATACAATCAATGTCTTGGACAATGATACCGACGCGGATAATTTGCCACCAAACAGCTCCAATTATGGCCTGACGGTTAAATCGGTTACGCAAGGTGACAAGGGCGGCACTGTGACAATAGCTGGAGATTTCAAGTCGGTAATCTACACCCCAGTTGAAAATTTCGCAGGGACAGAAACGTTTACTTACGTGGCAACAGATGGGACATGGGACAGCCAACCGGCCACAGTGACTGTTACAGTCAAGGATGTCACGGCGCCTGTGATTACCACTTGCCCAGAGTCGCGGACACTGACAGTTGAGGAAAATTGCTCGGCAACGGTTCCTGATTTGACAGTGGAGGTGGTGGCAACGGATAACGTGACTCCACAGAACCAATTGGTGATTGTGCAGTCACCAACTGCCGGAACTACCATAAGCGAACAAACTACGGTCACAATTACCGTGAAGGACGCTGCCAATAACCAAGCTCAATGCACTGTGGTTCTGTCGTTGCAGGATGGAACTCCACCGACGATTACGGCGCCGGAAGATATAACGCTGAGCACTGACACGGGCAAATGCTATGCTACTGTGGAAAATAGGGAAGCCTTGGGCACTTACACCGCTTCGGATAATTGCGGAACGCCGACAGTGAAGTGTTACATCGGCAATAATGAAATATCATTCCCATATCAATTCCCGAAAGGTGAAACCATTGTAACTTGGAAGGCAACTGATGCTGGTAATTTGACAGCCACCGCCACCCAGAAAGTGACTGTTTATGACACAGAAAAGCCAACCATAACTTCAGTCACCGCCAAGCAAGGCGGACAGGATGTCAAGGGTACTGGCACGGTGAAGGATGGAGATGTCATAATTACTGTTGAGCGGACAGACAACTGCGAAGGTTCGCCTGCGCCGGTGGTTAAGTTGAAACTGGGTACAACCGATGAGGTGACACTCACTACAAGCGACCCCAGCTCGCCGTACACCTATACGTGGAATGTTTCGCAAGAAACTGTTAAGAACGGGGATTGGACGGCAACCGTGACTGCGGCGGATGCTTCTGGGAACACAGCGGAGACGAGCTTCACACTGCATGTAGAGCGTTACTCCATATCCGGCCAGGTCCAGTTGCAGGGATTTAGTGGAACCAACCGTGTAGTTGTCTTCAAGGCAACTGATTCGAGCCAGGCGGTGATTAAGGCTTGGGAAATTACATTTACATTTACCAGCGGTGTTGCCAATTACACTCTCAGCGATGTGCCGGCCGGCACGATACGACTGAGCGCACGCACGGCGTGGAACCTGCGCCGCAGACTTGATGTAATATTCGACGCTTATGGCAAGGCGACGGTCAACTTTACAGGAGCCGGGGTGCTGCTGGGCGGGAATGTTGACGGCACACAAACATTGTCTAATCCGACTCGTGATGTGATCAACATGTATGACTACAGCATAATGGCTGGTACTTGGTCGAGCACAACCGATTTGCGAGCAGACTTTGACGGAAATGGTGCAGTTTACACGGGTGACTACAATTTACTTAAGGGTAACATGTATAAAATTGGAGATCCGGAATAATTTAGTAAAGAAACCGCAACCAAGAAAGGAAGCTGATGATTATGCGTAAAATGAATAAAAACCTGATACTGACGTTGGCCTGCAGTATGGCCAGCTTGGGATTGGTGGCTGCTGACCTTCCCCCTTTCTGGGGGGAGGAACAGGGGGCCAGGATGGATTGGCGATTTGACACCGCCACGAACTTGGCGCCTGAAGCTTTAAGCGGCGGCGCCAAAGGCGGCCTTGCAATTGTCTCGCCTTCCGCCACTGCTGTTGGGTGGCAGGGAGAAATGGCAGGGCTTGGCGACGCAACTGGCTTTTGGGATTTGGGGCCGAAGGGCACAGTTGTGTTGACCAATTTTAACGGCATGGGCGATGTCAGCACCGCGCGCTACCTGTTGGTGCAGGTGGTGCAGTACATGGATGGAGGTATTTTCAACGAATACGCCTTTGTCAATGTGCCGGGTGCGCGTCCGCTTGGCGCCGAGGGTTACATGGCTTCGATGGCGCGGATCGGAGGATGGGTAACCGACCAGACATTGTGGGCATTGGACCCGGGGACGCCGCTGGAGCAAATTGTAATTGCGGCACAAGGAAAGGGCGCGGTTGTGGACCGGGTTGTGGTTGACGTTGTGACAATGGAGGTGCAAGCCGTTGGCATGGTGGTCAGGCGTGTCGAAGGCACAACCAATCGCCTGGAGGTCTCATGGGAGGCAACGCCGGCCGTTGCAGGTTCTCAACTGCAGTTTACAACCAGCCTGACTCCACCGGTCACTTGGCAGGCCGTGGATGCCCCGATGCAAACAGTGGGGAGCAAAAACTTGGTTGAAGTCGAAGCGCGGCAGAGTCGCATGTTTTTCCGGCTGAGAAAATAACTAATGCTTTGACGGCGTTGGTTCGGTGAAAAACGCCGGAAATGGAAGACAATCGCGTTTTGGTACGGGACTTGGGCCAATGGTAAGACGGCGGGAGTCGCAGACCCTTTTTCGGGGTCGGCTGTTGGTCTTTTGGGAGTGTTCGCTTAATCATCGAGCAGAAAAACGAAGAGGCTTATGCAAACAACAATTAGACAAATGACCGTGGCAATTGCGGCGCTGGCTCAATTGGCGACGTGGACGGGATTTGGCGAGGATACCTTCGCACCCTGCTGGCGCGGAAGGGAAACTTCAACATATCAGAATTGGGAATTTGGTACAGGAGACAATCCGGCTGCGCCCACGGCAGCCAACAACCCGTACGGAAATCCGCAGGCAACTATAACAAGTGCGGATGGTTGGTATGATGAACTTTATTTTTATGGCAACCGCCGGGGTGCGTGGGGCTTAAACCCGCCTTTGTTTGGGCGGGGCAAAATCTCTCTGAGTATCCCAAACATGACTGGCTGCCAGCAGGACTGTGTTCAATATGTCAAGGTGCAGGTAACATTTTATCGGGACGGGTTGTTTTACACCAACGCCGAGCCAACCGTGAGCATCACTGGAGCGACTAAATTAAGATCCACCACACAAATTATTGATACCAACCCCGAATCGAATGATGAACAGTGGCTGGTGCAGCAGACGACTTGGAAAGTTGTGAATTACGGAACCAGTACGACAGTGGATGTTAACAGCGGCAATGGAGCAAATGATGGTGGCAGTATTATTGACCAGGTAATTGTTGATACCTATTTCCCAACTCGGGATAATGGGGATTTATATGTGCCTTGCTGGCGGGGGCAACCAGAAACAACTTACCAATCATGGAGTTTCCATGTAGATGGAAATCCTGCTACTCCGGAAATCAAAAACAACCAGGGTTCTCCCCAGGCGACTATTTCCACGGTAACAGGCGTTGGCTGGATTGAGTTCACGGCAGATTGGTTCATTGCCGGCTGTCGTCAAGGTGTATGGGATTTGGGGGCTTATGGCTCGGTGAATTTAACGATTCCAAGTCAGCAAGGCTCAGGAAGCTCGTTCAAATACATTCAAGTCCAAGTACTGCAGCTAATTCAAACTGGCTTGGGCTACAACACAGCCACAATAACAATAAGTGGAGCTGAAGAATTGAGCGAAAGTGAACAGGTGGTGGAAAGCGCTTCAAATACCTTCGGAACATTCACTTGGAAGGTTAAAAAGGTCACATTCCGCGTCTCGCCAGCGGCTGCCACCGATACCATTCAGATATCCTCGACAGGAGATTATGGCTTAATGATTGATCAGATCGTGGTTGACACTTTGACAATGGAAATCCCTTGGCCAGACAACATAACTGCCAGTGCCGACCCGGGGGCTTGTTCAAAGGCTGATGTGACATGGCAGCTTCCTGATGTTGACGACTGTAAAATTAAAGCAACGAACAGCTCACCTGCCAGTGGCTCCACTTTCAATGTTGGACAAACAACGGTAACCCTTTCAGTAACCACAGCAGAGAAAGTAGAAACCCACCAAATAACAGTAACCATAAGCGACAACGAACCGCCAGCGGCGAAATGCAAGGATATTACGTTGTTTTTGAGTGGCAGCGGGACGGCGACAATAGGTGCTGGTGACGTTGACAACAATAGTACCGACAACTGCGGCATACAGGCGATGGTAGTAGCGCCTAGCAGCTTCAGTTGTGAGAACGTTGGAGCAAACACGGTGACATTGACGGTGACGGATGTGAACGGGAACACGGCGGCGTGCACAGCGACTGTGACAGTGTATGACAATCAAGCGCCGACGATAACGGCGCCGGCGGATGTGACGGCGAATGCCGACAGCGGGAAGTGCTATGCGACAGGGGTGGAATTGGGGACGGCGGCGACTGGGGACAACTGTTCGGTGGCGAGCGTGGATAACGATGCGCCTGGGCAATTTCCGGTTGGGACGACGACAGTGACGTGGACGGTGAGGGATGTGAATGGGAACACGGCGCAGGCGACGCAGACAGTGACAGTGTATGACAATCAAGCGCCGACGATAACGGCGCCGGCGGATGTGACGGCGAATGCCGACAGCGGGAAGTGCTATGCGACAGGGGTGGAATTGGGGACGGCGGCGACTGGGGACAACTGTTCGGTGGCGAGCGTGGATAACGATGCGCCTGGGCAATTTCCGGTTGGGACGACGACAGTGACGTGGACGGTGAGGGATGTGAATGGGAACACGGCGCAGGCGACGCAGACAGTGACAGTGTATGACAATCAAGCGCCAGTGATAAGCGGGTGTCCTGGGAACATGGTTGTCAATGTGGAGCCCGGAACGTGCCAAGCAACTGTATCGTGGGAAGCGCCAACGGCTACGGATAATTGCACAGTAGCTTCGTTAACGCCAACGCATGCCCCAGGCTCGGTATTTAATGAAGGTTCAACAGTGGTAACTTATACAGCAATTGACGCTAGTGGTAACATGTCAAAGTGTAGCTTTATTGTTACTGTTACTGATAATACTCCGCCAGCAGTGACAAAAGGTTCAATTGCATCGTGTTACCAAAATGTGATGGATGCTGAAGTTGCTGCGATTGCGGCTACTGAGGCAGTGGATGCATGTGGAACGCCAATATTGACAGCCGAAACGGTTGGCACATGTTCGGCTATCATCATGGTGACGGCCAGGGATGGAGCCGGAAATAGCGCATCGGTAAGTTATGAAACACGGATTGATAATGAGGCTCCTGTTATTGGCGATATAACTGCCGTAGAAGGAACTGTTAATGTGAAAAATGGCGCAGCTACAGTTGTGCAAGGAACTGTTACGATAAAAGTGACTGCAACTGATAATTGTGGTTTGATAAATGCACGTCCTTCAGTTTCGCTAAAGAATGGCGCAAACGTCGAGGAAGCAACTTTTGTAGAGGAGAATCCGTCAGGGACGTTTACTTATACTTGGAATGTCAATGCCACTACAGCTAACGGAACATGGACGGTAATTGTCAATGCAGCCGATGGTTGCCAGACGTCGCAAGAGCAATTCACTCTAAATGTCAATAAAGCACAAATAACTGGTGAGGTGCAGTTGCAAGGGGTGACCGTAGCGTCATTAAATCGGAGTGTGGTGTTCAAGGCGACTGATTCTAACGGTACCGTAATTAAAACATGGAATGTGGCGATGAATTTCACGAGCGGTCATGGGACGTTTACGTTAACAGATGTGCCCGAAAACACAGTGCGGTTGAGCGCAAAGACCGACTGGACTCTGCGCCGTCGTCTCGGTGTTTCATTTGACGGGAATATGCAGGCAAATGTGAACTTTACTGGTGATTCGGGGATGCTTTTGGGTGGCGATGCAGCGGGGACCGCTTTGACAGAGGACGGATTGGATGTGGTTAACCTTGCGGACTATGGGGTATTGGCCAGCAAGTGGCTTACTAACGATCCGCGAGCCGACTTTGATGGGAATGGGACAGTTTTCACAGGAGACTATAATCTAGTTAAAATGAACATGAACAAGGTTGGGGATCCGGAATGAGTTATTGGAGAATTAACCCCAAGGCTGCGCAGCGAGTAAAGGGCACTTTGGGCTTAAAAGAATGAGCCAATATCCGCCGTGGGGAATAGTGGGTGGGATTAGAAACATGGTTGTCATATGAAAAAAAAGAATTGGCGATTGTTGTTGGCATGGATGCTAATGATGCCAATATTATGTTGGGTCGTGATTTCAGAGGATACCCAGGCGCCTTGTTGGAGGGGCAGGGAGATCACGACGTTGCAAGACTGGCAGTTTGAAAGTGATGCAAATCCAGCATCACCCACCACAAGTAATAATTCGTTTGGCAATCCGCAGGCAACATTTGTCGGCGCTGAGGATTGGTATGAACGTTTAATAGGTTTTGAAATTACCAAAAGCCGAACTGGATTGTGGAGCTTGTTTCCCGGTGGAAAGGCTGTTTTAAGTGTGCCAAATAAAGCGGATTGCACCGAGGGCTGCACGGCGTATGTGACGGTTCAAGTCACTTACTATCGTGACAATGTATTGTATAATTCGGATGTTTCTGTGTCATTAGCTGGAGCGACGAAGTTAATTGAATCCAAAACGTGTCTAGAAACCAATAGTGGAATTGGAAATATAGGAGAACAGTGGGTGCTGCACAAGACAGTGTGGAGAGTAAACAACTATGGAAACCAGTTTGGCATTGAGGTTATAGCGGGGCCTTCGGGCACGGTTTTGGATGAAACCATTGTGGATGTTTATCTGCCGATCAAAGATGATGGTGACAGAAACGAATTTAGACCATGTTGGAGGGGGGATTCGGCCAGCACATACCAATCATGGAGTTTTCACTGGAACAGCAGATCGTTGATTCCTGAAGACAAAAACAATTCTTATGGAATCCCGCAGGCTTCAATATCGGTTGGGACTGGAGTTGGGTGGGTGGAATTTGCCTCGGACTACTACATAGGAGGATGCCGTCAAGGACTTTGGGATTTGGGTGTTGGTGGGGTTATTACGTTATCTGTGCCTGGACAAAATGGGACGGCCAACTCAATCAGATACATCAGGGTACAGGTGTTACAATATAATGATGGAGTATTTTATCCAGGTTTTGCTGACGTTGTAATAAACGGGGCGACATTGATTAGAAAGCAACAACAGGTTATTGAAAGCATCCCCGGTTTTTTCGGCGGTGACTGGATTGTGGAGGAGACAGTGCTACGATTGTCTCCTGCATCTGCAAGCGACATTATTGAGATATCTTCGGCAACAGGGGCCTTGATTGATCAAGTTGTAGTTGATACCTTGACAATAGAGGTTCCATGGCCAGCGAACATAACTGCCAGTGCCGACCCGGGGGCTTGTTCAAAGGCTAATGTGACATGGCAGCTTCCTGCTGTTGACGGCTGTAAAATTACCGCAACGAACAGCTCACCTGCCAGTGGCTCCACTTTCGATGTTGGACAAACAACGGTAACCCTTTCAGTAACCACAGCAGAGAATGTAGAAACCCACCAAATAACAGTAACCATAAGCGACAACGAACCGCCAGTGGCGAAATGCAAGGATATTACGTTGTTTTTGAGTGGCAGCGGGACGGCGACAATAGGTGCTGGTGACGTTGACAACAATAGTACCGACAACTGCGGCATACAGTCGATGGTAGTGGCGCCTAGCAGCTTCAGTTGTGCGAACGTTGGAGCAAACACGGTGACATTGACGGTGACGGATGTGAACGGG
>Ga0078972_1016402_pt1 | contig 10986 bp, 10 predicted proteins | sample YelNatPaOPGAMG01_FD_67568 | JGI IMG/M metagenome (GOLD analysis project Ga0078972, IMG submission 67568) | Hot spring thermophilic microbial communities from Obsidian Pool, Yellowstone National Park, USA - OP-RAMG-01 (SPADES assembly) (version 2) | ecosystem: Environmental > Aquatic > Thermal...
TAATCGGGTGTGCCCTTGGTGGGCATCACCCAATCGGGAATAAACCGTTTGGTGTACTCCACGGTATAGTTATCGGGACAGGTGTAATACTTTTCAAATCCCGCATTCCGAACAAGGTTTTGACCGCTTGCTGCAATACAAGAAAGTGTTAAAAGGGTTATATTTATAAATTTACGCATTGCTTAAATTAAAAACCAGTTTTGGGAACTTTGCGCCAGTAAATGGCAACGCCGGCACACACACGGGAATCAGTGGCATCCTTGAACTCCTTCTTACTTGCCAGTACGGTTATTTCAAAAAGAACGTTTTTGGTTTTTTCAACGGTAAAACCTACGGTTTCAACGTAATCGTCGTTGGCGTTATCGTAAAAAACAGAGTTGTCGTCGGCATTAATAATTCTGAACTGAACAGGGTAGTAGCCCTTTTCGGTACAAATGCCAATTTTGTAGTCGTACCCGCCAAAAAGAACTACCTGATAGGTAAAGGTTTTTTTAGCCTCAACCAAACGGCTACGCGATTGTCCAAATCGTTTAAAATCTTCAATTTCGGGAGGTGTACAATCGCGTGTAGTATGAAAACCGGTGCATTGAGCATTAACCGTTACAAATGCCGCAACTACAAGTGATGCAGAAAGTATAATTTGTTTAAACATAGTCGATACTTTTAGGGTTAATACTTGAGGTCGATTAACTTTTTACGAACGTCGGAAACCATGCTGCGCAGCTGAGCCAAATCGGTTTTACTCAGTTTTGCTGTATCGCCACCCGAAATGGTGAAATGTTGCTTGCTATCGGTTACCACAGACTCGTTGTTGGCTTTTGCCAATTTCTCCTTAAAAAACTTGAATATTTTAGTAACATCATCGGTTAAGTTTTTAAACTCGGGTTTATCGCTGTTGTAGGCAATAAAGTTATTATAGTAGTTATCAAAAACCGCACTTTGATCAATAACCGTTGCTATTGCCTCATCGGGGTTTGCAGCATTCTCAATGGAATTAATACCGATATGTAACACCTCGATGGCAGCGCCAATACCAATCATGGAAAGCAATTCCCTATTGCCCGATTCAATAATGGTGTTATAGGCATTCTGTGAGAAATCCTCAAAAATGGCATCCAGCGAATCGGGGTTGTTAAGGTTTGCGTCGAAGCGCTTAAAGTAAGCGTCGTTAAGTATTGACCCAACCCCCAAATCGCGTGTTAGCTCCTGTAATGCCTTAAAATACTCCGACGAAGCATTCCGCTGATTGTAGTAGTTGGCATAGGCAAAATCGGCAAAGTAAACACCTAAAACCAAGGCTTTATGCTTCACCATAACTGCCTTTTTCTCAATGCCCAGTGGCGCCATGTAGCCATCGGAATACTTGATACCCGATGTAAGCACAATGCTCAACACCTCCGAGGGAGTGGGAAGCATTATTTCCATCTCGTCCTGTGCAAGGGTATCCTCGGTTAGTTCAGTATCGGCCTCAGACTGGTTAGTTTTTCCACCTGAGCACGAATAGGCCATTGCCGAAAGCAACAAAGCAAAAACCATGAAGTAATTTACGAATCGTTTCATAGGATATCGTTTTTAGTTTTAATTCATCGGATAAATTTTGAGAATTGCTAAGATAACTTATTTGTTGGTAAAAATCAATAGGGGAAGGATAAGGGGTAGAAAAAAAGAAAAGTTACCAGTAATTGGAAGTTATTAAATAAAGTCATTTAGTTTGGGCTAATGCACGGAACAGGCCCTTTTAACTTATATTAATAAACGCACGCGTCAGGAGACGCGCGCTAATGAGTGAATCCGTCGAAGCATCACTTTTCACCTTCAATCTTTTTACTAATGAGTTTCCTCGCAGGTGCTCGGAATGACAGGGGGCGTTGTTCTTGAGGTGGTAAGGAACGCTGATGACGCAGGTTGAGCAGATTCACAATGAGATACTAATAATACGCGCATTAACAAGTAATGCACGCGTCTGGAGACGCACACAAACAGGGGGGCAGAACAGAGGGGTGGCAGAACAATAGCACGCGTCTGGAGACGCGCGCGAACAAGGGGAACCAAACACTAATCACCAAACACTCTTTTTACCCTGAACGCCTTTGGTATTGCATCGAACATCAGAAGCATGTATGTGGCTATCAAAAAGAGTAATAAAACCAACACGTTAAACTCAAAAGTATCGAATAAGCGGTTGCCAATCCGTTTTGCAGGAGCCAGGAAATGCGCCCTGCCCCATTTGCTGGTAGGTAGCTTAAAAATAGGATCGATGGTTTGTACCAGTTTATTTTCGACTACCTGAATGGCAGTGATATTCTTACGTGCCAAGGTTAAATCGTCAACACCCCTATTGGTATGCATTTGCTTAAATTCAATAAACCTTTCGGCATTCTCAAATTGACCCTGAAGTTTTGCCGTTAGCTCATCCTTTTTTCTGATAGCTTTTGAATACTGCTGTTGTCGTTTACGTTGCAGGTCATCAAGTTTTATTTGCAGCTGGCGCAACTCAGGCGAGTTGGGCAAAGGTGTTTTATCAATATCGATATGTAATTGATTCAGGCCACTTTCTATCAATTTCTTATTACTTTCACATTTAGCTCCATCGGATTGGTTATAATTGTCGATAAGTTGAAATAGCTTTGGTATAAGATATTGCGATTGAATACGGCTTTGACTCTCAGCCATGTCGATTTCAAAAAAATGCCTCTCGTACTGGTTGTTCTTAAACTGATACACAAGTAAAGTCTCCATTCCCCACATCGAAGGCGAAACTATACCAATAAAAGGCACATACTCCGGATTCGACAACCGGTGGTTCATTCTATCGAATGGGATGGTTATACCGCTAAGGATTATTTGTGGAATCACCAAAAAGGGTACGATAAGGTATGCTGCCGAAAGCGACTTAAATACGGTTGAAACAATTAATCCGGCTATATTGCCAAAGAATCCCATTAAAAGCAGGATAATCCATATTGGTATAAACATCCCTTTAACTTTAAGGATGTATATTGATACTGCCGTATAGATTAGTGTCTGAAGAACCGTTAATCCAAAGTAAAATAGCACTTTTGAGTTATAGTAAGCCTTACGGCTTAAAAAAAGAAATGCTTCGCGCTTATTTACATTGGCATCCTTAATAATGCTGTCCGACGTAACAATCATTCCCAAAAACATGGATGCTATTATGCTGGTTAAAAAGAAGATAGGAATATTATAGTTTTCGTAAAAGATGTATGTATAACCGCCCGATTCGTTAGGCGACGAATACTTGCTAAAAAAAGCAATAACGGCTGCTAACAATACCGGTATAATAAATGCGAAGACAAAAAACTCTAAATCGCGCAGCTTGCTTAAAGTTAACCGTTTAAGAAATACTTCAAGTTGTAATATCTTGTTTGCTTTAACTGCTCGAACTTCTGGCAGTGGGTTTGCGAATTCCTCGGGTTCGTCAAAAGGTATAAAACGGCTACTCCAATCAATAGGTGATACTTTGCGAATTTCGGTCAGTTGCCCAAACTCATCAACCTGTTTCTCATCAATGATATCGAAAATCTCGTCGGATTTGATATTTCGACAGGTGCTACATTCCACCTCATCGGCATCAATACGGCCAGCTTGCGACTTGAAGTAACGAACCGCCTCAAGCGGATTGCCGTAGTAAACCATGTAGCCGCCCTGGTCAAGAACAAGTATCTTATCGAACAAGCGGTATATTTCAGCCGAAGGTTGGTGGATATTCACCAAAACCAATCTGCCGGAAAGGGCTTGCTCCTTAAGCAACGACATCACCCTTAGCGAATCGGACGACGACAAACCCGATGTGGGCTCATCGACCAGCAGTAGCTTTGGTTCCCGAATGATCTCCGTAACAATATTTAAACGTTTTCGCTGTCCTCCGCTAATATTACGCGAGAGCGAACTTCCAACTTTTAAATTGCGGATTTGGTAAAGCCCAAATTCAGCAAGCTTAGCATTGACCAATTCCTTGGTTTGTTCAACGGATAGGTTACCCAATGCAAGTCGAGCTGTGTAGTATAAGTTTTCGAAAACGGTAAGATTCTCAAACAGGGAATCGTCCTGTGGAACAAAACCAATCAGTTTTTGGATGTAGTCCAGATTATCGGAGTATGGTAAACCATTCAGGGTGATACTTCCTCGCTTTGGGATTAGTGTGCCATTTAAGAGATTAAAAAGGGTGGATTTACCAACCCCGCTACCTCCCATAACACCAACCAATTCACCCGATGTAGCCGTTAAAGCAAGATTATGTAAGCCAAACTTTGACTTGGGATAGTTAAACTCAATATTTTTTAACCTTAGCGTTATGGGCTCATGCCCCGATAAGCCTTTAAATTGCCCAATAACTTTACTATAAAACAGGATGGGCTTCCCATTCAGTGATAGTACTGAACCACTCTGGAAAGCATAAACCGCTTTGGGCTGAATTGGCTTAGAGTTTAGCTGAAGGCTATCCTTGCCCTGAAAACGGAAAAAAATGGCCGAAATATCGGGGAAATATACAAATACCAAATACCCTTCAATTTGCTCACGCTGAATAAAATGGAAACCCTCTAAATCGGGATTTTTCGATTTTACAATCAGGACATTTTCCCGGTCGGTTACTTCGTAAAGTTTCCCTGAAACAAAGCTATTACATAGGTTGTAGGTTGCGGTTGATATTTTTAGATCATCGGCAATTTGTTTAATTATTCCCGATAGGTTATCGGATTTTGAAAGCAGGATTGAATTTTTCTGCACAAAAAGGGCAAATTCAAGAAGGTTTATGAGCAGTAGCAGGCGCTGCTGAATTGAGCTACTTCTATTAAGTTTTGTACAAATTCTATTGATATCAACGCTGCTGCCGGTTATTTTTTTCTCCCTGATTATCTGCTTTAACTCTTCCTTTTGTTTTTTTCCTACCCTTGCATTTACCATTCGGGTAAAAAGAACCTCGGTGTAAATTTCGGCAAGTCGCTGCAAGCTGGCATCGCCATCAAGAACAATATGGGCAAATAGGTTAACCTGCGAATTAACAAGTAGTTCATTCATGGCTACTACGAATTGGCAATGGCTATTTCCATTACAGTATGTCCGCTATCTTTTGATATGGTAAAAGGGATACCAAATTTGTTAAAGCTCTGAACAAAAAGGGCAATATCAATCTCGGCCGACTGATTATCGAAAAACTGTTTAAACTTATCGGCTACGTAACCATTGTCGAATGCCGTTATTGTAAGTTTGAGATGCCGTTCTTCGCCACCCACCTGTATGGTTGAGCCGGTTTCCAGAACCGACATAAACTGCTCAAAAACAATTAAAATGGATTGGTAAATAATATCCCTCCCGGCTTCAACCTCAATTCCGGCTATATTTTGGTTGAGTTCGATTTTTACGCCGTAAAAGTTGATAAAATCGTTTAGCTCAAGTATGGCATGCTTGAGTAAATCGACAAGATTGAACTTTTCCGGAGAAACCTGAAATGAGGGATTAACCAAATCGGAAAGCAGCTGCGATCGTAACGAAAACTTCTCGAACCTAACGGTGCTAAGTTCGAGAATGTGAAGAATTTCAAGCAGGTTAGGGTCGTTACTTAGTGAACGTATTAGCTGAATTGGGCCGGTTATACCGTTAAGCAGGGTTCGCGATTCAAATCCAACCTGACGTAAAATCTCGGAATGCGCTGAGTAATCGTTTGGTTTCATGGCTAACTTATGTCAGCCTAAGGTAATAAAAAAAACTGAAAGGTGTTCAGTTCTCTATCAACTTCCCCTCACTTTTTGCTACTACTGTAGCAATCATGGCATCGCCGGTAACATTAACAGTAGTGCGCAGCATATCCAATGGTCTATCAATGGCAAGGATTAAAGCTAACCCCTCAACAGGTAACCCAACGGAATTGAGTACAATAATAAGCATAACAATACCGGCACCTGGAACACCGGCCGAACCAATAGATGCGAGGGTTGCAGTTATGAGTATGGTAAGAAGTTGAACAAGGGTGAGCTCTATTCCAAAGACCTCAGCAATAAAAACGGTTGCCACAGCTTGGTAAAGGCTGGTTCCGTCCATATTTATGGTAACCCCCACAGGCAGTACAAAACTCGATATTTCATTAGGAACTTTAAGTTCCTTTTCAACCTGCTCCATGGTTACAGGCAAAGTGGCAGCACTTGAACTTGTGGAAAAAGCCACCAGTTGGGCAGGGAATATGGCACGGTAAAACCTTTTAAAGCTTACCTTGGCATATATCCATAAAAATGTAGGGTAAGCCAAAGCAATAATTAAAATAAGTCCCATTACAACCGTTAGAGCGTAAAGTCCTAACGAAGCAAAAAGTTGAGCCGATGATCCTAAATCGGTTCCCACAAAATCGACTAAAAGCGACACCATTAAGGCGAAAACACCAAAGGGTGCAAAAAGCATAACGATATCAACTATTTTTAGAATCACGTCGTTTAAACCGGAAATAAAGTCTTTTACCACTGTAACCTTTGAATTGGGGACAAGAATTAACGCAACCCCAAAGAGGATGGCAAAGAAAATGACCTGCAACATCGAGGTATTGCTCGATGCTGCGCTAACTACGTTTTCAGGGACAATATCTACAAGGAATTGCAGGGGCGATTGCTGTGTGATGCCCTCGGCAGCCTGCTGCCGTTTGGCCAAATCGAGCGAATACTTTTCGAGTAACTCAACCCTCTTAGCCTCGTTAACGTAACTCCCAGGTCTTATTAGGCTTACAAGCACCAGCCCAATGGAAACAGCAATAATGGTTGTTACAATATAAAGCGAAATGGTTTTAATCCCCAATTTCGATAAACGGCCAACATCGCTCAAGCCACTAATCCCACTTACCAGCGAGGCGAAAATTAACGGCATGGCTATAAGCTTTAGCAGGTTTAAGAAAATGGTACCAAAGGGCTTGATGTAATCGGTTGCAAAGTGCTGAATCCCGAAAATCACAATCAAGAATCCAAAGATCAAGCCAAGTAGCATGCCTATGAGAATCTTGGCGTATAAGGGAAGGTTGCGAAGCATAGGCAAGGTTAAAGGTTGAAGGTTAAAGGATTAAATAATTCAATATTTAAGATTTCAGATTCAAGATTCAAGATTTCAGATTTCAGAACCTGTCCCGCATTAGCGGGAACCTGTCCCGCATTAGCGGGAACCTGTCCCGCATTAGCGGGATTAAAAGTTTCAGATTTCTAAAATCCAACTAGAGCGGATCGACTGTTCCCCTGAACTCACCAGTAAAGTGGATGAGGTCGGCTGTTTGGATGTCAATTTTATAGCTCATGACCCTGCCGAGGTTAACCACGTCGAATGTACCGGCTTTGATTATAAAAACCTTTCCGGTATCCTGAGCAAAATCATAGTTATAGTAAACCTTGCAGGTATCGGCGGTAAAGGTGCCTTTTTGTGAAAAAATATCGATTGTGTAAAGCCCGTTCTTAACCTCGGCACTGTTTTCGGAGTAAATGTAGGCAGTAATCAGTGCGCCAGTCCCTGTAAACTTTCCGGCATCGGTGCTATAGCTTACACCTTCGCCAAGTAAAGTAACAACATAGGGTGTAGCCCCCGTTGGTAAAGCATTGCTATACTTATGGCTATAACCACGGTAGAGGGTGAACTGCCCATCGTTGAACTTGATGATATTTAGGGTTTCATCGTCATTATCGTTTTTACAGCCGGTTACAATAGCCAGAACCATAAAAACCATCCCCAAAATTTTACCTTTCATAGGGTATAGGTTTAAGGTGTATTGTAAATATTACTGCTAAAATAGAAAAAAGTTACGGAAAATAAAAAAAGGGGTGAATTAATTCACCCCTTTGATTTTATAGTCGAACAAACCTTTAGTGGCTGTGACCCTCGCCATGAACATGTCCATGGCTGATTTCTTCGGCTGAAGCCTCGCGAATTTTTTCAACCTTACCGGTGAAGTAAAGATCCTTACCGGCCAACGGGTGGTTAAAATCCATTACTACTGAATTATCGGTAACTTCAACCACGGTTCCGTCAAGGGCATTACCTTCGGAATCGCGCATGGGTAAACGATTACCAATAACCAATAAGTCTTCCTGAAGTTCTCCGTCGATAACAAAAATTTCTTTAGGCAGCTCAACTATGGCCATATCGTTAACCTCGCCGTAGCCATCTTTACTGGGAATCATAAACTCGAAGGAATCGCCTTCGGTAAGATCTTTAATATTATCCTCGAAAAGGGGCAGGAGCTGGCCATGTCCGTAGAGGAATACAAGTGGATTATCTGCTTGTGCAGCATCAATCAAATCGCCATCAACCTTGAGTTCATAGCTAATTGATACAACTTTGTTTTTTGAAACGTTCATGTAAATTGATTTAAAATATTAATTCATCAAAGAAACTACTTTCTTTTGGTATAAACAAACATCTAAAGTTAATTGTTCGCAAACGGACTTTACATTTTTTTTACCCTCAGTAAACAAAAAACATAAAATGATGTTGTTTATTCAAATATTAGTTACATATTTGTAATGTTTTAAAACAATCAATTTATTCACAATTTATTTTTAAGTAACATGAAAGGTAAAGTAAAATGGTTTGATGCAGCAAAAGGCTACGGCTTTATTCAAACCGAAGAAGGTAACGATGTATTCGTTCACTACACAGGAATTCAACGCGAAGGTTTCAAACGCTTAGACGAAGGTCAAGCCGTTAGCTTCGAGATTTCTGAAGGCAAACGTGGTCCTCAGGCCACAAATGTAGTTGTGTTAGAATAACAATTATTCCTAACATAATAAAAGAAAAGGCCTCGGTTACGAGGCCTTTTCTATTTTTAGAATGTGATGGAGAACCTTAGTATTGGGTTCGATGTATAGGGCGAGTACCGATTATCGGTCAGGTCCCAGAGAATAAGAAAGTTAACAGCAGCCCTATCGCCTAGGCGTTGACGCCAACCACCACCTACCATATACATCCTAATCCAACCCTTACCTTGAGTAGATGTGATGTCGAAAAATTGACGGTCAAGGTAAAGATTTTCGAACTCACCATGAATTACAAAACCGCCATGAAACTTAACGCCAAAGGCTTCATTAAAATCGGGGATGGGTAAAATATCGGTAAAACCAGAATATCCCCAAATGGTAGTAGTTACCGGTTTTATACTGGTGCTCGACGGGTCAAAGCTAAAGCGCTCGCGTCGGTATGTATAGCGCCCCCCTACTCCAACCGACCATTGCGGGAAAATCCAAATCCCTCCCTGAGGCAGTACATCAATTTGGGTTATACGGTTGCCAATGGCAAGACCTATGCTTCCGCCAAAGTATAATCTATCGGAAAATTGTTGAAAATCGCCATGTTTCCGCTGCGAAAACGATTGAATAGTTACAATTAACAATATGGTCAGTAAAAACGTCCTTTTCCGCATGGTGTTATCAATAGCTTTTTATGTTGAACACAATATTAGGCATTTATGTTTAAATAATTAACTTTATATGCGTTAAAAATCAATAGCAATGAACATAGTAATTACAGGTGCATCACAAGGTATTGGCTATGCAACAGTAATTGAGTTAGCCAAATACACTGAACATACCATCGTTTGTATAGCTCGAAACAAGCAAAAGTTAGTAACCCTAAAAAATGAGGTTGAAAGCATCAACCCAAAAGCTAAAATAATTCCAATAGCATTTGATTTAACCAAAATAAGCCAAAATGCCGAAGATTTAAGCAAAAGCATAAAAGGCTACATAGATAAAATTGATATCCTGATTAATAACGCAGGGCTGCTATATGCAAAACCATTAACCGACCTGGGTCTTGAAGAAATCCGCAATATGGTAGAGGTAAATTACTTTGCTCCGATGCTGCTAATAAAACAGCTCATACCTTTTATGGGCAACAGTAGCCATGTGCTAAATATTAGTAGCATGGGTGGGTTTCAGGGAAGCGTAAAGTTCCCTGGGCTTTCGGTTTACGCCTCATCAAAAGCAGCTTTGGCATCGCTTACAGAGAATTTAGCCGAGGAAAATAAGAAGAGTGGCATTTCGTTTAACTGTTTAGCCCTAGGTGCTACCGATACCGAAATGCTACGCGAGGCCTTTCCCGATTACAAAGCACCTTTAACGGCCCAGGCTATGGCAGGTTTTATTGCCTACTTTGCAGTTCATGGCCATAAGTACTTTAACGGGAAAATACTACCCGTAAGCCTAAGCACACCATAAAAAAGGAAGGTTAAAGGTTAAAAGTTAAAGAATAATGGATCAGTTGGAAGTAGTTGGTTGATGGTTGATACTGAACTCAACGGGTTTGACACTGTGTTACTGTTTTAGTTGATGGTTGTTTGTTGTTTGTTGATAGTTTGAGAGTGACCCGTCACCTCTTGTCATGCTGAGCGAAGTCGAAGCATCACTTTTTACCTTCAACCCTATTCTAATGGAATTTCTAGGCACAGTCGATCCCGATATATCGGCAATCGGAATGACAGTGGGCGTTGTTCGTTACCCACGGCTTTTCTATACTCCAAAAAAAAGAGGGGCATTTGCCCCTCCTCTTTATAGTTCATCATTAATTTTACTTATACTCCTTGGGCATTACCTCGCCTTTAAGCACCATTAAGCCGTTCATGGCAAGCGCTTGCATTTCATCCTCGCCGGGATAAACGGCAACTGGGGCAATAAAGCCAACCATTTCCTTGATATAATCTACCAAATCGGGGTTGTGAGCTATACCTCCGGTAAGAATAATGGCATCGACCTTACCTTTAAGAACAACAGCCATAGCGCCAATGGCTTTGCCAATGTTATAGGCCATTGCATCCTGAAGAAGCTTGGCCTTAGCATCGCCGGCACGGGCTTTAAGTTCAATCTCGTAGGCGTCGTTAGTACCTGCATGGGCAACCAAACCACCCTTTCCCGTAAGCATCTTTTTCACCTCATCGTAGGTAACTTCACCGCTGAAGCAAAGCTTAGCCAGTTGACCTGCCGGAACAGTTCCTGCGCGCTCTGGCGA
>Ga0078972_1004604_pt1 | contig 10985 bp, 10 predicted proteins | sample YelNatPaOPGAMG01_FD_67568 | JGI IMG/M metagenome (GOLD analysis project Ga0078972, IMG submission 67568) | Hot spring thermophilic microbial communities from Obsidian Pool, Yellowstone National Park, USA - OP-RAMG-01 (SPADES assembly) (version 2) | ecosystem: Environmental > Aquatic > Thermal...
GCCCCATCTGGAACAGAACGCCGGGCAGCGGCGGCTTCGCCCCTCGGGGGATGTAGAGGTTGGCGGAGACGTAAACTCCCGGCCAGCTTTCATAGAGCAGCTTCTCCACGCGGTAAGCCCGACGTTCGAATCCGCCAATCACTTTGGCATTGAGCGGCGTACGCTCCGGCATGCCGCCAATCAGTTTCCAGAAGGTTTCGCGGACCCAGTTTTGGCGGCGGCGGACATCTTCCCGACGGCGGAGCGCAGCCAGCTCGCGATTGCGCCGATCCCAGGCTTCATGGGCGAGCGAACGCAACCAGGCGGGCCAGCAGCGAGAATAATCTCGGTAATAGCTCGTTGGGAAAAGGGCTGGGGCGTCACCCGTAGCGCGTACGTCGGGCGCCAGCCCGGCAGCGAAAAGAGACATGCAGCGCCTGCGGGTCACACGACAAGTGTAGCTGCTGCGAAAGCCCGGCAGCGTGTCGCGGACCGGCTTGCCAGAGATTCAGTGCGGACGACGGGTACTGACGGGCTGCGTCACGGGCGCCCGGAGCCGCGGCAGACGTTGAAGCTTGCGCAAGTGCTCGGGTGCGCTTGCCGGTGAGGAACGGTCCTCAAGTTTGGGAAGCGGCGCAGGTTCCCGGAGCAAGAGCGCAGGATCCGGTTTCGGCGGAGCGGCCATCGGGGCAGGCGGCTTGCGGGATGGCACTTTCTGGGATTTACCGCTGCCGCCGACGACGCGGGGACTGCGGGCTTGGGCTCCCAGTTCGACATCCTCTTCCGCCAGCCATTCGAGCAACGGGTTTTTCTTGTGCTTCTCCGTGCTTGCCATGCCTGCGCCTCCTCGGCTATTGAACTTATCGGCCGCCCGGGGGCCGGCCAGCCCAACCCCCTTGACCGGCCACGCTCTGGTTCGATTCTAGGCCGGATCTGTGCGGGAAGCAAGCAAAAACATAACAGTTACTGTCGGGGGCAGGCGGGTCGGCCGCCCCTTGGAGGGCAGGTGGCCTTCAGTGATCTGCCTTGGGGAACCGCGCAATCAGTTCGCGCCAGGCTCGCTCATCAAAATTGAGCTTTAGTCGTTCGCGACCAATCCCTTGCGCCTCCGAAGCGCGGGGCGCCTGTTTTTGCTGGCACCGTTTCAGCAGGAGGGCAGCTTCGTCGTCCTCCGGGGCGAGCTCCAAGACTCTGGCCAGATAATCGGCGGCCCGCGCAAACTCGCCGCGCTTCCACAAACTGTAACCGACATTGAAATTGAAGTCGGGGTCGTCGGGGTCCCCTTCCAAGGCTTGCAGGAATCCGTCCAGAGCGTCCGGGCGGTTCAGGCGGGCGCGGACGACTGCGAGGTTATTGAGAACCTCGTTCAGCGGGAGTTGCTCCGCCAACCGGGCCAGCACCGATTCGGCGGCTGTGAATTCCCCGGTGTAATAGCGACACAGGCCCAAGAGGAATTGGGCGCGCCAATACTTGCTCGATGCGGGGCGCACTTTTTCCAGCCAGCCCGCCGCCAGGCGATACTGTTTGCCCTCGAAATGCAAACGCCCCAACTCGAACAGAGGCGCCGAGAAGTCGGGCGCCAAGCGCGCCGACTGGGCCAGGAAGCGATGCTTTTGCTCGCGAGTTTCCGCCAGCAGCCCGCGTACGTACTGCTCGAGTGCGTCCAGCCGGACTGGGGGATTGTCGCGCAGGAATTCGGCGAGCGCCGGGACCGAATCGGGGTGGAGATGACGGAGCACTTGCCAGGCGAGTCGGCTTTGCAGTTCGGAGAGGCTGTTCAGGGAACCCTGTTCCACCCCGCAGTTTTCCATCCTCAGTCGCCTCAGGTCCAGACAAAAGGCTTCCAGCCTGATGGAGGCGTGCGAGCTATCGGAAGTGGACCCAGGGGCGGGAAACACTTCGTACTCTCCCGACACTGCCACGGCCACATCGAGTTCCTCAGCGATTTTGATCAGGGATCCGCGGGTGAGGCGGGCCGAAGGGGCAAGGGAAAGCCGCTGGCAAGCCATCAGGCGCGCGTCTCGGTCCACGACCAGGATGCCCTGACCGGCGACGGCCTCGCTGATGCGTTCCGCGAGGCTTTCACCGACCCAGTCGAGCTCGGACCGGGAACGGTTGCTGAAGGGGAGGACAACGACGCTCAGGATCCCCCTGTTGTCATGCTCAGTGGGTATGAGCGACTCAGCGAGGCTAGAAGCTGTCGCGGCAAGGACTAGCAGAGCGGGGAGCCGTCGCATGCACTGGGCCCGAGTGTAGCAAACGGCTCCCTGCCCTTGCTACAGTGCTGCTGGGCTACCGGATGCTCGCGAAGCGGTTGACGCCTTCAGGGAGTTATGGGCGTGCGGCGGGTTGATCGCCGCTCTCGATGGTGATCAATCGAAGACCAGCCGGAGGTTGGTGCCGCCGAGACGGATTTCCTGGATGCGGGCTTTCCCCTCACCGGCCGCGTACCGCACAGAGGTCGAGCTGAACTTGGTCTCGGCGTTCTCGACCTTGACGGGCGCTTCGACCCGCTGTTTGCCGGCTCGCAAAATTGCCTTTCCGTCTTGCAGCTCCAGCCGGTATTCGCCGGGTTTCAGTTCAGTACCCGCGACGATGGAGGGCTGGAAAAGGGTAACGGAATAGGTCTTGGCGCTGGCAATCCCGACGGCCAGCAGGACAAAGAGAACCAGCAGTTTCTTCATGTTTGGCATCTCCTTAACCGGTTGGTAGATCATCAGCAAACCGTTTGGGACAGCCGGTTGGCTTCCCAATCTGGAAGACGATCCGCGCGGGAAAAGGTTCCCGCTTTCGGCAGCCATTCAGATTCGGGCAATGTTCACTGGTTCAGGAATTGCCGTACGATCTCGCTCGCCGCAGCTTGAACGTGCGGCTGGTCTCCGAAACCATCCAGCCACACCACGCCGGGTTCGTGCCGGAACCAAGTCCACTGACGCTTGGCGTAGCGTCGCGTGTTGCGCTGTGCGTAATAGATGGCCTTGCGAAGATCCAGCTCGCCGCGGAGGACCTGAAGGGCCTGGCGGTACCCGTGGGCCTGAAGCGGCTTGATCGTCTCGGGGTAACCCATGGCGAGGATGCGCCGGACCTCATCCAGCAAGCCGGCCTCGAACATGCGGACGCAGCGCTCGTCCAGGCGGCGGTAAAGCTCCTGCCGCGGAGGGTTGAGAGCAAGTTTGAGCACGCGGAAGCCTTGCAGGGGCTGGCGCCCCGCTGCGAACCAGGAGGAAAGAGGGCGTCCGGTCAGCATGCATACCTCGACGGCGCGCACGAGCTTGTGGCGATCCGAAGGGTGGATCCTAGCGGCGGCTTCCGGATCGTAACGCCGCAGAAAGCGATGGAGCAGGCCCGGACGCCGAGTCTCGCGCTCCATGAGCCGGCGGCGGAGGTCCTCATTGCGGGAAGGACCGGGGAAGAGGCCATCCACGAGGGCGCGCAGATACAAGCCCGTTCCCCCTACCACGAGCGGCAAACGCCCGCGCGCAACGATTTCGGAAAGGACGGCGCGCGCCCGCCGCGCATATTCGCCCGCTGTAAAAGGTTCGTCCGGATTCACGATGTCGAGCAGGTGGTGGGGAATGCCGCGCTGCTGCTCGGGGGTCAATTTCGCGGTGCCGATGTCAAAGTAACGGTAGACTTGGAGAGAGTCGCAGTTGAGGACCTCCCCGGAAAACCGGGCGGCCAGGTGCAGCGCGAGCTCGCTCTTGCCCGAACCCGTGGGGCCGAGCACTGCCACGAGCGGAGCTGGTTTGGCTTGCGACATCGGCTCTGATCCCAGTCTAACGACGGGTCAGGTGGTAAGCGTGGCTACATCGCAGCCGCGCTATACTAGGGGACGAGTGGTCGGAGAGCCCGTGGGGTCGGAAGGCGATTCTGCTGCGCGGGTTTCGGGCATCACGATGTCGCTGATACAAAGAGTAGCACTTCTGTTTTTGTTGGCTGTTGTGCTCGGGGCCGGTCAGGGTGCCCCGGGGGCCGCCAGCGAGGTGGATAGCCGCGCCACAGCATACTACCACTTCACCATGGGTCATCTCTACGCCGAGCTGGCTGGCATGTACGGAAACCGCTCGGAGTACGTAGACAAGGCCATCGAACACTACAAGGCCGCGCTGAAGGCGGACCCGGGCGCTGCCTTTCTGGCTGAGGAGCTGACGGACCTTTACATCCAGGCGGGTCGCTTGCGCGATGCCGTGGTGGAGGCAGAGCAGATGCTGGCCCGCGACCCCGGCAACGTGGAGGCGCATCGCATTCTCGGCCGGATTTACAGCCGGATGATCGGCGATCCCGCGCAGGGGCGCCTCGATGAGGGGATGCTGCGGCGCGCCATCGAGCAGTTTCAGAAAGTCACCGAGAAGGATCCCTCGGATGCCGAGGCCTTCGTGACGCTGGGGCGCCTGTATCGGTTGGCGCAGAATTCCGTTGAGGCCGAGAAGGCGTTCCAGAAGGCTCTCGAGCTGGACCCCGACAACGAGTACGCCCTGCATGGGCTTGCGCTTTTGTACTCCGATTTGGGGGACACGAAAACGGCGGTCCAGATGTGGGAACGGCTGGCGCAGCGGAATCCCCATCCACGGATTTTCCGGGCGCTGGCTGCCACTCTGTCCGAGGCCCGCGATTACTCAGGCGCGGTCGCCGCGCTCCGGCGTGCCTTGGAGCTGGCGCCGAAGGACACCGAGATCAAGCGTGAGCTTGCCGAGAACCTGCTCCTGAAAGGGGACTACAACGAAGCGGCTACGTTGTACCGGGAGCTGGCCGACGCCAACCCGCGGGAGGCCCAGTATCCGTTGCGCCTCTCCCAGATTTATCGTCAGCAGGGGGATCTGAAAAAAGCGCGGGAGGCGCATGAGCGCGCCAAGGCGCTCGATCCCGGCAATCTCGAAGTTCAGTACAACGAGGTCAATCTGCTGGAGGCCGAGGGGCAGCTGGCCAGTGCCATTGCGCGATTGAAGGAGATTCTGAATAGTACTGCACGGGTGGCATACGCGCCGCCCGAGCGCGCCAATCGCGTCATGCTGCTCGAGCGGCTCGGGCTGATGTACCGGGCGAACGAGCAGCCGAACGAGGCGGTTGAGGCCTTTCGGCAAATGGCGCAACTGGATGCCGACCTGGGCGCCAGGGCGGCGGCGCAGATCATCGAGACCTATCGGGCCGCCAAGCAGTTTGCGCAAGCGGAGCAGGAAGCTGAGAGAGCATTCAAGCAGTACCCGAACGATCGGATGCTCCGGCTGGTGCGGGCTTCTTTGCTGGCCGACCTCGGGCGCGGGGCCGAGGCGGTAGCGGAAGTCAAGCGGTTGCTGGACGGCTCGAAAGACCGGGAGACGTACTTGGCCTTGGCGCAAATTTGCGAAAAAACGAAAGACTTCGCGGGGATGGCGGCAGCGCTGGACGAGGCCGAGCGTCTTTCGCAGTCCGACGAGGAACGGGAGGTGGTCTTCTTCATGCGCGGCGCCATGTACGAGCGCATGAAGAAGTACGATCAGGCGGAGGCCGAGTTTCGCCGGGTCCTCAAGATGAATCCGCGGAACGCCTCGGCGCTCAACTACCTGGGGTACATGTTTGCCGACCGCGAAGTCAACCTGGAAGAGGCGCTAGAACTGATCCAGCGGGCTGTGGAGCTGGAGCCCAACAACGGCGCATATCTGGACAGTCTTGGCTGGGTTTATTACCGCCTCGGGCGTCTGGATGAGGCCGAGCGCTATCTGCGGCTCGCGCTGGAGCGTGTCCCGCGGGATCCCACAGTGAACGATCATTTGGGCGACGTCTTGTACCGCCAGGGCAAGATCAAGGAGGCCATCGCGCAGTGGCAGATCTCACTGAAAGAGTGGGAAGCCGGCTCGAAGGCCGAACTCGAACCGGATGAGGTAGCAAAGATCCAGAAGAAACTCGAGGGAGCGAAGAGCCGGCTGGCAAAAGATGGCGGTAAGGCTTCCCCCCGCTGAAGGGGATCACGCTGCCGGGACTTGCCCGCGCACGCTTCTCAGGGTTTCGCGGATAATTTCGATCGCCCTCACGCAGTCAGTCTCGCTCACGTCGTAGTGGGTGACCAATCGAAGCTGATGTGAGCCCGTCGGATTGATCAGTAGTCCCTGTGTTTTCAGGCGGGCGCTGAGGTCGGGGGCAGAGATGCCTGTCGCCGAAATATCCATGATCACGATGTTTGTCTGGACGGGATGGGGGATTGTCACGCCCGGCATTTCGGCCAGAGCTTGAGCCAGAAGGCGGGCGTTGCGGTGGTCTTCGTGAAGTCGGGCGGGCATTTGCTCGAGCGCGATGAGACCCGCTGCTGCCAGTACTCCGGCCTGGCGCATTCCGCCGCCGAGGCGCTTGCGATAGAGGCGCGCCTCGGCGATCGCGTCACGGGATCCAACGAGAAGCGAGCCCACGGGTGCACCCAAGCCTTTAGAGAGACAAAACATGACGGTATCGGCACCCCGAGCGAGTTCGTGAACCGGACACCCGAGGAATGTGGCAGCGTTGAAGAGCCTGGCGCCATCCAGGTGAACTCTCAGGCCAAGGGCGTGTGCGCGGTCGCAGATTTCGCGAAAGACGTCGGGCGGATAGACAGTGCCGCCCGCCATGTTATGAGTGTTTTCGAGGACGATGAGGCCTGTGGGGGCCCAGTGCGGACCCAGGGGACGGATGTGGGGTTCGATGAGGCGCCAGGTGAGAATACCGTGTTCAGCTTGGATGGGCCTTGGCACGCAGCCCGCAAACCAGGCCATCATCGCCAGCTCGTAGTTGAAGACGTGAGAACGCGCCTCGCAGATGACCTCCTGCCCGTGGCGGGTGTGGAGCTTGACAGCGATCGTGTTGCCCATCGTACCGCTGGGGACGAACAGGGCGGCTTCCTTGCCCATGATTTCGGCGGCGCGTTCCTCCAGCCGGTTGACGGTGGGGTCTTCGCCGTAGACGTCATCGCCAACCTCAGCTTCCGCCATCGCGCGGCGCATGGCGGGAGTGGGCTTGGTTACGGTATCGCTCCGGAGATCTATCAGGCGTTCTGGCATAGCTGCGGATCTATTCAGGGTACAGCATCTGGAGGGTAGGCCGGTTGGGGATTCGGGACGAGGATCCTCTGGGCAGCGACGTTCATCTGGTAGGCTTGATGACCGGAATGGTACTCGAATGTATTCCGTATTCCCGATTGCCGGGCGCTACTCGGCTCGCGGGAGACTTCCTGTACGCGTTCGAGAAGGTCGCGCGGTTCTACGTGTACGATCCATGGGACGCGGCCTCCGTGCTGCGGCGAGTTGAGAAGATGGACTACCCGCGGAACAGGCGGGAAGCGCTTGTCCAAGTGCTGCGTGTACAGAATCCCGGATCCGAGGCAGTGGAGCGGTTGCGGGAGCCGGATACGGTCGTTGTGATCACTGGGCAGCAGGTTGGGTTCCTGACCGGCCCCGTTTATACGTTGTACAAGGCGCTGAGTGCGGTGAAGGTCGCGCAGGAATTGTGTGATCGGGGAATCCCTGCGGTGCCAGTGTTCTGGATGGCGACCGAGGATCACGATTACGACGAAGTGGCGGAGTGCTGGGTCTTTGACCACCGCGGCGCGGCTGTGCGTATGCACGCCGGTCGGACTGAGGGCGCGGGGGTGCGGCCGTGCGGGGAGTTGGACGTGCCCGAGTGGCCCATCGAGATGTTGGAGAGTACGCTGGGGCAGCTTCCGCATGGCAGGAAAGCGGTTGACCTGGCCAGAAAGTTTTACCGCCCCGGGCAGCGCTTGGCCAGGGCATTCGGGGGACTGCTTGGAGAACTCGTCGGAGAGGGCAGGCTAATGCTGTTCGATCCTCTGGGGCCTGAAGCGCGGGAGCTGCTGGCGCCGATACTGATGGAGGCAGCAGAAAGGGCGCGGGAGCTTGTTGAGGCTGTGCGGGCGAGGACCGGAGAGGTCGAAGCCTTGGGCTATCACGCTCAAGTGCGGGTCGAACCGGAGCCGACCCTGTTGTTTATGCTCCAAGCAGGACGCAGAGTGCCGATCAGGATGGAGGGTGGTGGTTTCCAGGATTGTGGGAAGCGCTTCGGAAAAACCGAGTTGGAGAGGGTGGCGCGTGATTTGTCGCCCGGGGCGCTGTTGCGTCCGGTGGTGCAAGACTGGGCCTTCCCCGCGGCGGTTTCTGTGGTCGGGCCGGCTGAGCTTGCTTACCTCGCCCAAGCGAGCGCCATTTACGAGGTTCTCGGGGTGGGACAGCCTGTACGAAGGCCGCGGGTGAGTTGCACTTTGCTGGATCGAGCATGCGCGGGGGTTCTGGAACGTTTCGGTTTGAGCTTGGAGGGGGTGTTTGGACCGGAAACGGCACTGCGTGAGGCCATCGGCAGGCAGCTGCGTCCGGTGGAGTTGGCGACCGCGGTGGAACGTGCGCAGGCTGAGGTGGTTAGCGCGCTGGATCGAATCGGGGCGGCGTTAGTTGGGTGGCGCGGAGCGGTGGGGCGCAACTTTGAAAAGAGTCGGTCCAAGATTCTTTATCAGATGGGCAAGATCGAGCGCAGTATCGCCCGGGAGATGGTGCGCCGGGATAGGGGAGCGGATGAAGGGGTTCGGCGCCTGCTGGGCTTCGCGTATCCCGGGCGGCGATTGCAGGAGCGGGTGTATTCCGCGCTGGCGTTTATCGCCTTGTGGGGTATGGATTTCGTTGCAGCCGTTGAACAGGCTGTCGCTTGGGACTGTCGTGACCATCAGGTTGTGGTGCTTTGAGGCGGTGGCCGTTATACTAATTACAGGGACCGCGCTGGAGTGGCGGAACTGGCAGACGCACGGGACTCAAAATCCCGCGGAGCTTCGGCTCCATGAGGGTTCGACCCCCTCCTCCAGCACCAGATTTTGGGGGCGACGTTCAGGATAAGGGCGGCCGCAGTGGTGTCTGGTCAGTTAGTTTGCAGGGGAGCGGGAACAATTCCTCGGTATTATGTTTTCACGCGGACCCGGACTCGGCGCTCTGCACGAGTAGGTTGTAGAGCCGCTGGAGATCCTCGTGGGAGTAGTATTCGATCTCGATGCGGCCGCGGTGCTCGGAGCGCTGGATGATCCGGACTCGCGTGCCGAGGACGCGCTCGAGTTCGGCGACAGCCGCTGCGATGTTCGGGTCTTCTTCAACCTCGTCGGGAGAGACGGCTTGTCGGGCTTTCGTCATCCGCTGAACCAGGCGTTCCACCTGCCGGACGGAGAGGCCTTGTGAGGCGGCTCGCTCGGCAACCTGCCGCTGGAGGTCCTCGGTCGGCAGCGCGAGGATTGCCTTGGCATGGCCAGGGGAGAGGCGGCGGTCGGCGATCAGTTCTTGGATGTCTTGGGGGAGGCGAAGGAGGCGGAGAGCGTTGGTGATGGTGGTCCGGTCCTTGCCGGTGCGCTCGGCAATCTGCTCGTGGGTCAGGCCCAGTTCGTGGACGAGTCGCTCGAGAGCGCGGGCGAGTTCGATGGGGTTCAGGTCCTCGCGCTGAATGTTTTCAACGAGGCTGATTTCCAGGAGGCGGTCGTCGGGGATGTCCTGAATGAGGACGGGAACTTTTTCGAGGCCAGCCTGTCTGGCTGCGCGCCACCGGCGCTCGCCCGCAACGAGCTGGTATCGGTCTCCGAAGGGTCGGACTACAAGCGGTTGGAGGATTCCGTGGACTCGGATAGAGGCGGCGAGTTCTTCCAGCCGATCGGCCGGAAAGGTGGTCCGGGGTTGGTGGGGATTGGGATCGATCAGGTGGATGGGGAGCTCGACGGGCTGCGAGGCTGGCGGCGTGGAGACGGCTGGGGCGGAGTGAGTTTTCGCAGGAAGCAGCGAGGTCAAGCCCCTACCTAGGGCGCGACGCGGATTCCCTGTAGGTTTGGTCATTCTCGAGAATCTCCTTGGCGAGGCGGATATAAGACTCGGCGCCGCGAGAGCGCACGTCGTAGACCAGAATCGGCTGGCCAAAGCTCGGCGCCTCAGCAAGGCGGATGCTGCGCGGGATGACGGTCTTGAAGACCTCGTCGCCAAAGAACTCCCTGAGGTCTTGGGCTACCTGGCGCGTAAGGTTGGTACGGTCATCGTACATGGTCAGCAAAATGCCCTCGATTTGGAGAGGGTGGTCGAAGGCCTCGCGGACGCGGTCGATGGTGTCCATGAGTTCTGATATGCCTTCCAAGGCAAAGAACTCGCACTGGATGGGGATGAGAACGGAGTCGGCGGCGACGAGCGCGTTGAGCGTGAGCAGGTCGAGGGCAGGCGGGCAGTCGATGAGGATGTAGTGGTACTTGGGGCGGATGGGCGCCAGGCGCTCGGCGAGGCGGAATTCCCGGCGTTCAATGTCAACGAGCTCGATATTGGCGCCGACGAGGTTTTTATCGGCAGGGGCGAGGTCGAGGCCAGGGAAGGAGGTCTCGCAAATGATGGAATCGAGGCTGGCGTCGCCTAGCAAGGCGTCGTAGAGCGTGGGCATGCCCGGCCGCTTGGCGATCCCGAGTCCCGTGGTAGAGTTTCCTTGGGGATCTGCGTCAATGACTAGAACGCGGAGGTCGTTGGCTGCGAGGGATGCGCCAAGGTTAATGGCTGTGGTGGTCTTTCCGACCCCTCCTTTTTGATTGGCGATGGCGATGACTTTGCCCACTCCAAGTTCCCCGGTTGAGTTTTGTGAACGCCGGGCACTTGGCGCTCACAGATTTCAATGTTAGCACGGGCATGCGGTTGGGGGGCTCGGTCGGAGCGGTCCTGTGCGAGCAAGGTTCCACGTGGAACGCTGCCGGGCGCTGGAAGCGAGCCGGGGCCGAAATCCCTTAGGCGAATCTGTTTCACGTGGAACAGCAGCCCGCCCTTGGTTCCGGGGTCTACTCGACGAACTCCCCAAGTAAAACGACTCGGCGGCTTCCCCAAGGCACGGGTATCCGTTCACGCCAGGCAACACCCTCCCGCGAGCTCAGCGCCTCTGCCCCCGCCGCGCCAAGAAGCAGTGCTATGCATTTGGCCTTACCCTTAGATTCAGTGATCACCTCGAGGGGGTTAACGGCTCGCGAGACCACCCAGTCGAACTTCTGTTCGAGTTCGCAC